>SDBU01003129.1_pt1 | contig 21277 bp, 19 predicted proteins | sample 2277071 | NCBI WGS metagenome assembly SDBU01 (sample SAMN10397929, study PRJNA504765) | marine sediment metagenome | isolation source: marine sediment core GS08_GC12, 126 cmbsf | place: Arctic Ocean: Gakkel Ridge, Loki's castle | collected 2008
GTGCTCAGGATAAGAGGGGAACAGGGCACCCAGGTTACGCTCCGCGTACTGCATGAGGGAGAGGATGTTCCACAGGATTACGTGATAACCCGCGAAGAAATAGATGCAGCCAGCGTTCTGGCAAAGATGCTTCCCGGCAACATCGCTCATATCGAGGTTGGCCATTTCACGAGCCGTACTGGCTCCGAGCTGACCTCCGCCCTTGAGGACATAATCGCCGACGATGTGAGCGGCATTATCCTTGACCTCCGTGATAATCCCGGCGGCGTCCTCAAGGCAGCAGTGGCCGTAGCCAGCCAGTTCCTTGAGGAAGGCATCGCAGTCTATGTAATAGACAGAGAAGGAAATGAAGAGGAATGGAGGGTAGAGGAAGGGGGACTTGCCACCAAGCTGCCACTAGTGGTCCTGGTGAACAGCAACAGCGCCAGTTCCAGCGAAGTTGTTGCAGGTGCTCTCCAGGATCACATGCGGGGAATAGTCATCGGGACCCAGACCCTGGGCAAGGGAGCAGTCAATCACTTCCGCGAGCTAAGCGACGGCTCCGCCATCTACATCACCAGCGCCCGCTGGTACACCCCGAACAGACAGCAAATAGAGGGACAAGGGATCACACCGGATGAGATAATTGAGATAACAGAGGACGACCTTGCGCGAGGTTACGATCCCCAGCTTGAGCGAGCTATCGAGTATATCGAGAGCCAATTGTAAGTAGTGCCATGAGATACATTGCAGTCACGATGAGCAGTGGGTTTGATAGAACAACCCCGTCCCCGGGCGTGGCCTTTATTGAATGGGCCAATCCCCTCTAAGGGACTGTTGCCGTTCTTAGATTATCGTAGTATATTAGTTGCAGATGCAAAACTTGCGGGGGAGGTAACACCTTATGCTTGAGCAATTTCGCGATGTAATGATCATCATTTCTGCCTTTTTTGTAGTCGGTGCCGCTATTACCTTCACTATTCTGGCAATCGTCACTTTCCGCAAGGCATCCCCTACCTTGGATGCAGCACGGGATTTCGTAACTGATCTCCAGAGTGTCTCTTCTTTCATAACCAGTAAAGTGGTCAAACCACTCACCAAGGGTGCCATTTTCGCTGCAGGGCTGCGAAAGGCTATAACAAACCTATCGGAGCGCTCTCACAGAAAGGAGGAAAAGGATGGCAACGGAAAATAACGGCTCTAACTTCTTCACTGGCCTACTCCTTGGCGGCATTATAGGTGCAGTTCTGGGTTTGCTCTTTGCACCACAGCCAGGCGAGAAGACCCGCGAGCAATTGCGGGAAAAAGCAGACGAGTTCGTTTCCCTGGGCAAGTCAGCATGGGAGGAAGGGAAAGAGGCTGCGACCCAGAAGGGCGAGGAACTTAAAGCGAAGCTCGATCAAGCAAGGCACAAGCTTGACTAATCTACCCGGCATAAGTCCTTTATGAGGATGCCACGTTTCTCGGGTAGGACCCAAGGATCTTCAGGAAGATAGTTTTCTCTCGAAGGTCCCGCAAGGCTTGGCTACAAACGCCATCCTCCATATGCCCCTCTAGATCGACATAGAAAACGTACTCCCAAGGTTTATCCTTACTCGGCCTCGATTCAAGTTTGGTCAGGTTTATGCCCCTGGTGGCAAAAGCGCCTAAACACTCGTATAGAGCCCCGGAGGCATTTTCCGTGGCAAAAACGAGCGAGGTTTTACTCTCATCAGCGTACTTGGCCTTGTCTTTCGAGACTATGAAGAACTTGGTGTAATTATCGGGGATTGTTTGAATATCCTCGGCCAGTATTTGCATCTGGTAGATTTCGGCTACCCTCTTGCTTGCCACAGCGGCACAGTTTGTCAGAGCCTTTTCTCTTATTAGCTTCGCACTGCCAGCGGTATCATAAGTAGGCACGATTTCAACATTAAGCTTCCTCAGGAATTCCTCACATTGCGCCAGGGCCTGAGGATGAGAGTAAACTGTCTTTATGCTAGTCAAGCTCTCGCCGTCAGGTGCCATGAGACAATGGTTTACCTCCAGCGCAATCTCTCCTGAGATATTCAGAGCATACTTCAACAGCAAATCATAGGTTTCGTTGATACTGCCTGCCTGGGAGTTCTCCACGGGAACGACGCCGAAATCAGCCTTGCCCTCACTCACACACCCGAAAACATCCGCCAGAGACCGGCACGGCAGAAGCTCAACATCGCCGAAAAACTTTAGTACGGCGTCTTCACTGAAAGCGCCTCTTTCCCCTTGGAACGCGACCTTAGTCATCCTTCACTCAAACAGAGAGCCTGGCGAACAGACCATCATTTGCCACTCAATATCGCCCGCATTGCCTCCTCATTTTCGGCACTCGTAATCGCCACTACCTCATCCTCAGCTTCGAGAACGGTATCATCTGTTGGGATGAAAGGACCTTTCTCTTTGCCGATCACCAGCAAAACAACGCTCCCCTTAGGCATACGGAAGGAGCCAATCTTCTTCCCCACCACGTCTGAACCAGGAGGAACCTTGATCTCAACAACCTCAAACGTCCCGCTCCTCAACTTAAGCAAGGGGATCAAGGGATGCGAAGGAAGTTCCTGCTCAATATGGGCCAAGATAAGATTGGTACTACTCACGGTCGCATCAATACCCAACGCCTTGAAAATCGTCTCATTATTAGGGTTAGTCATACGAGCGATAGTGCGCGGAACATTGAACTTGTGTTTGGCCACCTGGCAAGCCACCAGATTGTCCTCGTCGCCGTCAGTAACAGCGACCAGCATGTCTGCCCTGCCGGTGCCTACAGAATCAAGAGTGGTTGCCTCACAACCGTCACCGCGATGCACTATGGCGCCTAGCTCTTCTGTCAGTCTTTCGCACCTGCTAGCATCCTGCTCCAGGATCAGGACCTCATGGCCATCGTTGAGCAATATCTTTGAGAGATGATAGCCAACCTCGCCACCCCCAACTACGATAATATACATATCTCACTAACCTTCAATTCTGTCTTTCAGGAGGTCCGCCACCACCCTGGTGGGGCTAACAGTATCCAACCCAAGATTTCGATACATCTCCTCACGGATTGGGTCGTAAATGCGAGAAACCACCTTAGGCACGTGGTAAATATGTTTCGCGATCTGGCAAGCCATTACATTGCGGTTGTCTCCCTGCGTCGTGGATACGAAGACGTCTGCCTCCTCTATACCCGCCTTCTTGAGCGCCTCATCCTCCAGTCCATTGCCCACCAAGGCTACACCTTTGAAAGTTTGGGGGAGCTTTCTAAAGCTATAGGGCTCGACATCCATAATGGTAACATTGTGCCCTTCAGCATCCAACATCCCAGCCAATTGAGCGCCAACGCGGCTACAGCCCATTATGATCACCTTCATAGTATATCAGCGTTCCTCCTCGGGAATTGGCTCTCGGCAAATCAGCACCCAGCACGGAGCATTCTTGAGTATATAAGGTATAGTATCCCCTATGCTGAATGCCCCGAACTTCTTCTCGTAACTGAGTCCGATCGTTATCAGGTCCACACCACGCTCTATCGCCTCGTCGACTATCGCCGGGCCTATCTCGCGAGATTGTAGAAGGTCGGTCTCAACATTGTAGTCTTGTTCCTCAGCAATGCATTCCGCCTGGTCAAGAACCTGCTCAGCCTTATCTATTTCTGGTTTAACCTCAGCATCTAAAGGTAAACTCCGATCCACTTGGATCACATACGTAACATAGATCTTGCCTCCCGCTTTCTTAGCCAGTCGGCAAGACAGCCTTATGGCCTCCTCATCAGCCTTGGTCCCACTGATAGGAACCAGAACTTTCTTGGGTTGCATCACCTCTCCATTGTTACGACAGAAACTAAGGCATTACAAAAAGCACTAAGCAGCTATTATAGTGCCTTTTGTAAAGTCTTGCAAAAAGTTATATTCAAAAATGGTCCACTTGTCAAATCCTTCAAGGGAGTGCTAGAATGTGGAAGGGCAGGCATCAGTAAGTCCCTGTAGCTCAGTAGGATAGAGCAACTGCCTTCTAAGCAGTGGGTCGTGCGTTCGAGTCGCACCAGGGACGCCAAATAGTTGCTGAAACAAACTATACTGTTCCCTCAAGCCCCGGGCTTACCCGGTGATTTTGCCCAAAAGACCAGCTGCTACCTCCAAGAGACAAGGGGTTTCCGATTTCGCCTAGTCCATTTCGCGGTATACGGCTACGGGCTGCCATAATCTACCGCCTACTTCCATCTTCACCACCTGCACCTTTACCCAGGACAGCTACTTTGTGAACGTGTGGCAGATTTGGATGCAGTTATGTCAACTTTGCGAATTCCAGCCGCGTATATGCTTATTGCCACACTACATTCAAGGTTCATCCTATCTCGCCACTAACGAGTCACCCCTCACCAGCTTGACGTAACGAAAAGCTTCGCATATGCTATCCGAGCAGGAAACCAGGTTGCAACGCACCTGCAAATGCCAGTCACAGTAAAAAACGGAGGTTGAGACATGACGACTCAGACTATCGCAGAGCTTTTCGACCTTACAGGTAAGGTCGCCATCGTAACCGGCGCCGGCATGGGTATAGGACAGGCCATCGCCTTCAGGCTGGCAGAGGCAGGCGCTGGCGTGATGATCACCGACATCAACCTGGAGGCTGCAAACCAAACTGTAGAGCAGATCGCAGGCAGAGGCGGCATGGCACAGGCTATCCAAGCCGATGCTAGTAGCTCAGACGACGCGATGAGGGCAACCAGGGCTACCGTGAATGCCTTCGGCAGCCTCGACATACTGGTTAATAACGCTGGCATTTTCCCTCATGCATCAGTTCTTGATATCAGCGAAGAGATGTGGGATAAGGTACTCGACATCAACGTCAAGGGCTTGTACTTCTATTCCCAAGCCGCTGCCAAGGAGATGATCAAGGCCGGGCACGGAGGGAAGATCGTCAACATGGCCTCGATGGAAGGCCTGCATCCCCGAGAGAACCTGGCACACTATGTTACCTCCAAGGCCGGCGTGACCATGCTCACCAAGGCCCTTGCCCTTGAGCTAGCCCCTCATAAAATCCTGGTCAATGCCATCGCGCCTGGTGGGATCTTGACACCCGGTACGATGGCACAGAGGGGCACGCTGAAGTCCAGTGGCAAATCCCTCAAGGAGATATTTGACAGCTTCATGGCACGCCTGCCCTTAGGCCGCATGGGGGAGCCCGACGACGTTGCCAAGGTGGTGCTCTTCATGGTCAGCGCCGCCGCAGACTACATGACAGGCAGTGTCATACTAGTAGATGGAGGATACCTACTATCCTAGATCATATTAAGGCAATGAGGAACACGCACCGAATTCTGACTATACGGCCTCGGACTTGACCTTCGAGTAGTAAGCAGCAGCGCCAAGTGCCTTAATGGCCATATCAAGGTCAAAGTAGGCTGGCAATCCTCGGGATTGTAGCTGGCGCGCCATTTCCTCCATCGCGGGTAAACTGGTTCCGTAGAGCCAGATGTTAACAGCCTTCGAGACATCCTGCGTCGACCTGTCAAACATGTCCACAATCATCGGGTACATAGGAACAAGCTGTTGACCACAGCTAAAAGTTATAGTGGCACAATCTACATTAGCGTCATGGAGCACTATAGACGTTGCTTGTTCAACGGCATAGAAGGGATTGGACGAACTCTGGCTCCGGGAGTCGGACATCGCCGGTCCTACATCAACCGGGTTCTTTCCCAGCCGCGGGAACACGTTCGATAGCTTACGGACTGTGTCTGAGGAGAACTCTGCCATAGTCAGCCCTGCTGACGCAGCTGCGTCGGCTGCCATTACCCCCTGGCCACCTGTGAAAGTGATAATAGCAAATCGGTTACCCGCGGGTAGCGGCTGATACACCAACGTTTTGGGTACTTCCCATAGTTCCTGCCAGGTATCAACGCGAATCGCCCCGACTTGTTTCAAAGCCGCGTCATAGATTCGGTCACTCCCCATCAACGAACCCGTGTGAGAGGCCGAAGCTCTAGCCCCCGCCTCACTCCACCCTGCTTTTAAAATCACCAGCGGCTTGCGGGCCACCAACCTCCGAGCTGCATCCATAAACCGAGTCCCATTCCTTATATCTTCCAAGTGCATGGCAACTACCTTCGTTTCCGGGTCACCTGCCAGGTAATTCAGGATGTCAACTTCATCGACATCGCACTTGTTGCCGATATCGCACATCTTGCTTATAGGATAGGCCCAGTCTTCCAAAGGGGCTTGATGGGGACCAATAGAGCCAGTCTGACTGCAAAAGGCTACGCCTCCTCTCTCTATCCGCTCCTGGTCTGTATAGGGCGGTATCGTCGTTAGGCCGTTAGCGCTGTTGACGACGCCAAACGTATTAGGCCCCATGATGCGGATTCCACTGTGGCGAGCTATAGCTACCAGTTGGCGCTGAAGTTCAGCGCCCTCCTCGCCCGACTCGGCAAAACCCTCTGACATGACAATGACAGCCTTCACTCCCTTCCGGGTACATTGCTCAACGATCTCAGGTACCGTCGATGGGGGTGTTATCACCAAAGCCAGGTCGATTGGTTCAGGAATTTCGTTAACACTGGAATAGACCTTCGAGCCAAAGACCTCGACATAGTCCGAAGGGTTAGGATTGATGGGGTATATTGGGCCAGAGAAGCCAAAGTGGCGCATGTTCTTTATCATCCAATAAGCGGTCCCTGTCACCTCACGTAGCGATCCAATGGCAGCGACAGCGACAGGCTCGAAAAACGCCTGCATGTCACTTCCATTTTTTGAATTCATGTTGAACTTCTCCTGGCTAGTCCCCCAAACCTGGTTACTGCCAACGAGGGCGATTCTATGTGCCCAATGGATGAAAGTCAATGGTACTCACCCATCTTTGCTCTACAAATCAACTCGATTAAACCCGTCGCGCGCGCCCATATCACCCACATCATTGCACTGCCCCAGTGTTTTTGATATGATTTGCGCTACCTGAGGCTTGTTACTTCCGCCCAGGAGCTAAGTACGTCATGGCCAAGGAATCGGGAAGGAAATATGAGTTGAAGACCAAGAAACAGCTCATAGCGGAGCTGGAAGTCCTGTACAAGCGCATCGCGACACTTGAGAAGCCGGGCGATGTGGGCGAGTGGAGTGAGGAAGTACTGCTCCAGCACGAACTCGCGACGTGCGCAGCCATCGAAGAAATGCCTGACGGCGTAATGCTGGTAGATGCGGGCGGCAAGGTGCTCTATATCAACAAAGCCTGTGAAAAACTGCTCGGATACAAGGCAGACGAGCTGATCGGAAAATCATCTCTTGCATTGCCAACATACCGCAGTTGGACAGAGCAAGAGAAAGCCAGGAACGCTTTGAAAGAAGTTATGGCGAAAGGCAGCACCGGATATATTGATATGGGTGCCATCACCAAATCCGGCAAGGAAATTCCGATCACCTTTACAGCTTTTGTCATAAAAGACTCCAAAGGCAACCCCAAAAACCTGGTTGCCATCATGAGGGACATCACCGAACGTAAGCAGGCTGAGGATGCCCTGAAAGAAAGGGAGGAGAACTTCCGTGCGCTTATCGATAATTCCCTGGATATCAGCGTGATCACAAATGCTGATCAGACCATCCGCTATGTAAACCCCTCCGTAGAACGTATCCTGGGCTATAAACCGGAAGAATTGATTGGTAAAAACGCCTTTGATTTCCTATCTCCCGACGACGTGGAGAACATCACGCGCAATTTCGACGCCTTCGCTAACTATCCGGGGCAACCCGTATCTATAGATGTACGCTTCCGCCACAAAGACGGCTCGTGGCGTTTGCTCGAAGGTATCGCAAATAATCTTGTCGATGATCCCACAGTTTGTGGTGTTGTTATCAGCGCTCGCGATATTACCGAGCGCAAGCGAGCAGAGGAGGAACGCATCGAGCATGCGGCAGCCCTGGCCAGAGCGGAGGAGCTGCAGTTGTCTCGCCAGAGGATGGTAACCATTCAAGAGTCCGTGAGGAGGGACATTGCGCAACAGCTCCACGGTTCGGTGCAAAACAGGCTCATTATTCTGCTACACCGGCTAACGGAGCTGGAGCGCACCGCCCCGACAGAAGAGCTAACCAATGAGCTGGGTGATCTGCGTCAGAAGCTGGTAGAGTTGCTGGAGGGCCAAGTGCGCTCTATCAGCCACCGGCTCTATCCCTCGATTCTGCGTCGGGGGCTTGTTGCGGCCCTGCAATCTTTGGGGGACCAATTCGAAACGGCCATGGCCGTCGAGATGGAACTGGACGACAACCTCATACAGCGCGAGAGAGCCAATCCCCAGTTGATTCTGGAACAGGTAAGACTCGCGGCATACCGCATCGCCGAAGAGGCCCTAACCAATGCAGTGAAGCACGCAAAGGCCAGCAAGGTAACCATAAGGCTAGAACTGTCTTCCGAAGAATGGCTGCGTCTCACCGTGCGAAACGACGGTCAGGGATTCGACATAGAAAGTACACCCAGTGGACAGGGCATACTTATGATGCAGGATTACGCTGAGGTCGCAGGCGGGAATTGCATTGTCCGCAGTGCTCCGGACGAGGGAACAGAGGTTACAGCTATGCTTCCCCTCGCAGGGCCTGGCGCAGAGCCTCCAGAGAGAACTTTACCTTTGGAATGAAGGCCAGCGCGCCCTCTTCCCTTGCCAGTCTCTCGTAGACATGCTCCTCATGGGCACTGACGAGTATTGCTTTTGTGTCAGGAAAGTTATGTTGCACGTACCGGGTAACTTCCAAGCCATCCGGCTCCGGCATATACATATCCGCGATCACGAGGTCAGGGACCAAAGACGGGATAAGGCGAACTGCCTCCGTGCCAGTACTAGCCTCTCCTACCAATTGGAAGTCCTCGCTGCCCTCCAGCATCGCCCTAAGCCACCTGCGAAACTCTGGCTCGTCATCGGCTACAATAACCCGGTACACCTGCATCCCTTCCCTCGCTATAATCCACTCCTTTTCGACTGAAACCAGAGTAACGACTTTGGGAACAGACAACATAGTGCTAGCCTGACGATTCCCCTCCGTCTATCCCTGACGGCTCTTGGAGCTTTCCAGATAGATGAGGGTGGCTTTTACCCGGGCGTGAATGTCCGGCTCGTGAGAGAGATGTAGCTCTTGATAGATAGCGTTGATGTAGGTTTCCACGGATTTTCGGGACAGCTTAAGCTGCAAGGCTATAGCAGCGTTGCTATAGCCCTGGGCAAGGAGCTCCAGCACTTCCTGGTGTCTTGGGTTCAACCTTGCCACAGCTGAACCTTGCTTGGGCCGCAGGCCTGCTACCACCGCAGGGTCCAGTACTACCATGCCCGCCTTACTCCCCTCGATGGTACGCACGATTGTAGCCAAGTCCGGCACTGTCTGTTTCAGGAGATAGCCCCAACCCTGAATCTCATCGAGAGGCAAGCTCGTCACATAGCGCCGCTCGCTATGGACTGAGAGGATAACAACTCCTGTCTGGGGCATTTCCCTCTTGATCTCCAGCGCCGCCGTGATCCCGTCCATCTCTCCAGAAAGCTCAATGTCCATGATCACGACATCAGGCCTTTTTTCCCTAGCAAGGCTGACAGCCGTCTCTCCATCCCCGGCCACTCCAACCACCTCAAGCCCTGGTTCAGCAGATAGAGTGCGAACTAGCATTTCCCTGAAAAGGGCCTCGTCGTCCACTACGATTAATCTAGTCTTCTCCATGTGCGCCTCCTCTCCCAAGACACGCCGGCTCCTGACGGAGACCAGAGTGCATCCTATACTCCCTTACCCCATTATGTCAGGTGCCAGCACCGTTGTCTACACCGTGCCGCCACTACCCCGCATGGTGCTGCCCCTTAAGAGTCATTAAGAAACGATAGTGGAACAAAACAAGGAGCGGCACTATACTAATAAACAACTCCAGGCCTTATTCTCTAAGGGGTAATTTGGCAGATCATCACGATAGCATAGATTACATGCTTTTTTGACAGGTCTTGAAACGGCTGCTAGTCTATGGTAGTGGAGTTATAGATTCAAAAAGGAGATGTCGATGATAGGAATAACCTCGTATGGTGCCTATATACCCTGGCATCGAATGGATCGGCAGCTTTTTCTGAAGGCATGGGGAGGATTCGCCATGCCCGGAGAGAGGGCAGTAGCTTACTACGACGAGGACAGCGTCACCATGGCTGTAGAAGCAGCCATAGACTGCCTGAGAGACATAGACTCACATACGGTAGACGGTCTCCTATTTGCCACTACCACGTCTCCCTATAAGGAGAAGCTGTGCTCGGCCACCATGGCCCTGGCACTGGCTCTTCGCCGAGACATCCAGACCGCAGACATTACCAGCTCCCTGCGGTCCGGTACGACCGCGATGAATTTCGCGCTCGATGCAATAAGTTCCGGCAGAGCTAGCAGTATGTTGGTAACCGCGTCCGACATGCGTTTGTCGCCGCCGTCAGGCATGACCGAACAAGCATTGGGCGATGCCGCAGGAGCTCTCCTTTTAGGCAAAGATAATGTCATTGTCGAGGTTCAGGGGAGTCATTCGATTTCGGACGAGTTGGCCGCTACATGGAGAGGCGAGACCGACACCTTCATTCGTTCGTGGGAAGACCGCATGACTATGGACGAAAGCTACTCAAAGGTAATGCCGGAAGCGATGGAAGGGGTCATGAAAAAGTGCGGCCTGTCTCCCAAGGACTTCGCCAAAGTAGTTTTCGACCCGCCTGGTGATGTGAGAAGGCACGGAAGAGTGGCAGGAGAGCTGGGATTCGAGCCCGCTCAACTGTTGGATCCGGGAGGACTGTTCATGAGCGTGGGCCTCCTCGGTTCAGCCATGTCTTTTACTATGCTGGTAGCTGCTCTGGAGCAGGCGAAGCCAGGGGACAAGATTCTCTTTGCCAGCTATGGTAACGGGGCTGATGCCTTTGTCCTTCAGGTAACCGATGCGATAGAGAAATTTGGAGAGCGGCGAGGTTTCCATAAGCACCTGGAGTCCAAGAAAATGATGCGCAGTTACAACGACTACCTGAGGTGGCGCGATATCGTTCCGCTGGATCAAGCCAGGAGACCCGAGAGGGGTCACATTTCAGTAGCCGCAAACTGGAGAGAACGTTACGTAGACCTAGGGCTCTGGGGAGTAAAGTGCAGGCGATGTGGAACCCCTCAGTACGATTATGGTGGCATGACTACCACCCCTATACGTGTCTGTGCAGTGTGTCAGACTGTCGACGATTTTGAGGACTATAATTTCGCCCGCAAAAAGGCTACTGTTTTTAGTTTCACACACGATATGCTGGCGCCGTCTCTGGATCCCCCGACCTCAGTTGCAATGATTGATTTCGAAGGTGGGGGAAGATCACTTTTTGACCTCACCGACCGGGATCCGGACCAGGTCCAGTTAGGAATGGAAGTTGAGATGACTTTCAGGAAGGTGTTCGCTGACCGGGGTCTAAACAACTACTTCTGGAAAGCCCGACCGATAAGGTGTTAAAGGAGGCAAGATATGGCAGGAAGTATTAAAGACCGGGTCGCAATTATAGGCATGGGCTGCACCCGGTTCGGTGAGTTATGGGATAAGGGCCCCACTGACCTCGTGGTTGATTCAGTTGAAGAAGCTTATACCGATGCCGGCATAGAGGCCAAGGATATCGAGGCTCTATGGGGTGGAAGCATTTTCACCGCCCACGGAGGACGCTTCTTTACCGAAGCTCTGAGAATGCAGTATATACCGGCCACCCATGTCGTAAACGCCTGCGCTTCGGGGCAGGACGCTATAAGAAACGCTGCATATGCTGTAGCCGCAGGCATTTATGACATTGTCCTGGCCATAGGCGTCGAGAAGATTAAGGACGAAGGCATGAGCGGTCTGCCCGGCATGGATAACCGTACTCACACGCATGCCGTAGCGACAATGCCTGGAGTATTCGCAATCATGGCTACCAAGTACTTCCACCGCTACGGCCTAACTCCAGAGGAAGGCAAGACCATGCTGGCTAAGATCTCCGTGAAAAGCCACGCTAACGGCTCACTGAACCCCAAGGCCCACTTGAGAAATGTGCTTACTATAGAGAGGGTACTGAATGCTCCAATAATAGCATGGCCGCTGGGCCTGTTCGATTGCTGCGGCGTATCGGACGGTGGTGCTGCGGCCATTCTCACCAGTGCTGAAAGGGCAAAGGAATTCCGTAAAGACCCTGTATATATAAAGGCCCTTCAGATATGCGGAACCCCCTCTTCGGGAAGAATAACCACGGACTACGATTACACGCACGTGGAAGAGAGCTACCGGGCGGGTGCAGCAGCCTACAGGGAGGCCGGTGTTACCGATCCCCTGAAGGAGATCAGCATGGCGGAGGTACACGACTGCTTCTCCATCACCGAGGCAGTCACCATGGAAGACTTACAGTTCAGCCCTCGAGGTAAGGTAAAGGATGATATCGACGCAGGGACCTTTGAACTGAATGGTGAACTACCTGTACAGCCCGACGGGGGATTGAAGTGCTTTGGCCACCCCATAGGTGCTTCCGGCATTCGAATGGTATACGAGCTCTACCTGCAGCTTCAAGGAAGGGCCGATAAGCGTCAAATCAAGGACCCAAAGCTGGGACTGGCTCATAACCTCGGTCACGAACCATACGCACCATTGTGCAGCGTATGCATTGTGGGCCTTTAAGATATGATCACTGTCAGATTCATTAAAGATTAACTAGAGAGGTGTTTGAATGACACAACCTGCTCCAGCATCTCCAGTGTACTGGCGATTCAACCCCGAGGTCTTCAGGCTGATTGGCATCAAATGTAATGATTGTGGCCACATCAGCTACCCGCGGACCAAGATCTGTCATGAGTGTGGCAGCTTAAATCTCGAGGAATATAAGCTCGCCAAGAAAGGAACAGTGCATACCTACTGCGTCAACTGGGCGCCACCTCCAAACTTTGAACCACCGATCACGCCCGTCATCGTTGATCTTGAGGGCGGCGGCAGATACCAAGGTCTGATGACAGAAACCGCCACACCCGAGGACGTGAAAGTGAATTCCAAGGTGGAAATGGTCCTCAGGAAGTTAATTACTGATAGGGGCCTGAACGTATACGGTTACAAGTTTAGATTGGTGGAGGAGGATTAAGATGAGAGGCAAAGTTGCAGTCATCGGGGTGGGGATGATTAAGTTCGGGGAACTTTTTGATATGAGCCTGGAGACCATGGTCCAGGAAGCGTACCTGAACTGCCTGAATAACGTTGACAAGGGAATCGACCCCAAGGAGATCAAGGCGGCCTGGTTCGGGCAGTGGAGCGGTGGTTTTATTGGACAGGGTGCTCAGTCCGGGCAATCGCTGGCAAGCTTTATCGGTAATCGTGGGATTCCTGTCACCAGGCTGGAAAACGCCTGCGCCACAGGTGGCGATACCTTCAGGCACGCATGCCTCGGTGTTGCCTCAGGCCTCTATGACGTCGTTCTGGCACTGGGCGCGGAAAAGATGAGGGATAAGCCTTCTGCGGAGTCTCTGGGCGGCGCAGGCAGCGGCGGCGGAGCGGAAACGGGTAACCACCCCGCCTGGATGATAGGACAGGGAGGGCCGGCGATCCAGGCTCTGCACGCTACCCGGCAGATGTATGAACTGGGGTATACCATGGAGGACTTCGCCAGGGTCGCCGTCAAGAATCACCATAACGGAACCTTCTGCCCATATGCGCATTACCAATTCGAGGTAACCATAGAGCGCGTGCTAGGCAGCTACGTTGTTTGCTGGCCGCTGCATCTTTTCGATTGCTGTCCGCAGACCGACGGTGCTGCAGCAGCCATCGTGTGTCGCGCCGACCTGGCCAAGAAGTATACCGACAAGCCAGTTTACGTCCTGGGAAGCAATGTCGGCACAGACCACGTCCAGCTTTGGGACAGGAACAGCTTAGTCGAGCAGCTCTCCAGCGTCAGGGCCGCCAGAGGGGCTTTCGAGATGGCGGGGATAAAGCCGAAAGACGTGGACTTCGGCGAGCTGCACGACTGTTTCACCAACACCGAGCTGATGAATATCGAGGACGTAGGATTCGCCCGCAAGGGAGAGGCCGCCCGCATGCTCAAGGACGGCGAGTTCGATATGCACGGCAGGCTCCCGATTAACCCCAGCGGCGGGCTGAAGGCACATGGCCACCCCATAGCAGCGACCGGTCTAGGACAGATCTTCGAAGTCGTCACACAATTGCGAGAGGAGGCGGATAAACGCCAGGTAAAGCTTAAGAAAGGCATCGGGGTCCAGCACAACGTTGGTGGGCCGGCTTTCGGCGTTTCTGTCTTCAACATTCTATCTCGCTCCCAATAATCTATATCTGAGGAGGCAAATGTGGCTGGTATCATAGGATACGGAGTATATATCCCTCGCTACAGGCTTGAGCAGAAAGAAGCGGCCATGCCCTGGGGCAGCTGGTCACCCGGCGAGAAATCGGTTTGTGGGATGGACGAGGACGTAGTTACTATGGCTGCTGAGGCTATGGATAAGGCAATCAACCACGCAGGCATCGATCCAGCGCAGATCGGGGCTATACACATCGGTACCGCCTCTTCCCCATATATCGAGCAGTATGTGTCCCCAATCCTGGCTGAAACGCTGGGCTTGCAACCGGAAACAACCATGATAGATTACTCAGGCTCCCTCAACGCGCCTGCTAATGCACTGCTGGGATGTCTGGACGCCATTGCAGCTAAAAGGATCAAGTGCGGCATTGTTATCGGCGCTGAGGACAGGGCTACCGCTCCGGGTGCAGATGGTGATGCTACCTTCGGTGCCGGAGCAGTCGCCATGGTAATCGGAACTACTGGTACTATAGCCGATTTCGAAGGCCTTCACACCTACTCAACCTATTTCCTTGACAGGTGGCATGCAGTCAAGGACTCCTGGGTATCCAACTGGAATGACTATCGATTCGACCGTGAATACGGGTATCAAAAACACGTGGCCGAGGCATGCAAAGGCCTCGTATCCAAGCTCGGCAAAACAGGACAGGACTATACCTATGCAGTCTTCCCACAGCCAGATGACAGGATTGCAGCTCTGCCAGCCAAAGACCTGGGAGTACCGCGCGAGAGCTTGGCTCCTGCGATTTCATCAACGTTGGGGGATCTGGGCTCTTGCTCAGCCTTTATCAGTCTGGCAGGGATACTGGATAAAGCGAAGCCCGGAGAAACGATATTGCTCGCCTCCTATGGCTCTGGTGCCAGCAATGCCATGAGTCTGATTGTGCGCACCCAAATAGGCAGGAAGAGGAAACGGGTTGTTCCGTTGGAAAAATACATAGCGCGCAAACAGTATATAACCTACACATCCTATCTGAGACTCAGGGAACACTTGAAACGTGCCCCTTACTAGCATAACGATGCAAACTGGTTGGGCAAGAATGCTTGGCATTTTCAGTGCGAGCATTAGAATATGCGCGATTTTCGGTCGTAGCAGTATCAAAGGTCTGGTAGGCACACCGCCAACGTGCTGCAAACTGCGAACTTGGTACTAGCGACTTTCAAGCAATCTTAATTCTACAAATACAAAGGAGGTAGAAATGGCAACCTACACAGGTATGCTCCTGGAAATCGATCTGAGCACCGGCACAATTAGCACAAGCACCATAGATGATAATGCACAACGGAAATTCATTGGAGGGGCCGGACTGGCAGCTAAGCTTTTTCTCGACCGCGTTTCACCTGACATCGATCCCCTATCTGACAAGAACGTCCTCTTCCTCATGGCTGGTCCGTTGTCAGGGACCAACTTCCCCACATCATCACGCCTTGTGGCAGCCTTCAAATCCCCCCAAACCGGCATCTGGGGGCAGGCCTCAGCCGGAGGAAGCTTCGCTGCCGAGATGAAGAGGGCAGGCTACGACGGAATCGCAATAACCGGCTCATCAAGCAAGCCTGTTTACCTGGTGATTGAGGATGACAAGGTGGAGATCAAAGACGCCGCCGATATATGGGGAAAGGACTGCTATGAGACTACCGACATCCTCAAGGAACGGCACGGAGCGAAAGTGGATATAGTTGAGATCGGGCCAGCAGGCGAGAACCTGGTGAAGTTCGCCAGCATATTGAACGGCAAGTGGGGCTTTATCAGCCGCTGTGGTGGTGGAGCGGTGATGGGCTCCAAGAAGCTGAAGGCTGTCGTAATCCGCGGCACGGGCAAAGTCACGCCTGCCAACCCCGACGGATTAGAGAATGTGCGCAAGACCGTTCTTGACAAGGTCAAGGAGAGCGTGATCTCGCAGGCTCTTCAAGCCGCCGGCACAGCCATGGGTGTGGAGGTTAATGCTATGACCGGGGTCCTGCCGGTTAAGAACTATACTGTGGGTGATGGCAATTTCCTGGCTCCCAAGCTAACCGGAGGCGCAATAACCGCGCAGTACCTGACCAAGCCGCATGCATGCCTCACCTGCCCTATAGCATGCAAGAGAACGGTCAAGGTCTCAGAGGGGCCCTACGCAATAGAGGAAGGGCCCGGACCTCAGTACGAGACCGTCGGTGCCTTCGGATCCCTAATCGTGAATGAAGACCTGGCCGCAGTTATCAAGATGGGAGAGATGGCCAATCGGTATGGTATGGACAGCATTAGCTGCGGCGCTACTATCGCCTTCGCTATGGAGTGCTTTGAGAAGGGCCTTATTACATCCAAGGACCTTGATGGTGGTCAGTTGAGATGGGGAAATCCAGATGATGTTCTGGCAGTGATGGAGAAGATCGCCAAACGGCAGGGCTTCGGCGATGTACTGGCGGAGGGCAGCCGAAGCGCCGCCAAGAAAATCGGCAATAATGCTGAAGATTATACGGTGGAGATAAAAGGTCTCGAGTTCGCTCTGTACGACGTTCGGGGGTCCCATGGACATGGCCTGGGTTTCATTATGTCCAACCGTGGCGCCTGTCACGTCGCATCTGATATAGGCAAGATCGAATCAGGCTGGACCACCTGGCCAGATATTGGTATAACCGGCGGCTACGATCCCAAGGCGGACGAGGGCAAAGGTGAACTAAACGTAACATGCGAAAACGTATCAATGTTGTCGAATTCAGCAACGCTGTGCCAATTCTGCCTCATGTCCATAAGCATTACCGATCTGACCGAGGCGCTGAAGGCCAGCACCGGCTTTGATTACGACCTAAACGAAATTATGGAATGTGGCGATCGCATCTGGATGCTTCAGCGGGGTCTGAACAACCTTATGGGCATTACAGCAGCAGACGATCGAATGCCCAAGCGGCTCATGACTCCTCACACCGAGGGTGGTGCTGCAGGCTCCGTGCTTAACGTAGAACTACTGCTGAAGGATTACTACAAGGCAAGAGGCCTGGATGCCAACGGACGTCCTTTGAAGGACAAGCTGAATGCACTGGGTCTATCCGATCTTGCCGCCAGGCTCTAGCTAGGCACCTGGAGAAAAGTTCGTTTTCAATGACAGTACCTCTCCCCGACGGGGGGAGGTACTGCTATAATCGACATCGAGTGACGGGGTGGCTTCTTCGATAGTTTTCTCTACCCCCGCCCCACTCGTCAGGTGCTAGCACTGTTGTCCACACCATGTTAACACTATTTCATATAGTGCTGCCCTTAATAGCTGTCAGGAAACGGTAGAAGCACAAAACAAGGAGCAGCACCATATCCATCTACAGCCCCAGGCCTTATTCTACATTAGAAGTACGTGTTTTGTATCTATCGCCACGTGACGGTGCTTCAAGCTTAATAACCGTGGCACAAAACTTCCGGTATATACCCAGTTTGGGCCGTGAAAACACCGCCATAACGTTTAGTACTTCAAACCGCTAGCCTAGGGCAGCGAGAGGTGCTATTATATTGGACAATCCAAGCAGCTAGCCAAGCGCGGACAAGAGGTGGGATTGTGACAAGAGAACAAGAGGGGGCCTTGAGTGTATACCGCATACTGGATCTTACCGATAGCTGGGGAGCTTACTGCGCCAAGCTTTTAGCCGATCTGGGAGCGGATGTCATCAAAATCGAGATGCCCGAAGGAGACCCGGGAAGAGCCATGCCCCCATTTGTAGATGATATACCGCATCCCGAGAAAAGCCTCTATTTCCTCCATCGCAACGCCGGCAAGCGTAGCATAACCCTGAACCTGGAGACTGCCGAGGGGATTGATATCTTCGAGAAGCTGGTGAAGACAGCGGACGTTCTAATAGATAACTCGCCACCAGATTATATGGATTGCTTGGGCCTTGACTATCCTGAGCTCCAGGAGATAAACCCCAGCCTCATTATGGCCAGTATTACCGAATTCGGTCACTCTGGGCCATACAAGTATCGCAAGGGCTCAAATCTCGTTGACTTCGCCATGAGCGGCGTGATGATCACCAGCGGCTACCCTGGCAAAGAGCCCTGCCTGTTGCCCGGATCGCCAGCCTACGACGCAGCTTCAGTACATGCCAACATATCCATACTCTGCGCGCTCCTCATGCGCAGCGCCACGGGGCAGGGGCAGTACATTGACACATCGGTACACGAAACATCGCGCATGGGGCTCTATCCCTGGATAGTGCCCAACTATTCCTATGCCCTCAATCCAGGCGGACCGCCACCGACTCATGAGACGCGCATGGGTGCAGCCATCTACCCTGTATACCCCTGCAAGGATGGGCTAATCCGAGTGGTTGCCTTGACACCGCGGCAGTGGGATGCCCTGGTCCGGGTACTGGGCAGCCCTGAGGTACTCCTCATGGAAGAGTGGAGGAATTTCATGTACCGCATAGGCAATACCGATGACCTGTACGCCATTATGATCGAATTCACTGAGAAGTACACCATGCTCGAGCTTTTTGAAGCGGGTAAACAGGAGGGTGTGCCAATTGCCCCCATATTGAACATAGCGGACTTCTACAACAGTCCCCACACCAAAGCCAGAGGGTACTTTGTCGAAGTTGACCATCCTGTGGCGGGCAAAGCCGACTATCCCGGACCGCCCTATAAGTGGACTGAGACACCAGCTAGCATAGGACGCCCTGCCCCTTGCCTCGGTGAACACAACGAGGAAATATATTGCAAGGAACTGGGGCTTTCTAAGAACGATCTGGTGGCCCTCAGGGGAGCTGGAGTCCTGTAGTTAAGGAGGTCGATGTGCTGCCTCTAGAGAATGTCAAGGTGTTGAGCTTCGGCACAGGGGGTGTAGGCCCCGATGCTTGCAAGATTATAGGAGAGTTGGGGGCTGATGTTATCAAGATTGAGTCGAAAGATAACCTCGACTTCATGAGAACCATTGGGCCCGATATTAACAATATTGGCCAGTTCAACGAGGCAAATCGAAATAAGCAAAGCTTTGGCGTGAACCTGAAGTCAGATAAAGGGAAAGAGCTAGTCAGCCAGCTCATTAAGATGGCCGATATATTGGTGGAAAACTTCCGCGGTGGTGTGATGAAATCCCTCGGATTCGACTATGAGAATGTCAGAAGGCTCAACCCCGAGATTATCTACGTCAGCAGCCAGGGCTTCGGCGGAGGCGGCCCCTTCAGCGATCACCAGGCCTACGGTCCGATGCTTTCTTCCGCCTCAGGCATGCTCTCCATCTGGGCTCAACCAGATGACCCCTATCCCGTAGGATCCAACTCGCCACTGCCTGACCACATGGCCAGCAAGCACGTCGTGATAGCAGCCCTGGCCGCTCTTGACTACAAGCGCCGGACCGGCAAGGGACAGTTCATCGATATGGCTCAAACAGAGGTGGCGGCCAGCCTCATCGGCGAGCACTACCTAGACTACACCTTCAACAAACGAACTGCGAAGCCGATGGGGAATCGAAGCCCATACGCTGCCCCTCACGGCTGCTATGCCTGTAAGGGTACAGATGAATGGTGTGCTATCACTGTTTTCACCGATGAGGAGTGGGATAGCTTCTGCGACGTCATCGGCAATCCCTCCTGGACTGAGGACCCCAAGTTCGCCGGGCTGCTGGGCCGTTTGAAGAATGTCGATGAATTGGACGAAAAGGTCAGAGAATGGACTGCAACGCTGGATGCTCACGTTGTCATGGAAACCCTGCAAGCTGCAGGGGTTACTGCAGGGGTAGTACAGCGTGCCCCGGATACTCTCGCCGACCCACAGCTCAAGTGGGATAACGCAATAATAGAACTGGATCACCCTGTAGCGGGGAAACGACTTTACCCGGGTATACCATTCCATCTATCGGATGCTTCGCCCCTGCAAAGCACGCCAGCACCCATGCTGGGCCAGCACACTGAGGAGATATGCCGTGAGCTGCTGGGAATGTCGGAGGATGAGATAAAGCGACTGCTGGATGAAGACATCCTGCACAGTCCTGCCAATACCGAAAGTTCAGGGAAAGGCATGTTCGATTGAATAAGGCAAGGAAAGGAGAACAGAAATAATGAAAGCGGCGGTACTGTACGAGCCCAACAAACCGTTAGAAGTAGAAGAGGTCACCCTCGATGAGCCTCAGGCCAATGAAGTGCTGGTAAAGCTTGTGGTCACAGGAGTGTGTCACACCGATCTCCACTTTCTGAAGGGCGAAGTGCCTCAACCCATGCCTATCGTAATGGGGCACGAGGGGGCAGGCATTGTGGAAAGGATCGGTCCTGGCGTGACCACACTCAAGCCTGGTGACCACGTTGTGATGATGGTATCATTTTCATGCGGCAAATGCCGTTTCTGTGCTGAGGGTCGGCCCACCAGATGTGTGGAGAACCTGCCCATTATGACGTATGCAACTTTGCCCGGGGGAGGAAAACGCCTGCGCAAAGGCGACCAAGAACTGCACCACCTCTTTGGCCTTGCCTGCTACGCTGAGTACACTGTGGTGCACGAGCGTTCAGCGGTGAAGGTCCGGGATGATGCCCCCTTTGAAGTGATATGCCCCTTGGGCTGCGGCGTAAGCGCCGGCATTGGTGCTGCGATCAATTCGACTGGCATAAGGCCTGGTGAAAGTATAGTTATCTATGGTTGCGGCGGCGTAGGCCTGAGCGCCGTTATGGGGGCCAAGCTGGCTGGAGCGGGCATACTCATCGCTGTTGACATATCGGATCGAAAACTGGAAATGGCTAAAGAGCTTGGGGCTGACCACGTCATTAACGCATCCCAGCAGGAGCCTGTGGCGAAGGTCATGGAACTAACCAGCGGAGGCGCGGATTATGCTCTTGAGTGCATTGGGAATGTGGATGTTATGGCCCAGGCCTTCGGCTCGATTCAGAACGGGGGAAAGTGCATCATAGTCGGGATGGCTCCTATCGGTACTGCGCTCAGTATCCAATCCTATGAATTTCTCCTGGGGAAGAACATTGTCGGAACTGTCCAGGGCGAGATTAGGGCGGCCGTTGATATACCAAGAT
>SDBU01003130.1_pt1 | contig 21275 bp, 35 predicted proteins | sample 2277071 | NCBI WGS metagenome assembly SDBU01 (sample SAMN10397929, study PRJNA504765) | marine sediment metagenome | isolation source: marine sediment core GS08_GC12, 126 cmbsf | place: Arctic Ocean: Gakkel Ridge, Loki's castle | collected 2008
TCGAATGCGATGGGGAGTACAAAGTAGTCTTCGATGTCTGAAGTGCGATCCTGGGCATAGATGAGAGCCAGGATGTCATCAGGATAGGTTGATCCCCAATTGGAACCTGCGGTGCCGGAAGTGAAATCGGGCTTCGGGACGAGCTTGTACGTACGTGCGGTTATGATGTCTTCAGTGTAAGCGAAAGGGACGCCGGTTGCTGTCCGCCATTCAAAATCGTAAGCTTCGAGGTCGTCTTCAGAGGATTCGAAGATTTCTTTCTCTTCCATGATGGTGTGAAGGGGACGGATTTCATCGGATTGGTAATTGTAGGTGGCCGTGCCGGAGGTGATTTTCTGCTGCGCCCATTCGACGAAGGGGGGACGTTCGATTTGACCGAGCTTGTAGATTACGTCGTTGAAGTAGACGGAGATCGTAGTCGAGTCGTCCAAGTCATTGCAGAGAGTTCCTGCGAATGTTAAAAGTTGGGCTTTTGTTAGGGACATTCAATTCATCTCCACTCGGTGCAGTAAAAGCGCCTTAATTAAAGTTTTCATTCTCTCCTGTATGGTGGTGAATTGTTTCGAACGGGCTAAGAGTATAATTTCAGCAAGAGCGATTGCGTATTCCGCATCGTCTCGCGGGAGTTCGAAGGCGACGGATGCGACTGAGGCGTATGTGGTGTAGCCTGCTACGAGTTTTGAGTATTCAACGGTGACAGCGGAATTTGCGACCTTGGCTGGGTAGAGGATAAAGGCGTCTCGACCGATTTGAGTCCAAAATTCGAATCGGGTTCCTGTGCGCCGGAACCAGATTTGATCGTAGGCTGAGAGGGCATCCATCGTCGCGAAAGGAATCTCCCGGTTTGATTCGGTGACGGACATGATATCGATGGCGGCTGTGAGAGTAGCGCGGTAGTTGTAGATGGTGGTGTAGGCCGTCGTGGTAAAGGACGTTGAAGCTGTTACGCGGCGAAGATATGCGTTGATAAGGCGTTCGCAGCGAGAGAGGACTTCAGTTGCGAAATTTTGCGTTACTGCAATGTTGCCTTCTTGTCGGATGCGTTGCTGGAGGAGATCAACGCCGTTTTTGAAGTCGCCCATTGGGAGTTACTTTACCTTAGTCGTATACTTTCTTCCACGCCATGTGAAAACTTTTACTCCCGATTTGCGAGCCGCCCGGAAAGCTTCTCGAAATGACTGCGCGGAAGCACTTTTCTTCTTGTACACTTTGTAATCACCGCCTTTGGTTTTGACGGTTTTTACAGGTTTGTCTGCTTTCGGGGTCTTTGTTCTCGGCGGACTTGGTCGCGCCCTTGATGGTGTCGCCTGCTTCGGTACTTTCCCCGTAAATATTTGTGCGCCTGTTTTATCCGTGGTAACTTTTCTACGCGGCACAGTTTGACTGACAAATGGACCTGTTCTTTGCTGAAGCACTTTGTCGGTAGAAACTTTACCACGACTTCTTTGCAGCACTTTCCCTGTACGCTTTCCTGTCTTTTCGCCTCTTATTCTTGATACTCCCATAATAATCTCCTTTTAAGTTTTTAACCTAATCCCGTCCATCCGGCTACGATGTCCCCACGTGCTGTTCGAACGCCGTACCCGTCTCCGCGACGCGAACTACCTTTACGAAGTTGCAAGAGCAACGTGGTGTCGTCTACGCCTCTGTCGGTACGCTGTGCATCTTTGATTGAGAGTTTCCAGACAGTACGCTGTCTCTCCTCCCAATTGCCATAGAATCCAGCAGCTTCAACATTGCCTTTCTCGATCGATACTATCTTTGCCCATTTGTAAACATCAACCATCGCGCCTTCCTTGAGCATGTGGTCGTCAATTTGAGGGGGGATCGTTGTACCCATTGAAAGAGCACTCGGAAGCGTCCAATAGATGTAATGAATGATCTCGCTGTCCTTTGGAGGCGGGTACACCTCGATCATAAGATACGAATTCGTAGCATCCTTCCCCATCAAAGCGACATACCGAGGATATCCGCCGACATGGATACGTCCCGGTGCGATGATGTCAAGTGTTTCAGGTGTTTCGATATCAAGACCGAGACGGGTGCGAGAGTGTACGAACGAGCCGAGCCAGCGGGCGTCGGAGGCAAGAGGGTGGTAACGCTTTACGATTTTGTATGAACCGCCGGAAACGGCACCTTCCGACCATGCGGTGGTGAGAACGAGATTGGTGCCGTCGGTAACGGATGCGATGTTGTACCAGGCGGTTTTGCCACGAAGAAACCAAAATTCGTAAGGAGTGATCGAGGGTGATGTTAACCACGAAGTTGACGAGCCGGATACCGCTGTCGAATCGCGAGTTGTCGTGATGGTGCCGTCTTCAACGTAGGCGGGAAGTTGCAATTCCCCAAGCTTGCGAAGGTGTTTAAAGCGAACCTTCGAAACCATCTCCTTGTATCGCTCGTCGATCCATTTCGCGACGACGGGACCGCCGAGGTCTTTAAGAGGAAGGGAGCCTTTGATGCTGCGGACAAGTTCTTCGACGGTTGCCATCGAGGGTACTCCTTATCGGCGAAATCGAGACGGACGAGTGAAGCGGGACGGCTTGCGTTCGATAGGAGGCTGCGCAGCCGCTTCAAGTTCTTTCAATGACATGGAACGGAAGAGGTTTTTGGCTGCGCCTGAAGGAAGGTCTTCCCCTTTGATTTCGCCTTTTTTCGCTTTGAGTGCAAGTTGGATTGGGGTTTCGGTTGTCATTTCGGTTTCTTTCCTTTCCGTTTTCTCCTTGTCGCCTTCTTCTCCTCCTCAAGCGATCCGCCGCAATTGGGGCATTTTGCAGTCGCCATGTCTGCCGCGCAGCCGCATAGAGCACAAGTCACCCTTCCACGATCATCACCATCCTGAAATGCTTCATCTTTCATTGTTTTTCCTTTCATTACAAGGTTGTAAACTTTTTGTGTCTTCGATTTTCATCGCGGCTTTTGCCTCTTTGTACCAAGTATTAAGTAAGCCGTTTGCAGACCACATCCCAAAAACGAAAACGATTACGAGGAAGACGATAAACGTGATGTCCGCAACGTTCTTTCGAGTAATGCGAGCCATAAAATAATCACCAAAGCGAGTGTTGGGATGTGAAATGGAAAATATACCATTGCACTGATAATAATAGCCAATAACGCAAGAACAGGTCGAGGGTCGGATAAATGACGCACACGACACAGGACGTTTACGAGAAAGCCAAGAACAATAAGCGTACCGATTATACCTGTTTCAAAATTGAGTTGAATGAATTCGTTGTGAGCCTGCTTGTAGTATACACCGACGTCGGGGAGACTACAATCTGCTTTGCGGCAAACGGCACGCCTTACATCTTCTCGTTTAAATAACGCTTTCCAGTGTCCCAATCCGATTCCAAGTAGTTGATTATGATTCTTATCGCTGTTTACTTCGCCGTATACGTTCCATACTGCCCAACGAGCTTTGTAATTTGGGACATCGACGTGTTTCGTAAAGAGGATTGCACCGCTTAAAACAATACATATACAAACAATAATTTGCGTTATCACTGAAGACATCATAATTGAAATATTCCAATGCTTGTTTACAAATTGTTGTGTATAGTAAAACAACGTTGGCAAAGATGCAAGTACACCACCTATAGACTTTGCGAGTACCAAACCGAGAAGTACGAATGGTATCAACCATTTCCAACGAGGGCGAAAGAAGGCGGGTAAACAAAATGCGAAAGCCGCTGAGAGTGAATTGCGGTTATCAAGAAGACCTTGACGGATTACCCCGTCCAATATCAACAGTTTATTACGCGTGAGTTGGAATTCAAGGTTCAACAATTGCACACTTACTACGAAGACATTCGCGAGGGCGAAGAGGCACAAGAGAGTGTAAATTGCTTCCTTGTTGGAAACGTTGTAAAGTATTAAATACAATATCGAGCCTAAAATCACCATAAGCAATGTCTCACCTGAGTATGGCGTGGGCTTGGGGTAATGAGCAAACAGCAAAGAAAGCGTGAGAAAGCTCCCAATCCACACATTCACCGTGGCGGCTATGTAGAAAGCGAGTGAAAGCACCGTAAACCACATGAACACGAGTCGCATGTTGAAACGAATGTACGCAGAAAGCGGCAACCGCCACGTTAGCACGATCAAAAGCATTATAAAAATTCCGCTCTTAATATAACTTTTCATATCTGAAAACGAAGTTGTAAATGTCTACGTCGTTTTGATACGTACCGTACTTCGCATCGCGCCTTACTTTAATCGTCACCCAATTTCCGGCGGCAAGGGAGGCGAACTTCGACTCTGGATCGAGTTCAAGTTCTTCTACAGTTGTTTCACCGGGGGATGCCGCCAACGCAACTGCCGTTTCAATGGAGTCGGTAGTATCGAGCGCCGTGTCGGTATGTACGCGTACAGTAAAATCAAGTGCTGCAACGTGAGTGTTCTCGTTTGATGTTAGCTTTATACGAAAATCACCGTTTTGGTAGTAATTATCGGGTACGCGGAAAGACGATTCGATCCACTCTGTGGTTTCTTGTAAACGTAAAACAGGATTACCGTCAGCAGCCGTGATTACTGTTTCATTCGGTGACTCAGGACCGGTGCCTTCGGGTGATTGGGTTATCTCTCCGCCCTCTCGTGTAAACGAAGTCAACGGAAGTGATACCATCCCCATCGTGGTTTCATTCGCAGCTTCGATAAGGCGACCGCAAGAGTCGATACGAAAGTTATCTGCACCTACCGTTTGGTTGCATGTATTACCCGGCTCACCCTGGAATGAAAGCTTGTCTGTTGGAGCGCCATAAGTCGCTACCGGAAACATCAACAACAGGGCGAGTAGTATGTAAAATTTCTTCATTATTTTCTCCTTTCTGTTGTCGATTGATTAACCTGTACTTCCATCTATTCCACGCCACGCGCCGTACCCAGTGATGTGACGTTGATACGCAGTGGCGATGGCATTCTTAGTCAGCGGATCATCGAACATATCAAAGATCGGCTGGTCGCGCCAGAAGAAGTTGATGTCATGCTCGCCCTTGTTTGCGACTAACCACCAATAAGTTGAGGTGGTAATGTAATGGATAACGCAGTAAGCAAGATCTTCGTCAACGAGGGCATTGATTTCGTTTTGGGCTGTGTAAGGCTTCGAACCTGAGCCGAAAATTTCCCGTGCGACGAACTTGTTCGCCGGGGCGATTACGACTTTTGAAGGAGCGATGAGTTGCGGGAGGTTCCGTTCGTTTGTCGTGGTTTCAAAACGGGTGATTGCGTTTTGTAGACCGGTAATTGAAAGGCCGATGTCCGTGCCGGGACGGTTGGCTCGTGTAACGCCGTCGAGTCCGTCGTGGGCGACGTTGCAGAGAGAATCGGAAGCGTCAAAGCCTGCATAATTGTCATCGAATGCGTTATTGAAAACCGACCAGGCATCTACTTCTTCGCGGTAATGTCCGGCGCGTGCGAGGCCACGGACCATTTCTTGAAGTACGCCGTAAAGTTCGTCCCGCCAAGCTTCCCAAGAGATCTCGACCGCAAGGCCGTAGGGGACGGCGGTGTAGGTCTTGGTATTACCTAAAATAAAATCGTCCCTGGTGAATTGTTCGGTTTCGTTCTTTGTCGGCATAGTGCCGAGGCCAGAAACGTTTCGATCGGTGATCGGGTTCCACTCCATCGTTTCGACGTTGAATACCATAGGATATTCCTTAGGGCGTTCCTTGCCCACTTCAACGTAAACTTTGTGGAGATCCGGGGCGACTAACGGGGAAATTCCGCCTCTTGTGATTGGGATCGTCATTTTCTATCTCCTTGTTGTGAATTGGTTTATCGTTTTCCCCGCTCGCGGTTTATCTTTCCTTTTGCGTTAAACTGTTATTCTTGGATTGAACATGGAATTAATAATCTGGAATTCAACCTCACCCCATGCGGTGCCAATGGGATCTACGAAATCGGTGATAACAATCATGTCATCATCCGATGCTCCAACATTGATGTACCAAATGTCACTATCAACCGCAAGATCGTAAGCAGAAGAACCTGCGGTGTATCGTTGGGTAGTTGCAGTAACGACAGTAGCACCAGAGGCTCCAGTAGCGATTTGCCCCTGAAAAACAATACCGGGGAGCGCGGGGGTGATTAGTGCCTGGAGGTTCGTGTTGCTGGTTTTTTCCTCGCCAAGGGCCACACCCATAATAACATCGGGTTCTACACCATCTGCCGCCTCGACCGCAAGGTTGGTGGTAGCAATGATAATCGCCCCATCCGGCCATGTTACGCCGGAAGCCTTCGTGACCATCATCGTGGGCAGTCTTCCACCCTCCAAAGTTCTAACTGCTCGAAAACGTTTACTTGCCAATAGTGCCATTTTAAAGTCTCCTTTTTATTAACGATTATTCGGTCCCGGTATCCCCGGAACGGTTCCATCTCGAAGCATACCGTCTACGTGTTTCATTGCGGTGCGTTGAGCGCCTTGAGAGGCCGTGATGTTTTTCATGCGAGCTTGAGCGGCGGATGGCAAAGGTGTGCCTTGAGCGGTAGAATAGAATTTAATGCCGGGATTGCGATCTGCCATATCTTCAAGGGTCGCCTCGACGCCGTATTGTCGAAGATTGCGTTGTTTTTCTTCTTCTTGACGCATAAGAAAATGGAGATCCTTTCTCATCTTGAACAACATCACGTCACCGACGCGACGGGAGCCGTCTTCTTTTCGATGTTCGTGGCATTCCGTGTCGTCTCCGCCAACTTGAATCCAACCGACGGCCTTTGCTTGCCAACACATTGTGCCGGAGGCGTGGGCGAAGTCGGCCCATTTGTACATATACGCAGGGTCGGGATTTGTGACGAAAAGGTGGCCTTCCTGGAGGTGATTCGCGACTTCGCGGTCGTCCATGACGGCTTTCATCTTCGCGCCGTCAATTGCGTTGATGTCGAGTTGCGCCATGAGTTTTTCGATTTTTTCCTCTAAGATGTCTATACGTTCGCGCTTTTCCTCGTCGCGGGCATGACCGGGCGGGTTGGCGAAGGCTGGCTCAGGTGAGGCATTCGCAAGTTCTTCTCTGGTGAGTATTGGGGTTCCGTCGGGGGTTTGTTGCATTATTCATTCCCTCCTTCTCCGTAATATTCTTTTCCGGTTTTCTCCCACCAATCAGCGTAGGAGACGTAACCGAGTTTCTGATAGAATGCGTCCGCATCACCGTTTGCTGTATGCCGCAATGCAGCCATACCCTCTTTATCGAAAACTTCTTCCGGTTTCGGAATGGCCTTGCCTGCGGAATCTGTGAAACGATTCGCGGGTACGTTATTAGGAGGTGCCGGATTCGCTTCGACGTGTACTCGAATGGCTTCTTCGGCAGCAAGTTTGTTCAATGTCTCGTTGTTCTCTCCAACGGCTTTGTCGTATGCCATTTTCATAACTTCCGGGTTCATTTTGTGTTCAGGGACCATTGTGGACATTACGGCGTCATAGGATTGTTTTACGAAAGCGTGCTTGAGGTTGGGCATTTGCGCTTCCATGACGGTAGAGGAGAGAGATCCCATGACGGAGAGGCCGGTTTCGCGGATGGGAGCGATGTCTTCTGATTGGATTTGGATGCGACTGCGTTTGGATACAAGATCTTGACGATCGGAGAGGAGAGCACCGGAAGGCTTTTCGTCAGTGTCCGCCTGGGCGATTTTCGCGTCAAGTCCGGCGATGTCGGTGTTGATTGTGGCGATTTGATCTGCGGTCGTTGGGCCGGGAGGGACGGGTGCAGGCGCGACAGGGGCCGGTTGCGGATTGTACCCTCCACCGAGTTCAAGTGTGTCGAGGCGAGTTTTGAGTGTGTCGAAGTCGGCTTTGGGGACGAATTCAGGGGCAGGCGGATCACCTTCGATCGGTTTGCCGGTTGTGGGGTCGATTACGGGATCTGGCATTATTTCACCTCCTCATAATCAAAAGCAAGATCGCGCATACCAGTGATGATGTCTGTACCTTGCGCATACCATTTTGCGTCAATACTGTTCATTGCTTCTCTAATTTTGGCGTCAACTTCCTCGTTGATACCTTCACCTTTGGTATCGTATTCCACTTTGATAAGCATCAATTACCATCCTTTCCTTGTTGCTGCGTCCGTTCAATCTGCGAACGCAATTCATTAGCTTCACGGAGGTACGACTTCCGCATAATTTCGAACGATTCGACGACGCCGGAGGCCGTCTGCGCTTCAGCGTTATGGTCCTCTTTGAGATACTTTCGCATTGCCTTTAAAAATTCCTGTTCTTTCTCTTCGCACCAAGCGATAAAGTCGGCTTCGGCATATGGTGACGCGAAGAGAACTTGTTGCCATATTTGCATTTCATTTCATCCTTTCCTTCCTACGGCTGAAAAAACGACTTCGGAGCGCCACCGCCACCGTTCCCACCCTGTCCGCCTTCCAACTGTGGAATCTGCTGCACCACTGACATCAACGCCTGCGCTGCTTGATTCTCAGGTGACGCAATCTCTTCAAATATTTCATCCATTTCGATAACGAATAATCCCGGATCGCGAACTTGATCGAAAGTTCGTACCGTTCGATCGATTACCTTTCCTGCCGAATCCGCGACCTTTTTCGCAACTTCGACAACTGGCGGCGGCGTTTGAGGATTCGAAGCAATTGCCGTAAGTTGAATGACCTTTTCATAATATGAATTCAGAATATTTGCAAGAAGAATCGAGTTTTGACGATCGGCCTCCTGATTCACCGACGCGGATGAGGCCGTGAGTTCAACATCGAGCCACTCGTCAAATGATTCGTTACGGAGAGTTGAGGCGACACGTCGGCCTGATTCGTAACCGAGGACGTTAAAAATGTGCGCTTCGGCGTAGTCGTTTCCAGCGAGAAGTTGTTCTTGGTAACGGTAAAGGGCCTGCTTGATAGAGCCTGCAACAGCGACACGCATTCCGTCGAAGGCCGGGGCAAAGCGTCGATTGGCCTGTTGTAAAGCTGACATCATGGAGATTCCAGGGACGCGGGAGGGCATCTTGGCAGGGGAAGCGAGTTCTGAGACCCCGACGCGCTTATATGCCATTTGGAGTAACATTCCGTGAAATTGCCATGCTGAAGGGTGAACGTCGGACATTGCGATGCCTTTGAGAGTGCCGTCTTGAACGGTCTTCCCCGGCCAGATTTTGAGAGTATCGGGAAGATTGTCGCCTGCCCAGATTCGCGCATTTGCGAGGAAGCCGTTCAAGAGGATAAAATTGTCCCATTCTGTCAACGCCTCTTCATAAGGCATCATCATCTCGATCACACCAAGGCCATAAAACATATGAGAACGCCGTTGGTAGACCATGTGCTCAAGCGGCACGTTATCCATTGGATTGTATTGCATTTTGACGATACTACGACTTTCATGGTTCCAGAAAACGAGTAAATCTTCTGCAAAGCCGTCACCGTCTACATCGAAAAGACAATGAATGTGCCAAATTGCGTAAAGGTTACCTTTAATCAATTGGCCTTGGAAGTCACGAGCTAGCGTCTCGCGGCGATTCCGCACCCATCCGGCATCCGATACCGGTGAAACATACGTGAGATCCCAACCGTAACGGGACGCGATTTCGACTAATTCTTGATAAGTGTAATAGAAACGCACTGCTTTAAAGGGGAGTTCCTGTAAGGATTGACGAGAGCCGCCGGGGACGATGCAATCGGCGGGGTCGATGGAATAAGTCTGCGGACCTTGGAAAATCAAACGAGATGAACGGGTTTTCTTCCGCGTCTCTACCCAAGGGGTGTAATAAAGGCCAGTACCTATCTGAACGTCATCGAGAATGCCATCTTCAATTGCAGGACGAAAATTCTTCATGTCAGACTTGACTATGTTATTTGCGAAAGCTTGGATGTCTTGTGCGAGAAGTTGCGCCTCCTCGTCTCCTTTATATTTAGGTTTCGGTTTTGCTGTGAGGATGGGTGAGATAGAGAAGATCAAATCGACAGCCTGGGAATAAATTTGGTCTGAGGCGTCTGCTGCGACGGCCATTTCGATGTTGGGAGCACCCTCGACCGGCACGTCGCGGGAGACACGCTTCGGGACGGCAGCGTACATGGAAAGGCAACGTCGCCATTGGGCTTCGAGGTTTTTGCGGGAGGACATCCCATCTTCAAGTTCAAGAAAGGTGTAATCTTTGAGGTTGTTAACGCGAGAAGGGTTGAAGATTTCCGCTTTTGTTTGAGTTATAAAATATCGGGGCATAAATTACTCCGGTCGGGGTGGTATGTGTCCTTGCCAACCACTCTTGATATAAGTCACTAACTCGTCGTAGTCGGTAATTGTTGGGTGAACTTCGACCCTGATTGTTTGATAGGCCGCTTTTAAGTCGGTGATATATACCTGCCATAAAGCAAGATTCGCACTGCCAGAATCGAATTCCGTGTAATAATCAATCCATTCTCGGGCAATTTTCAACCACGGCTTTGCCGTTGATTTCAATCGGTCATTGAAAAGGGTTTTTAATTGGCCTACGGTATATTTCGGCGTTAAATTTGTCCATCCCCTAACAAATTCAGTCCCGGTGTCCGTCTCTGTCGGGTCAGCAGTGTAATACACAAAATCGTAAGTTTCTCGTCGAATCGGCCTGAATCCTAATTCCAGTGCCTTACCGGTTCCGAATATTTCAGGACCCCAAATAGCACCAGCCGAGCCCTTGACGAGTGTCGGACCCAGTATCTCACTACGTACCGCTAAAGCCCTTCCAACCTTTACCGTATACCCATCGGGTACTTTCCAATTAACGGCAACGGCAACGGGTGGGGAGACTAACAAAGCTACGATAATTAGCGTAAGTTTTTTCATTTTATTCCCCTAATCGCAATATGCTTTCGCAGGTGGTGTAAAATCATCCGACCATCGTGAGACACCTTTCGATATGCGTACTTCGTCCATGTAACCGTCCAAATCATACGTGCCTCCTCCGTCGTGTTGAGAACCTAGCCATAACCCGGTAGCAGACCCATCCGAAATTGTAATAGCACCGAGTCCTTGCGCACCCTGACCTACTCCATCAATATAAAGTTCCACGTCGTTCACAGTTCGCATAACTGCAATATGATACCAAGTTTCTATCGTTGGGGTCCAAGACCAAGTTTTGGATAATATATCACCGCCGTTAATGGTATAATAAAAGTAAAAATCGTCAGCCGCAGTGACCCAGCCCAACAACCAGGCTCTCGGACCATCCCAATAAGATAAGTATGCCTTATCGTTTGTATCGGTATGCCACGTCCAAAAATCAACCGTAAACTCACCAGCGGCAAAATTCCAATCTTCGTGATCGGGGACGGTTTGGTAATCTCCTGTACCATCGTAATAAAGTGCCTTATCGCCAAACTGTTTCTGGCCTGTGCTGAAATCAGCCTGAGAACCAACAAACGTAACTGTATGACCGGTTTGCCCAGATTCAGTGAACGTGCCGCCACCTACCGCTTCACTCCCATGTATCAATAGTCTTGTGCTTGCATCATTTCCGGGGGAATAACAATCACTGCCACTGCTTCTAGATAACAACGCAAGATGACGTTGCTGTACGATTCCAGCTAAACTAAGGTTTACCACTACAAAAAACGTAAATAATGCAAGCGTAAATATTTTTGAATTGAATAGTTTTTTCATTAGTTAGTATCCGTCCATGAGTTAGTTAAACAGCTCCATTTATCGGCTGCATAGTAAGTGCAAACCGCCAAGTCTCCTAATGTTGATGTGCTTGTGATTGAATCTCCTATAGTGAGATCCACACCATCTAATCGAATAGTATCTTCGGTTCCAGAGGCGTCGGGATTTAATACAATCGCCGCTGCCGCATGGCATTCGACACTAAAATTAGCCCCGGCAACCGCAGGGGGCATTACGATGGTTTGTGCGCCAGTAGCATAAACCACATAACCTCTCCCCTGGACTGCGGACATGGTAAACCCATCAACGTCAGTTACAGTTCCTACGAGACCGGTGATGACTTTCGTTGAAGCAATCGTGAGATCATCTTCAACATCTCCATCAGGTACATCTGTACCCCCGGCACGGTAAATATAAGCACTACCGATAGTCACCGCAGTTGGAATGTCTGTTCCCCACGCGGGGTTTGTTCCACTTCCGCCGCCGACAAGAATTTGACTTGTAAGACCCACGGCAACAGCTTCGATCGCCCCCGTTCCCGCTCCGACTAAAATACCGCCGTCTGTGTGGGTGCCTGCCCCCATTCCGCCGTCTGTAACAGGAACGTCGGTGCCGCCTGCGCGATAGACAATGTTAGCTTCTATTTGAATATCGCCTGCGCTTGGGCGAGATATTGTAGTGTCTGAAGCGGCACCGACATTTATCGCAGTAAGTTGCGGAGAGTCGGTAGTCCCGACCCCGATCGAGGTTCGCAGCGTAGCACCACTCTCAGCCACAGGGTCCGTTGCGCCGTCGCCGACTATCATTTGACCGTCAGTTAAAACGGCCATGACGGTTACGTCAGCGGTGCCGGAGCCAAGTATCACACCGCCGTCGGTAAGTGTACTTACGCCGGTGCCGCCGTCAGTGACCGGAATATCCGTGCCTCCAGGGGCATAATAATCCGTTCCAGCGGTTGCGGCGGTTATGGTTCCCGCACCATCAGATTCAAGGATACCGGACGTCCCGCTGATAGTGTTCGAAAGATCAAAAAGCGTTTCCATTTGAGCGCCGGTGTAGGAGAATTGATAATCAGCGGCAATGACGAAGATGCTCAATAATGCGAGAAGTGCAATTCCAAGTACAGTTCGTTTCATTCGTTTCATTTAAGCCCCCCCCTGTAAATACAAACCAACGCTGTCACGAAGGTAAGCGCCGGTGGAATCGAGAAGATAACCATCGCCGCGAACAATCAACGCCGCGTGGTAGGATCGTTTGTTTGTGGTATAGGCACGTCCGTCCGAGAAGAAGACGAAGTAAGCACGGGCAGAGAGTGAATAATCACCTTCCGTGACCTCTTCCGATGTCCAAAGACTCCAGTTTGAAGGGGAATGTCCGATGGCGAACGCTGAATCGATTTGAGGGGAATTGGTTGAGACAACGGTGGAAAGGAGTTCGGCTCGCGTGGGGAGACGCCACAGACCAACAGGATCAAGAGTTCCCGCGTAAGTTTCCATCTCCGCCCAAGGGAGTTCCCGCGCGGGACTGCGCGTCCAAACGAGATTGTTTGTATCGTCGTTGACGAGGTTGCCGGAGCGGGTGAAGGCGGCGAAGGCGGAGGCAGCAATTAATAAAACGCCGAAAACGATTGCAAGTTTCTTAATCATTCTTACTCCAAAACATCGTATCCTTGCATGAAGGCCCAAACGTCGTTGTTTGCCGCTTCTCCTGTACCGAAAAGTGCCAGCCAACCACCAGGCGGGAGACGAACCGGTTGCGGGAAGACAATTGGAGGCGGATTTGTAACGGTAGCGATACCGTAAGCCTGAGTTGCCGTTGTATCTACTGTTTGACTGTAATAGATCGTCGGTTGGACGATTGAGATATAACCGTCTGTCATGTCGGCGTCCGCTGATTGATCGTCAGGATACCAACGAAGGTCCATGTTTATAGAATCCGCCACCGTCCCGCCTACGCCGCAACAGAGGCCGGTAAGATAACCAGTGTATTCGCCGGTGAAATGTTGCATAACGTAAGCGGAAAGCTGACCGATGGTGATGGTGGCGATTGTGGTGTTGGAGGAATCTGTAACGATGACAGTTCCAACGCAATTTTTGTCCAACCACACCGCTTCGACGTATTTCCATACAGTAGTGCTGACAGCGACAGCGGTGACGCCGGTGAGGAGTTTGGATTCGATTATCTGGTTGTCGTTGTTATCGATGCCGCGAATAAATACGGTTTGGGTGGTATCGGCTCCGGACGAATCAATTTTAAGCGTACCGGCTGCTGCAAGTTGGACGTAGGTGACATCCTCTTTCATCAATTCAGCCGCGTTGTCGATATCAACGTGGTAGGCAGAGCGATGCCAACCGAATGAGCCTTTATTGGGATGATAATCGGGATATACGGCTGCTATTAATTCTTTTGACATCCTTTACCTCCGGTTGGTTACATCTTCCCCTTGGTTGCACGGTTGATTCCGCCGGATTTCGTTTTATTCACGTGGCCTTTGCGGCCAGTTGCCGGGCCGACTTTGGTGTTGGCACGAGGGCCGGAACCGGTTTTTCCTTGTTTATGATTGTTCGTTTCACTGTAAGGTACTTTGTTCATTACGCCTGCCATGAGGATTCTCCTTTTTTGGGTTGATTTAGTTAACCTTGATTCCAAAGTGCCGTTGCACTTAAACAATCTTGACAAAAATATACAGCAACAGCACAACAGTCGTGTAACCAATAACCGCCTTTCCCCTTATTTTCGTGTAAATCACAAACAAAAAAGTCAACATTGTCCTTTGTCGGTTCTTCGCACGTTACAAAACCAATTCGCGCAATTCCATTACATTTGTGACATTCAACTACTTCCTTAAAATGTGCTTGGTACGTTTTTGCTAATCCGGCTTTTCCAATTGTTACGTTCATTTCTCATTCCTTCCTTTCATTTAAGCCGCCTTCGCGAATCCAACATCCTGATGCGCAGCGGCGATTCGTTGTTCGATTATATGAGGTGCGATGCCTGCTTTGCGTAGATAAGAGGCAAGCTCTGCGATTTCGTCGTGCTTATCCTGTGTCGACGACCTCTTCGGTACGAGGTTGATTGCGGAAGCGAGTGCGTCGATGAGATCTTTCCAAGCCGCCGTTGGGAAGCCTCGCAACTCAATACGTAAGTCCGTCAAGTTCTCCGGTATCATCAACCGACCCTCGTTGATAACGGGTTCCATCGTGGTACGAATTCGATAATCCTTATCCACGCTCGTTGGAACGTAAATAGGCACGAAACGGGATGATATGCCTTCCTCGCGGGCGCGTTCGCGAACGAGATCTCCGAATAAAATTTGCATTCCGTTTGATTCGAGTCCGAAGCGGCGAGGGTTGTAATCGACGGCGGTTTTGAGGATTTTGTCTCGAAAGTTTGTTGTAGGAATTTTACCTGCCCAGGCGAAACGGACGAAGATACGCGGAAGGGAGAGCCAATCCGCTGCGATTACGACGATCGCCTGCCGGGCGGCTTGCTTTTTCAATACGCGGCTTTTGCCCTTGGCGGCGAGATCTGCGAAGGCGTAGTGTTCGAGTGCGCTGATATCGATTGTGTTTTGGTTTGAGTCGGTCATTTCTTCCTTGACCTTGGCACCACGACGACTCCGTTTGGCTCTCGCATCTTGATCAAACAAGCTCCAGCTACCGTATTCAAAGCCGGAATTTCACAATATTTCGCAATAACGAAGATTGCGACGGCCAGCAACAACCAGACGATATTGTCGATTTGATCGAATAGTACGTTCCAATTCATTGACGTAAATCTCCTTTCCTGTAAAATCCTAAACAATATTGTGAAATTTGTCAAGGGGTTTCGGGGTCGTCTTCAAAATCCAACACGATACAATGCCGAACCGGTTCATCGCAATCGATTTCCGCAACTTGTCGAAGATCTGAAACAGTACCGTTGCAATTGTCAAAAACTACGTCTTTACTTTCACCAAGTCTTTTTATGTGCTCGATAACTTCTGTACCTATCATCTTATCATCTCCTTTCAATCCGCGTTATTTACGGAATGCGCGTCCCTCCGTTACGACGTTGAAGGACACGCTATGTGTATACTGTGGACTTGTCCACATATCGAACATATCGCTGACATCGGCATCACCTCCTTTCAACTCACTCTCAATCGGAAATATTCCTGCCGATTAAACATGCTTCCGGTGGCACCAATAACCGCCTCTTTTCTTTGGAGCCTTTTTACCATATCCTTGCCACCATTCACGCCAAAGGGGCCTAACTGTATTTCTCGAAACGCCAACAATTCGCGATATTTCACGAATCCCCTTTCCTTCAACAATAAGATCAAGAATCAAGTCAAATTTTTTTTCTTGGATAAAGTTTGCCATTAACTAACCCGTAATCTAAAGTACTCTTGCCTATTAAACAACAAATCCTGCGTCTCAGGCCGCAACGGAACTCCATAAAGCGAAACCGGCGATTCCGTGGGCAATTCTCCATCGGAATTCCGGCGATCTTCACGGAAATTCTCCCTTTCAACAAGAAAAATGTCTCGATCGTCCCCTTCGAAGATCACCTTCCCATCAAGGATGTAAAAGGCCCGAATGAGATCCATATCGAAATCGGTGAGGGAGGGGTCGGCTGCGGAATTGAGGTGTAATAAATAAAACATCGATCCGAACTCTTTCCGAAGTGCGTCGATTGTTTCCTCGGTATGCTTCTCCGGCCATAAAACTTTTCCGTTGTCGATTATTTTGCTCCATTTCATGTTGACTTCGACGGATGGGTCATTGTCGATGGTATGAGAATAAAGGTCGAAAACAGCCCAACGAGTGCCGATAAGGTATTCTAATGATTGCAACCCGGTTTCAATTTCGTAGGTATCCAACAACGCACGAGAAACTTTATGCCATTCAAGCGCCCCGGCCATTTCAACATCAGAGTTTGCTGCCTTGAGGGAAATAATATCATCCTTAATCTCAACATTTGGCCGCGAACCGGTGACGGCACCATCAACTCCGATGGCACGGATCGTCGGATCAGGAAATTCCGTATCGCGAGGAACAATCATTTCCTCACTATTCCACGACTTTGACATTGATTTTGCGCGTCCGGGCCAGATGCAATGCGGCCACAATACGCGAAAAAGTTTGTTAGCTTCGAATTCCGCCTCGATAACGCGAAGATTCTTTTGCGCCATTTTCATCGTTTCGCCACATAGGAGAATTCGGCATTCGGTGCCTTTAAGTCCTGGAAAGTAAATATTCGTTTCAGCGGGTTGGATTACAATATGTGGAGGAAGACCTCCGGCGACGATGGCTGTCTTGGCGTGTTCGCGGGGCATAAGGAGAAGTTTGCGGAAAGGTGGGCAGACTTGCAACCAATCACAGACATCTTTATGGAAGTGACCGGTGAGAAAATGTCGATTGAGGATTCCCTTCGTAAAAAAGAAGAGGTTTTTCTCGGCGACGGTTCGAATGCGAGTGATGAATGGTCCCCATTTTTGGTGCGGATCGGTGCCTGCTTGACGAGGTTGACCGTCGGGACCGATGACGACCTCGGCAGAGATGAAGGAGGCCAAGTCGGAAGGTTTGGAGGAGGGACCGCCGTGAAAGCCCCTCCTCCGGGGTGTTGCAGAAGACGAAGAGGAGGAAGGAGACTCCCCCTCGTCTGTGGGAAGCTCGGCGAAGGTGGGCCAAGCCGGTGCAGACGGTGATGTTAAGCCGTCTGCGGGGATTGCGGAGGCGTCAAGTGATTCAGGCTCGACGGCAGTATCCTCCACAGAAATTTCAGGTGCTTCAATCGGTTCCGGTGCCAGCAACGCCGCCACTTCGTCCGAGTCGTCAGCAAGTTCCGGCATGATCTCAGCCGCCGCCGCGTCGAGGGCGTCGAAATAATCGATGCTTTGGGGGATTTTTTGCTTCATATAATGCTTATCGACTCTCCTCAAGTTCAATAATATCCAAACGTTTTAATATCTCTTTCAACTCTTCCTCCCGATCAATATAAAAGCGAATATCGTTTCTTAAAAATCTCATATGTTTCCCAACATCCTCATGAGTAGTGTACGATTTATCGTGATGATGAGATTGCAACCCATTTATCAAAAGGTACAAGCAAATTCCAGTCAAAATAAACAAAACGATAAACCATATTTGCCATTTCGATTCCATTCTCCTCCATCACAACTCATCCACATTAATCACATTTGGTACGTAATCATCAACAATTTTCGACTCAAGCGACTTTCCGCTTTCATTAGCGACTTCCATTTCGTCCCGACCGTCTTCGAGCATCTCGATGATTTCTGCATCCTGAATATCGGATGCCGCCATCTCAAGCGCCTTTAGATGTTGAACCGGAATTTGAATTATCGTTTTCTGTTCAACCTTATTCTCCCGAACCACCTTTGGAGAAGAGGGGGCGCGGTCGAGCATTCCCATTGCGGACCGGATACGTGTATCTCCTTTCTCCAAAGGATCGTCACGGACTTCGACAAGGGTTGAGAAGGATTTCACAATTTCCGAGTCGAAGAGTTCTCCGTAGTCAGCCGCCGAGTCCATGACACGTTCGGAGATTTCACGTGTTGCCTGGGCTTTTACCATGCGGAAGGCCGGATTGGTGAGTTCGTAATTTCGGAGAGTCTGAGGCGAACATCCCAACGTTTTTGCGGCCTCCGTGCGATTCTTGGACGCGGCGAGGACGTATGCTGCGCGATATTCAAAATCGGTCAGAAGCGGCTCGTTGCTGCCCGACGGTTCGATCCGTTCCGGGGTTGGAGGGATGTCGAATTGTGGAACTATGATATCGGCCATATCTCCGTCACCTTCCTCCACACGACGTTCACAACCCACGAATTGCAATGATCACAACTGTACGCGCCGCCAAATTGTACACCGACCGGGTGGCCGCACTGCTCATGCACGAGAACTTTTGATTCAAGGCCGTGTATAATATGCCAATTTTGCGCTTGCTCTACTACGCCGACACCGAATTGTGGTTGGATTTCGTTGGTAATCTCGTTCAAGTTCCCCTCCTACCTTCCATTGTACCCAATTCCCATTCAATGAACGAGAATCCTTAGTCTTGTTTCAACAATTTCAATTTGATACCAAAAGGTGAGATTTGCTTGACTTTAAACATGCTGCCTCGGATTTCAAGCTTTTCCCCAACTGTAAATATTCCTTTTGCTTTGGGGTATTTTCGATATATTTTTGAAACATCTGCCAATGATTGTAATTCTTCAAATTTTCCTTCTCCTGTGTCCATTACGTTTCCTTTCCGTTATATTGTACCCACCATCCTACCCATCACAAGATGTTGTGTCAAGGAGATTCAATCATCCAACAATACTGCGCCTTCACCATGTTCAATATCCTGATTATCATTTGTATTCATCACCTTTGTTATGGTGCATTTTCCACGCTCATCCAAAATGTCAATCCAATACCTTCCATGACTTGGACGTATTCTAATGAGATTAGCGCAATTTAATTCACCTATGTACCCACTGGCTCTTACATCCTCTCTTTCATCATCAAACTTTATAATGGAACTTTGCCATAAATTTACGTTCATTTTCACTTCTCCCTTTCCATTATTTTCGCCTCTCAACGACCATTTTGTTTAAGCGGTCTATAATTTCGTTGAATTTATCTGGAATTAGCCCTTCGCCGCGTATTCTTTCAATCGGCTTCGGATCGGGGTCTTCCAATACTCTTTTGAGACCATCAATATAGCCCTGCCAATAATCACTGTAAGGCTCAAGATTTTCGCTCATAGCTCTTATTTCTTCCGTCTTCATCATTCCCTCCTTTCATTATTTTATTGACATTCCCTTCAATATCTCCTATTCTCTCCTCAAGCACGCAGAGAAGGCAAACATTGCCCTCCCCTGCGCCGCTCGCGTTTTTCATTCTTTCCTAGGAGGAGGGGGGTCGGCCCTCTCCTCCGACTTCCCATACATCGCCTTCGCGCACATCATTGCAAATTCACTCACCGAATCCCCTTTACCGTAAAACGCCCTTACCGCTTCAACCGATCCCAATTCCATCACCTTCGTCTGAATGAATTCGAGTTGCTGGCGGTCGAGATGGGTGATGTCGGGGGTGGGGGGCGTTTTCTTCTTCACGGGCCAAACTCCTTTCTAATAATATCTTTTAAATACCCTTCTACCGAGTTGCTTTCAATGATAACCGCCACAACGCCCCTGTCAAGAGCTTTCTAATCATTATAATCAATGTTTATAATAATAATACTTCCCCGAATACCAATCCTGTAAAAAATCCTCAACACGTTCATGATACATTTCCCGTCCCTGCCCGACACGCTTATTCCACCATATTCGCACGTACTTTTCAAAACACTCAAAATACTTCGGCCACCTCTCTCGATACATCTCGTGATGATTTGCATGATTGGGACAGATAACACATCCAAGACGCTCGAATCCTTCATCGTACAATTTCGGATAAGGCAACCGTTGCCGTTCAATAAACTCCCAAATTTGCCACTCTTTCCATTCCAGAATCGGGTGCCAGTTGCAAATTGGGTGCTTTGTGTGGGGGTTAATCCGCCCATATTTTGCCCTATTTAAGGATTCCTCTTTTCGAATTCCTAAAATGCGATTCGGTAATGGCCCTTTCCACGAAGGACTTTCTTTAATTTTCGTACAACACCATTTAATTCCCCTTCCTGTCCCTCCTGGAGGATTATGTGTTGTCAAAAGGTGCCAATAAGATAATCGAGGTCGCACAAATTTACATTGCGGATAATGCTGTTTAATAAACCGAATCAATTCGGGAGGGTCGATCCCGGTGAGCGTACTTTGTAGTTGATGGGGTATCTCCGCAATCCGGGCAAGCTCAGCGATCACGACGCTATCCTTCCCACCACTGATACAAACGAGACTCGTAACGGGGGAAAGGTACGTCTTCAGCCAATCGATTGCTTCCTTCGTGTAATCCTCCATACCTTTAATATACCCACCACAAAAACATCGTCAATACTTATAATCAAAAGTTCCTAAAATGGGTCGTGTGTGTAAAGGAGTCCTCAGACTCTTTCGCAACCTCGTGGGGGGGCTACCGGGGGTCGGAAATGCGGCCGGCGTGCTGGTTGCTAACGTTGTTAGGGTTTATTTCCTTCGTGCTTGCTTGGTACTTGCTTGCACAATTCGGAAATGCGACTGGCAGGTTGTAGTGATTTCACTTAGCATTACTGATACTGCCTGCCCTCTACCTCGCATTTCCTTTATACTTGCTTGCATAATAAAAGGCTTGACAAAGCAGGCTGTAGTGATTACAATGGTAAGTGGTAAGGTAAGTAAGCGTGTGTTAACAGCAACTTAACAACAGCATTGAAGGGAGATAACATGAACAAGCAAGTTACTGTACAGTTTCAGACCACATCACAAGTACGTGATAAGGTAAAGGCTTTAGCCGACGTGGAACTCCGCAGCATAAGTAAGTACTTACATTTTGAAGTGTCAAAGCTTGTTGATAGTAAACCCATGCCACCGGAACGGCATGTTGACAGTATTCAGCATAGAAGCAGCAAGCTTGAGGCTAAAACCAAGGACGTTGATAGCAAGCAGCAGGGTATACAACCAGGTGATCCCAATTACATTGACTTCGACGCGATAGAGGCTTCACCACAAACAGACGAATAGCCCATCACAGCTTACTTACCTTACGCTTGCATATTTCATGTAATGTAACAAA
>SDBU01003131.1_pt1 | contig 21257 bp, 16 predicted proteins | sample 2277071 | NCBI WGS metagenome assembly SDBU01 (sample SAMN10397929, study PRJNA504765) | marine sediment metagenome | isolation source: marine sediment core GS08_GC12, 126 cmbsf | place: Arctic Ocean: Gakkel Ridge, Loki's castle | collected 2008
GGGAACATCAATTGACATCGAGGTTTTTGTCCACGGGGCGATGTGCATCTCGTATTCGGGGAGGTGTCTTCTGAGCAGCTATCTTGCAGATCGGGGGGCGAACCTCGGTGATTGCGCGCATTCCTGCAGGTGGGAATACAAGCTGCTCGAGATGGAACGACCCGACGAGCCGCTTGGTATCGAGGAAGATGATGATTACACGTATATAATGAGCTCACGCGACCTGTGCATGATTGAGCACATGCCCGAGCTTATCCGTTCCGGAGTCTCCGCGCTCAAGATCGAAGGTCGGATGAAAAGCGCCTATTACACGGCTTCGGTGACGAGAATATATCGTGAAGCTATCGACCGATACTATGATGACCCGGAGAGTTATCTGGCCGATCCAGCCTGGATGGAAGAGCTTGCCCGAACAACAACGAAAGGATTTACCACCGGTTTCTACTTCGGCAATCCATTGGGCGACGGACAGAAATACGACGTTCACGAATCCCGTATCGACCAATCGTTTCTGGGGATAGTGACCGGTGTAACACGAAGTGATGGTCTCGCGGAGGTTAAAGCCAAGAATAAGATCACTCCCGGGATTGAAGTGATGTTTATCTCATCCAACCGTTCCAACGATAAGGTTGTCACGATCTCTGAGCTCTTCGACAAGGACATGAACGCCATTGACAAGACGCAGCCGAACCAGACCGTTCTGGCCCGCGTTTCTGAGAGAATGGACGAACTGGATATCCTCTGCAGGAGATAGAATGGCTAAATCCTACACGGTGACACGACTTGATAACGGCCTTCGAATAGCGACGACAAATATGCCGAACATGAAATCGGTCTCGATCGGCGTATGGTTCGGGTGCGGCTCCCGTTATGAAAGCAAGAGGATAAACGGCATATCGCATCTCATCGAGCATTTCGCATTCAAGGGCACGAGAAAACGCCCTGGAGACGAGATCTGTGAGACGATTGAGGGACTCGGCGGCGAGATCAACGCATCCACTTCGGAGGAATCAACCGTATATTACATCAGGATCAGACGGGAGAAGCTTCCTCTGGCCACCGAGGTCCTCCTCGACATGGTGATCAACGCTGTTTTCAGGAAAGATCTTTTGGAAAAACAGCGGGATATTGTGGTTGAGGAAATCCATATGCATGAAGACAGGCCGTCAAGCCACGCAAGTATCCTATTTGACAGGCTTATGTGGGGTCGGCATCCCCTGGGATTCCATGTCCTCGGCACCGTTGAAAGCACGAGCAATATTACCCGGAAAGAGATAGTGAAATACACGCGCAAGATGTATTGCAGCAATAACTGTGTTGTGGCGGCGGCAGGAGATATCGATCATGAGGATTTTGTGAGACTTGTGATGAAACACAGCCGGAATCTCAGATGTGGCAGAGAAGTCGCATTTAAGCCTCTCAGGCTAAGACAGAGGAAACCAAACCTGCTCGTCAAGCAAAGGGAAACTGAACAGGCTCATCTGCTGCTTGGCGTACCTGCGCTGCGATGGAGTCATCGCGGGAGATACGCCCTGAAGTTAATCAGCACTATTCTTGGGGAAAACATGAGCTCAAGGCTTTTCAAGTCGGTGCGCGAGGAGCGTGGTTACGCATACTGCATTAACACGGGAATAGACTCTTTCATCGACGCGGGCACCTTTTACGTCGAGGCCGGAATAGTGACGGACAAGATCAAGCCCGCGATCAGACTCATAGTAAGGGAAATGAGTCGCTTGACACGGGCAAAGTTGCCCGAGAAGGAATTGGAACGCGCGAAAGAGTCCGTCCGGGGCAGCCTGATAATGGGTTCAGAGCAGACAATCAGCCGGATGTACTGGCTCGGCGATAGCCTTCGGATGGCAAACAGGATCGATGAAATCGATCATACTATCAACGCTGTAATGAATGTCTCAGCCGAGGGAGTGAGAGACCTGGCGAGATGTCTTTTCAGGCAAGATCGGCTCAATCTCGCCCTGATCGGCGACATCGACAGTGAATCGTCCATAGAAAAATGCCTGCGGTTTCCGTAAGAATCATGTAAGATATCTTCGAGCATATTTCCGAAGGAAAGCCTTTGAAAAGAACGACCGTGGAAATCAAGATAGCTCCTTCAATACTGGCCGGGGATTTCAGCCGGCTCGGGGACGAAGCGGAGAAGGTGGAGAAGGCAGGCGCCGACATCCTCCACTTCGACGTAATGGACGGCCATTTCGTTCCGAATCTCACGTTGGGACCGCAGGCTGCGGCAGCGGTACGCAAACGCACTTCTCTTTTCATAGATTGCCACCTGATGCTCGATAATCCCGAGGAGTTCATTGAATCGTTTGCAGAAGCCGGCACAAACAACATAACGTTCCACGTCGAGGTAGTCGAGGATGTGAAGAAGACTATTCGGAAAGTGAAAGAAGCCGGCGCAAATTGCGGGCTGTCGCTCAGACCCGATACACCGATCGAAACCGTGTTCCCCTATTTGCCGCAAATAGATATTCTCCTGATAATGAGTGTGTTTCCCGGATTCGGAGGACAGGACTTCATGCCGGAGTCCATCGATCGGATACGCGCGGCCCGTGAAGAAACATTAAGGCTTGGCATCCCGCTTGATATCGAGGTTGACGGCGGTATCAATCTGGAGACCGCCCCTTTGGTTCTCGAAGCCGGGGCAAATATCCTCGTCGCGGGGACGGCCATTTTCGGCGCTCCCGATATTGCCGCAGCAATCAAGGAGCTTCGGGGAAAGCCTGCATAAGAATTGGAGCAGACTGATGGATTTGAGGAAGTATCTGAAACAGATGTGCGAGACGAATGCGTCGGACCTTTATCTCAAACCTTATTCGCCTGTGTATCTTCGCGTTGATGGTAAGCTCCGGGCGGTCGAGAAAACACCGCTGTCGCCCGACGATACGGAATCCGTGATGAGAGAAGTCCTTTCCGAATCACAGCAGAAGGATTTTGATGAGACTCTCGAGATGGATGCGGCATTGGCGATTGAGGACGTTGGACGTTTTCGGGTGAATGTGTATCGCCAGATGGGTACTGTAGCGCTTGTATTCCGGTTGATCGAGTCTGTCATCCCTTCGTTCGAGGAGCTTAATCTCCCTGCAAAGCTACTGGAGGAATGGTCGCTCGAGGAGAGAGGTCTAATACTTGTGACGGGAATTGCAGGCAGCGGCAAGTCCACGACTATTGCGGCGATGATAGACTACATCAACAATCACGACAGGAAACACATAATCACTATAGAAGATCCGATCGAGTTCGCATTTCACGACAAGCAGTCAGTGATAAGCCAGCGTGAAGTGGGCGCTGATACGCACGATTTCCATAACGCTCTCAGGCATGTAATCAGACAGAGCCCCGACGTGATTTTCATAGGTGAGATGCGCGACCTCGAGACGATCCAGAATGCCATCATGGCTGCCGAGACAGGCCACCTCGTGCTGAGTACTCTGCATACCGTCGATGCGACACAGACTGTCGAGCGCATAATAAACTTCTTTCCTCCGCATCAGCACAATCAAGTGCGTATGCAGTTGTCGCTTATCCTGAAAGGTGTCATATCTCTTCGTCTGCTGCTAAAGAAAGACGGGGCCGGGCGGATGCCGGCCTGTGAGGTGATGGTCATTACCCCGACTATCCGCAAGGTGATTCGTGAGGGGCGCACGAATGACCTCTATGACCTGATCAAGCGGGGGGACATCGCTCAGATGCAGACTTTCAACCAGGCGATTGTCAAGCTGTTCAAAGAAGGAAAAATCACGGAGAACGAAGGGGTGAAATACTCAAGCAACGTCGAGGAGCTGACGCTGGAACTTCGCGGGATATACTCCGGATCGGACACCTTCAAGACAAAGCAGTGAATACGCTTCGTTCTCGGAACGAATCTAAACAGATAATACATGCAGGATTATTTCAGACTGATAAGGCCCGTGCTCGTGCCGCCGCTGGATGTGGATTTTCGGCCTGCAGTACTCGCCAATCACGCATTTCTGGACGAGGTTGAGAAATCCGGCGCAGGAACGCCCCTGGTAATCGCTTTGGAACGCTCGGACGGTTCGATATCTCGTTACGAGACGAAGGTTTTTCCTGACGGTCACGAACAAGCTAATGCCAACCTGATGTATATTGAGCGTCTGGTAAAATTTCTCCTGTGGCAGCGCGGTGCGTGGAGGGTTTACATGGGCGGTCCCAAGAGCGTCGGTAACCACATTGCTGAGACATACTCGCCTGAGGGAAATCGTCGATTCGATTATCACTTCATGGGCGAGGAGATTTATGAAAGGACTTTTCGCGTCGTCTGCTGTTCCACGTCCGAAGTGCCTCCGGAAAAGGAAACGGCCCGGGCGCTCGGCCGTCATTTCGATGGGTGCCGAATTGGCTTCGACCTCGGCGCATCCGACCGCAAAGTCTCTTCCGTCATAGACGGGAAGGCGATCTTCAGCGATGAAGTTGTTTGGGAACCCTGCAAACACAGTGACCCGCAATATCACTACAAAGAAATCATGGCGGGCATAAAGGAAGCTGGCTCGAAAATGCCCAGGATTGACGCCATAGGCGGCAGTTCCGCAGGCGTTATCATCAACAACCGTATAATGAGGGCATCGCTTTTCAGGGGCGTCCCCAAGGAGCGCTTTGACGAGGTGCGAAATCTATTCCTGCGCATCAGAGAAGACACGGGCGTTCCGCTCGAAATCGCCAATGACGGCGACGTAGCGGCCCTTGCCGGCTCGATATCGCTCGAAGATACCGGCATTCTCGGCATAGCGTTGGGTTCGAGCGAGGCCGCGGGGTATGTGACTGTCGACGGCAAGATCACAGGATGGCTAAACGAGCTCGCTTTTGCTCCCATCGATTATAACCCCCGTGCCCCCATAGATGAGTGGTCGGGGGACAGTGGCTGCGGAGCGCTCTATTTTTCGCAGAAGTGTGTCTTCCGACTTGCCAAAAAAGCCGGTATCGAGATCCCCGAACGACTCACGGACGCGGAGAAGCTCGAGCACATCCAGGCCGAACTCGAGACAGGGCACGAGGGCGCTAAGAAGATATGGCAGAGCATCGGCTATTATATGGGGTACGGTATCGCGCATTACGCCGACTATTATGAACTCAAGCACGTCCTGATACTCGGCCGATGCACTTCCGGCAAGGGCGGGCAGATCATCCTGGATGGAGCCAACGAAGTGCTTGATTCGGAATTCCCGCGATTAGCCTCAAAGATAAATATTCAGCTTCCGGACGAGAAAAGCCGCCGAGTCGGCCAGTCGATTGCGGCCGCGAGCCTTCCGGCGACTAAGAAGGAGGAGAGATGAAATTCAACCTGAATACTGCTAAGCTATTCGTTCCCGATGGTCTTCCTGACGACAAAGCGCTGGCGCGTACTACTCATATGGCGATCGGCGCTCACCCGGACGACATTGAAGTGATGGCATTTCACGGCATCCTCGAGTGTTTTCATCAGCAGAAGAAATGGCTTACGGGAGTCACGGTCACCAACGGCAGCGGCTCGCCCCGAGACGGCGTTTACAGCGACTACACCGATGACGAAATGCGCGCCATACGCATAAAAGAGCAGAAGAAGGCGGCTATTGTGGGCGAGTACGCCGCGCACGCATTTCTTGACTATCCAAGTTCCGCAGTGAAGGACCCAGACAACAAGGGCCCGGTCAATGACATAATCGAGCTCCTCAAAGCAGCCCAACCCGAGGTGCTATTCACCCACAACCTTGCGGACAAGCATGAGACCCACGTCGCCGTCGCACTCAGAGTTATCGAAGCTGCCAGGAGCCTCCCCGCCGACCAAAGGCCGAGCCGGGTTTTTGGCTGCGAAGTGTGGCGCGATCTCGACTGGATGTGCGACAAGGATAAAGTCGCGTTTGAGTGCTCTCGTCATGAGAACCTTCAGATGGCGCTTCTCGGCCTTTTTGATTCCCAGATCGCGGGGGGTAAACGCTATGACCTGGCGACGATGGGAAGGCGCCGCGCGCACGCAACGTACCACAGCGCGCACAGTGTTGACATCATGACGGGCACGACTTTTGCCATGGACCTCACGCCTTTAGTCGATGATCCAAGCAGGGATATCGCTGAGGTCATTAAGGGATTTATCGACCGCTTCTCAGAAGAAGTGGTTTCCTCTATCACCAAGCTTGTGTCCAAGTGATCACCGATCACAGCATCGACAACGTTCAAATGCCGCCATATTCTGAGACGAACAATCTTGACGCCTCAGATCATGCCTGTCATAATCCCGGAGATTTATACGCGCCGGTGGAGCAGATGAGAGATCATACGGAAGATTTTATCGAGCTGATTCGCAGATGCTCGACCGACCTGCCGCGAGACGTCGAGGAGACTATCAAGCGTTTCATGAAGAATGAGGAGGATAGTTCAACGGCGCAGTCGATCCTGAGGCAGATATTGAGCAACTGCGAAATGGCTCGCGAACGTTCAATGCCTATTTGCCAGGACACGGGAACGAACGTGTACTGGATCGATTATCCCGAGAGCTTAAGGGAGCAGGGCATTCTTTCGCAGATTATTGACGCCACTAAAACGGCAACGAAGAAAATGTATCTCAGGCCGAATTCCGTCGATTCCATTACGGGCAAAAACACCGGAGACAACACGGGCACCGGTCATCCGTCGGTACATTTCAGGCAGTGGGATGAGGACTACCTCAGAGTCCGCCTTATGCTCAAGGGCGGTGGCAGCGAGAACTGCGGGGTGCAGTACAAACTTCCCGATTCGAGGCTGAACGCGGGCCGCGACCTCGACGGAGTTGCAGAGTGTGTTCGAGACGCGGCCTTTCAAGCACAGGGAAAGGGTTGCGCTCCCGGCGTGCTGGGCGTGTGCATAGGTGGCGACAGGAGCTCATCGTACGAGTACTCCAAGCTTACTCTCATGGAAAAGCTGGGCAAACGCAATTCCAACGCTGAGTTCGACCGTCTTGAAAAAAAGCTGATTGAAGAGATAAACAGCACCGGAATCGGTCCAATGGGACTCGGTGGAAAGACAACGGTTCTTGACGTGAAAATCACCGCGGCCAACCGGGTCCCGGCATGCTACTTCGTATCAGTGACGTATATGTGCTGGGCGTGTCGCAGGCACTCGATGATCATAAGAAATGGAGTCGTGAGTTTTGAATGACATGGGCCGGCCTTGTTGTAGAGGCATCCTTCTTCTAATACACACGCGGACTGAAAAGAAGGCTCCCAGTGAAGTCTTGTCTGCTTTCTCTACATGGCGAGTTGCTTTATCGAGAAACCTCAGTGTTCTTGAGTTGAGATGAAGATATCAATAGTCATTCCATGCTATAACGAAATCCACACTATCGAAAGATTATTGAAGAGAGTATCAAACGTCTCGCTTCAGTTAGACAGGGAAATCATTGTTGTCGACGATTTCTCGACAGACGGCACGCGGGAATTTCTGAAATCGCTGGATGAAAAGGGGGGAAAGGTCAAAGCGATTTTTCATGATAGAAACCAAGGGAAGGGCTGTGCTCTGCGAAGCGGCTTTGAAGCCGCCACGGGAGATATAGTGATAATACAGGATGCTGACCTCGAGTACGACCCGAATGATTACGAGAAGCTGTTGAAGCCGATCATTGACGATAAGGCCGATGTCGTCTATGGCTCTCGGTTTATCGGCACTGAACCTCGCAGGGTCCTCTATTTCTGGCACTTCGTCGGCAACAAGTTCCTGACCTCGCTGTCGAACCTTTTCACGAATCTAAATTTATCGGATATGGAGGTCTGCTACAAGGTTTTCAGACGAGATATTCTGAAAGGCATTGAATTGCACGAGAACCGATTTGGTTTCGAACCGGAGTTCACCGCGAAGATAGGCCGAGCAAAATACAGGATATACGAGGTGGGGATATCATATTCCGGCCGGACTTACGCCGAGGGTAAGAAGGTGAATTGGAAAGACGGTATCAGGGCCATTTACGTTATCTTGAAATATGGTCTTTTCGGATAAGTCGAATGCCCGGATGAAAGGAAGTGTATCCTCCAGAAAACTCACGCAGACATGCGTCCAACCCTCTGCAAACGGGTCAGTTAAACTGCAAAAATGTCAGGCGGGCTAATCCGATTTTCTGTGGAAAATAAGAAGAACAAATTCAGGGAATTTCTGTTTGCCCCTTTCCGCACACAGACCGGTATCAACATACCTTTGGTCGTAGTCTTCCTGATCATCAACAGCACAGTATTGTTCAACGCCATCTATCACCACTCGAGGATAGGCTATGATTCAACGCACCATATAAAGTATATAGAATTACTGTCAGAATTCAGACTGCCAAGGCCAGACGATACGCCGCAGTTTTTCTCACCCCCCCTCTCCTACTTCCTCCCATCTCTAATGAAGTCACTCGGCCCTTGGAGCTTGGAGACTGCAAGGAAGTTCGCGCAGTACCTGAACTTGTTCTATTCGATCGTGCTCACATTCTATCTGATAAAGATCTGTGAACTAATCCGTCCCAAAGAAGGGTCGTACAAGACCGTCTCGTTGGGTCTCATGGGGGTGCTGCCAGTTTACTATAAGACATTTGCCTTTATCAGGCCGGAACCTCTCCTTGCTATGCTATGCGTGCTCGCAGTATATGGAGCGCTGAAAGTCTTTGTAGAAGGGGCCAAACGCCTTAGGAGTATTGTCACACTGGGACTCCTCCTTGGATTGGTGATACTCACACGCCAGTGGGGATTCGCCATATTCCCCGCAATTGTCATCTTTGCGGGAATTCTAACGGCAAAACGGAAGAGCGAGTGGTTGGCTTTCTCAAAGGCGGTGTCAATAAGCCTGCTCGTAGCTGTTTTAGTCGGAGGCTGGTTTTACATCAATCTCTACAGACATCACGGGGCCATAACAGCCTTCAATCGCCCAGGGTCTCCCACATTCTCATTCTCAAATCAGCCTCTGGAATTCTACTTCGGTGTGGGATCGGGCAAATTATTCACCGACCCTGTCAGGTGGTCGTTCCCGAACCAATTATTGCCGATATTCCATTCGGAAGCATGGGGTGATTACGGCTGCTATTTCATCGTATATGGCAGGGATACCAGAAAGAAACGTTTCGTTTCGGGATACAGGCTTACGAAAAAGTTCAAGGAGGAGCATCTTCCCGAGTGGCTGGAAACTAATCGTTACGATGTAAACAAATACTTGGGGAGAGTGAATGCTGTCTCAATTTTCCCCTCCGTCGTTCTTCTTGGGGGGCTTTTCCTGGGGACGGCATACTTTGTCAGGTTTGTTTTCAGGCGTTCTGGCGAAGAGAGGACAGCATTGTATTCCCTGCTCTATTTATTCGTTATGATATCTGCTGCTGGCTATTTCTGGTTTCTTATCATGCATCCTAACCTCGATAAGGGCGATACCATTAAGGCGACCTATATGCTCCAGGTGTTTCCTTTTTGCGCGATACTCTCTGGAGAGCTGTTGGAGAGGATAAGGCAGAAATACATTTATATATGGTGGACGATTCTGCTAATCTTGATAGCAACGTTCTTGCACAACTTCCCCGTGTGTATAACAAGGTATAGACTTTAGTAGAACGATCGGTCGCCGTGCGGGAACTGGCTTGTTATTGATCGACTTAACGGAACTCACGATTGGTCTTCAGAGCGCAGAATGCAACATGAGCAATACTGACAAGAAAAAACCAGACGAATCCAAAACCGAACTGCAGGCGGCTCTGACGCAAAGCGGCTCCAGCCTGAGGAAGTACCAGGACATCGTCGTGGGATCGCACCGGCTGTCAACGTTGTTTCGGTACGAGGTGATAACCTCGCTTCTGGGGCCCTTGCCGGGCGCCGCCGGCATGGTGCTGCGAAAGATAGTTTATCCCGGGTTGCTTGGCGGGTGCGGAAGCGGCGTGGTATTCGGCCGCAGCATAACGCTCAGACACCCGAAGAAAATCTTTCTCGGTAAGAACGTGATTCTCGACGACAACTGCGTACTCGATGCTAAAGGGAGTGGAAACCGGGGAATCTTTGTCGGGGACAATGTCATCATCGGACGGAACAGCGTAATCAGCTGTAAGGACGGGGATATCCACATTGGCAACAATACCAATATCGCCATGAACTGCTTCATACAATCGGCGTGCGAGGTAACAATCGGCGACAACGTCCTGTTCGCAGCATACTGCTATGTTATCGGTGGAGGCGATCACAAGACCGACCGTACCGATATACCTATTCTCGCCCAGGGCCAAGTGGTCAAAGGAATCACCATCGAGGATAACTGCTGGCTGGGGGCGGGAGTAAAGGTTCTCGACGGAGTCAAAATCGGTCGGGACAGCATTATCGGGGCCGCCGCCGTGGTAACAAAGGACATTCCCGAATACAGTATCGCGGCGGGGCTGCCGGCGGCGGTGAGAAGAGACAGAAGAAAGTGAAGCGGGGAAGTGAAACAGATTTAGACAGAGAAGACTACCCACCCGAGAATACGTACGTTTCCAAATGTCTGAAGTTTCTTATCTCGCTGACGCTGTTCATAGCTGCCTTTGGCTTCTTCTGCGGGCCGATCGTAATCAAAACCGGACACCGTATTAAGCTTCCGGGGTACCCTACGTTCGCCGCCGTTTGTATCTTACTGTGGCTTCTTCGACTCATATATCTCTCGATCAGGAAATATCCCGGAGATCACAGCGTCGATTTCCTTACCTCCATCGCTGAAGCCTTTGGTAGAAGGCCGTTACTCGCCAGCGCCGTGTTGATATTCATCTCCACCGCATTGAGGTTCAGGGAGCTCCAAGCCGCCTTCAAACCGATCATGACACGACACCTCTTACTCGACGACAGATTGCTGACGACTATGCCGCTTTTGAATATCATCATTGCCAAATTATCGATGATTGTCCTGGTATTCGCGATCTTCAAGTTTATTGATCGGCTTTCAGGAAAGGTTCCGGCCTTGACAGCTGCAGTTCTGGTTGCAGCATTTCCTTTCAACAGTGGCAACTACGGCTTTTTTTATGTCGAGACGTCCTTTTGTGCCCTGTGCATAGCGTCTCTTTATTTCCTCTTCTCCGAAAGACGGTCGACCGCGTACATCGGGACAGCTCTTTTCGCTGTGGCGTGCGTGCTGCACCCGGCAGGCTACGGTCTGCTGCTCCCGCTGGCGGGCTTTCTTGTGATCCGCAAGAAGCCTTCTGCTTTTCCTTGGAAACGGCTTCTTATGTTAGTTATCGCTGCGTTGGCGCTATCGGCAATATGGTACTTGGTTCTCCGGCAGTCGTTGTTGGACCTTCTTGGAAATGTGCGTGAGTGGAGAGGATACGAGTTTCCCGTTTTCTTACCCCTGATGAAAAGGCTTTTCAAAAACAAGGCGGTGATCTTCTTGATATGTGCGGGAATTGCCCTCTCGATAGCGACACTCTTTCGAAAACGTTCCGAGGACAAACCGCAGGTTATCAATCTCCTTACGGCCGCTGCACTGACGATGCTGTGGTGGACGATCGAGCGCAACGATTTCTCCCTGAGCGCCATCGCCGTGGTGATGCCCATTTTACTGATTGTGGGAGCGTATCCACTGACCCTACTGAATACCAGACGGTTCTTCACCAGAACACTATTCGACAAAAATGTGGCGGCATTTCTGACAGCTATGGCAGTGGCTTACTTTATGGTGATGTATGATTTTGAGAAGACGATGCGTGCGACAGCGGACTACTCGATATTCGAAATGGGCCCGTTCCGGAAAAGGGACAAGATGTTGCCGGATGATGATGCCGAACTGGGATACAGTATTGCATTCAAGAAAAGCAGGAAGGGCATCCTCATGTTCGGGCCTTACCATTACATGCTGCCGGGGAAATACGAGGTGCGTTTTCGACTCCGGCCGGGACCAGCGGAACACACAAATGGTATCTGTCATGTCGCCGATTTCGAGGTAAAAAGCAATGGAGGGCATAACCTAATAGCAGAGCTGCGGATTGAGTTCGAAAATGAGTACGCGGGTGGCTATAAGGAATTCGTGGTGCCTTTCAAGCTGGATCATCTGGAGGAAGTGGAATTCTGCTTAAGCGGCACTCAAAAGGCTGATATATACCTTGACAATATTCACGTGTTTAGAGAGTTGGGACCCTCGTAAGGAACTGTTTTTCCTTTTCTTATCGCGTGGTCTTCGAGATGAGTGATCTCAGAAACAGACTTAAGAGCATCACAGATGCCGGGTGTTTTTGGCCGTGCATCATATTCGCGGCGGCTCTGGTCGTGCGCTTGGCATTCCTATCGAGTTACTGGAACAACTGGTTTGTTGACGGCTTTCCCCGGAGTGATTCGCGCAGCCTCGATTCGATGACGATGAATATCCTTTGGGGACGTGGACTGTCCTACTATTTCCGTATCTACCTCTATTACTCATTCAGGGTGCCGCTTTATCCCATTTTCCTCTCGATGATCTACAACTTCTTCGGCCATAACTATCTTGCTGCAAAGGTAATTCAGTGCGTCATCAGCGCAGCCACTGTGGTTATCATCTATCTTATCGCTTTAAGCACCTTTCGGAGAAAATCAGTCGCAGTAAGCGCCGGGATTATTTCCGTATTCTATCTGCCCTTCATCTACTATGCTCACTGCCTCTTGACCGAAACGCTCTTTATCTTCCTGCTGAGTCTGTCAGTGCTCTTGTTGATTCATGCGGCCCAGAAGCGCTCAATCCGAATTGCTGTTTGCTCCGGGGTCATCTGCGGTCTGGCGAGTCTGACCCGTTCATCCATGGTGAGTCTGTTGCCGTTTTTCGGCCTCTGGCTTATCGCTGTCTCTTATCGGGACATAAAAAAGCTTGTACTACTCGTGATGGGATTCTACATAGCTCTGATTCTGGTGATGAGTCCGTGGATGATACGCAATTACCGCCTGCACGGCAAACCAATGCTGGCCACTGTCGGAATGAGACATCTTTGGAACGGGGCCGACCCGAAATATGAAGGATCATACTACAGCCGTATCGCGTGGCGCGAGGCGCTTTGGATGAAACCGGGAGCGACCGAAGCTGAACGAATCGATATGCTGAGCCGCAGAGCCCTTGACTATATCTCACGATATCCCTCGTTGTATTTGCGTTTCTGTCAATACAGGCTATTCCATCTCTGGTTCATGCCGCCAAACCCGCTGAGAAGGATGTCCCTCAAACCGGAGAAGCTCTTCAGGTCACTGCCGTTCTTTGTCATTCCCTTCGGAGCAATAGGCTTGGTTGTGTCGATGAGGCGATGGAGGCAAGCGCTGCTTCTGGGTGGCATCATCTGTGTATATTCCATATTTCACAGCATCTTTGGGGGTACGGAACGATTCAGAATACCAATTGACTGGATATTCATCATATTTGCGTCCCGCCTGCTTATGACTTTCATTTCTCCGAGCAGAGAACCGCTGTTCGATACTCCGACAGATGATGACGAATTCTTTGAAGAGCCACCAGATACTCCCGGCACCGGAAGCAGACGCCTGAAAAGAATAGCGTGGGCATCAGCTGCAGTAATAGTCGCAGTCTACCTCGCCATGGTGCTCCCACAGTATCTGAGACACAAAACCGCTTTTGCCGCGTCCGAAGTTGATCAAGCGGAAATCGAAGCTGTGCTGCGGGAGACAGGATACCATGAACAGTGGGTGCAGCAAGGGCGACAGTTATATACGGTCCGCGATATTTTTGACATGCGTAAGGAAGCGGGCGATCCGAGAGCGGAGTACCCGGAATGGATAGTTGCCTGGACGGGTGAAATGCACTACATTGTCCTCAATGAAGAAGGGAGGATCGATCACTTCCTATTGTCTGTAAACGCAGGAGGGCAGCACTTGGGCGACGGAAAATTCAGCTGCAAGGTAGACAAGGACTCCACGATAAAGGTGATCAATCCTGCCGAAGGGACAATAGCAACGATAATCGGCTACACAGCCGAGAATAGCGTCGGGGCTCCCAATATAAGAGTACTCGGAATAATTCCTTATGATGATTAGCCGGCGAATCCACATTGCGGCATTGCTGCTATTCCTGGTAATGGCTCTTATCCAGAACTATCCGCTCCTGAGCAGGATTACCGAAGCCATACCGTACACACACATGCCGAATAAAGGCATGGAGGTTGTAGCACTCGGGCCGTCCGATGCCCTGCAGATATATTACAAGTTCTGGCTGTTCAAAGACAGCATCGTCGGCCGAACACGGCTTTTGAGTGATGACTACAAATTCAGCCTCAAACCCGACCAGAAACACTTCTCGCTGCAACTGCTGCCGTTGTCGATTCTGTTCTTCCTTTTTTCGTTCGGCGGAGGTGCTTTTGCCTACAACATGACGGTTCTTGTCACTACAACGCTCGCCGGTTACTGCGCTTTCACCCTCGTTGTATACCTCACCCGCAGCCGAGCGGCGGGCATCATAGGTGGCATTATCTTCATGCTCATTCCGTACAAATATGCGCAGACAATCGGCGGCCACCCAAATGGGTTTCTGTTTTTCCTGGTCCCGCTTAGCCTTTACTTCTTCGAACGCTCATATCGTGAATCCCGAATAGCGTACGGGTTTTTCAGCGGGTTGTGCTTGCTGTCGCTTGGGTTGATGGAGTTCCACATCATATATTACGGATTGCTCTTCTATGGGCTATATATCCCGTTTCGCTTTGCGTTTCCTCTCGGCAAGAAAACGGACTATCGCCACAGGCTCATCCGTATGGTCCGCACGGGCATACCGCTCGCGGCCTGTCTCGCGCTCTTCGGGCTGAATGTAATTGTCCGGCATTATGCTATGGTCGAGAAGTCGATCGCCGGTGGAGGAAGGAAATACAGGGAAGTGCTGCTCTATTCACCCGTCGCGAGAGACCTGACCGATCGAACAAATGAAAGCGGCGAGACATACATCTACGTGGGATTGCTCCCGCCGCTCCTGGCGATTGCTGCACTTCTTATGGCCGTGGTGCCGAGCAGGAGAAAAGACGACGTTCCGGACCATAAAGAGCTTAAGCCGATTATGGTCTTCATGGGACTGGTTTTCCTGCTTTGCTGTCTCTTAGCGCTCGGGCCCAACGGGGACCGTTATTTCCGACTCTACAAATTCCTGTACAAGAACCTGCCTTACTTCAACTACCCGCGTGTGCCGGGAAGGATCTTTATCTTCAGCGCTCTGACCATGTCAATCCTGGCCGGCTATGCGATCGCCCGCGCGGCACGACTTCTGAAGAACAACTTCTCGAGACACTCTACTCGACATGTTGTATCGGGAGTTCTGTTTGCAGTAGTCTTCCTCGGAATTGCAGCGGACTACCGCATGAAGCAAGGCATGGGTGTCATGCGTCTGCCCCAGGACAACGAAGCGTATCAAATCGTAGAACGAAATATCGGGGATGAAAAGCTGCTTGAACTGCCGATTTGGCCCGGCGATTCGAGCTGGTCGGCGATTTACCTGTACTACATCACTCTCACCCGGGTACATACTATCAACGGCTATTCTCCCGTTGTGCCCCAGTCATATGTCGATGAGGTCTTCAAGCCGCTGAAATCAATGAATATCGGCGAGATGAACGATGAGCAGTACCAGATGCTGAAGAAGCTGGGAGTGAAATACGTCATGCTGCATGAGGAAGCCTTCCCGCCAAAGATAAGCCGCTACCCCGCCCTGTTCACCCTCGAGAACCTGCGTCACTCGCCCTACCTCAAGTTCATTGCCGAAGACCAGCCTGTGTACCTGTTTGAGCTGCTCGACACGAAGCGGGAAGACATCGAACCAAAGGAACCATCATCCATTGTTGGCAGATATCTCGAAGAAAGACATCTGACAAGAACCATCGGCACCATAGTAGATGATGAACAGGCTATGGGGGGCAAAGCCGTCTACGCCGATCAAGAAACCGGGCCGGGCTTCCTTGCATACCGTCATAGATGGTCCTTCCCGACTGGCAAGTACAGGGCGGTCTTCAGGCTCAAGTATGAATACGGTAAGCCCATTTTGGGTGAGCGCTGTCCACCTCCCGTACTCCGAGTTAGACAAGGCGATAACTTGTTATCCACCAAAATGATCGCTTACCCAGATTTGAAGATCCCTGCTCAATATGAAGATATCGGTCTGGTATATGAAGTAAAACAAGTCGGTAAAATGGAGCCCATTCATTTCGAGGTCGAGTATTTTGGCGGAAACGGTCTATGGTTTGATTACGTCTACGTCCTCTTCGCCGATCAGCAGGACACCGACGACATGGCGTTCGAGGCTGAAAAGATGTTCCACATAGGAAAGACAGTCAAAGACAAGGAAGCATCTAACGAAGAAGCGGTACTTGTCACACCGGACGATCCGCCGGGGAATATTGCCTTCGGCTTGAACCGGCGTTTTCAGCCGGGCCGATATCGAGCTACATATCGCATCAATGCTAAAGGTGGATTTAGGAAGCAACCCGGTCCTGTTTGCCAGGCAAGGGTAATTGCCAAAGGCGATGACCGCGTGCTCGGATCTAAAACGCTAACCATTAGACCATCGGATGACTTGACCTGGAAAAACGTAGTGATTGATTTTACAATTGAAAAGCCGGAAATCCTCGATTTCCCGGTTCACCATTACAAAGATCGGACGGTGGCTTTTGACAAGGTCGAGATAAGAAGAATCGAAAATGAAGATTGATATCACAGCGGCAGTAATAACGTACAACGGATCAAAGATCATCGAGGAGTGCCTCGATTCGGTACACAACCAATCTACACCATTCAAAGAGGTAACGGTTGTAAACAACAACTCGACGGACAATGTCGTCGAGGTCATCCGCAAACGTTATCCCGATACGCGCATTATCAATATGCCACAGAACCTGGGACCCAACCCGGCCCGCAACCGTGCTCTGAGGGGATCCTCGACCGATCACGTGATGATTATCGACGATGATGCGGTGCTCCATCCCGACTGCGTGAGACATCTTTCCGCGGGAATCGAGAGCGTTCCGGACGGCGCTGTCTGGTCGCCTCGGATAATGTACCATGACCGCAAGAACATCATCCAGTTCGACGGTGTGGGGATTTACTATGTGGGCGAGGCAATACTCACACATCCGGATACTCCGCTCGACGAGATAGAAAAAGACGATACCCCTTACCGCATAGATGTTGCGGGAGGAGTGTGCTACGTCATTGACCGGCGAAAAGCCGCAGAGATCGGCTACATGGACGAGAGCTATTTCTTCGGCCGCACCGACGGGGAATTCACTTTTCGCCTGACAATCTCCGGCTTCAACTGCTACACGGTACCTGCCGCAATTGCGTATCACAGAGTCAAACAGCGCGGGCTCGGGATAATCTTCTATCAGGTCCGCAACCGTTGGTACCTGATGCTCCAGACGTATTCGTGGCGCACGCTCTTCATGATCATACCCGCGCTTGTGCTCTACGAGGTCATGGTCGCCGGGTTCCTGTTCATGCAGGGACGCATCAACGATTACATCAAAGGGTGCCGGGCGGCGATCCGTGACCTGCCCTCGATACTCGCAGCGAGGAAGAAAGTGCAAAGACTCAAGGTGAGAAACGACCGCGATGCGCTGCACGGCGGAACGATGAATATCCGCAGTGACCTCGTCAAGAAACCTCTGGTGGCGAGTTTGCAAAAGGGGGCCAACACGATTTTTAACATGTACTGGGCACTGATCAGATGGATGTTGTAGACAAGCTCCCTATCGCGGAAAGCGATACTCACTCCACGTTTTTCCGCAACTCCTTCTTCTCCGCGCTATCGGAATTCTCGATAGTCTTCTTCTTCGTCCTGAACATCATCGCGGCCAATCTCCTGCTTGCGGAGCAGTACGGCGTGTTCTGCAAGGCCCTTGCCCTGGTGACTTTCCTCGAGATTATCAACGACTGTGGTCTCAGGTTCATCTACACAAGAGACGTCGTTCGTAACAGTTCCCTCAAAAAGCAATACCTGGATAATATTCTCGGGCTGCAGGTAATACTGGGAATATTCTGCGCCGCCATAGCATTCGGCCTGACCTACCTGCTGCCCGGCTACGGCGGGGAAACACGCAAAGTGGTCCTGCTCCTCGAGGGTGCGACGATATTCCGCGTGTTGAAATTCTCGGTCAGACACACGTTCCGTGCTTTCGACCTGTTTCGCTTCGAAACCCTCTCGCTGATGTTCGAGAGGGTTTCGTTTCTCGTGATCGGATTCATTGTACTCTGGATGGGATACAAGGTAGTGATGTTCTCGGCCGCGTGGCTTGTCATCAGGTCCATTGATTTTGCCTTTATCGTCTTCTTGCTGAGAAGAAAGCTTTTCAAACCCTCGCTCGCATTCGATCTCGAATTGTGGAAACGCCTGGTCAGGGAGGGTATCCCCTTTGCAATAGCTTTTATCGCCGGGGTGGCTTTGATCAAGATCGACACATTGATGTTGTCGGTATTGAGAAGAGATCCTGATGAGGAGATCGGATGGTACAATGCCGCCTACATGCTGATAAACGGCTTTGTGATATACTCCGTGATTTTTCGGAACAGCCTTTTCCCCTCAATGTCCCGGCTGCACAAGGAGTCTTCTGAAAAGGCCCTCAGCCTTTACGAGACCGGCGTCAAGTATCTGTTTATCGGGGCCCTGCCGCTTATGGCCATAGGTCTTTTCTTGGCCTCGGATATCATAGGTTTCATCTATCAAGAGCACTATTCGGAATCGGTAATCGCACTGCAATTGCTCTCAATCATTCTGCCTTTCCACTTCCTCTCAAAAAACGGCCAGGTCGTTTTGGGAGCGATCGACAAGCAGAAGGTCTCTATGCACCTCACCCTGGCGGCACTCGGGTTGAACGTGGGGATGAACCTCTTCGCTATACCGCGCTTCGGCTATGTCGGAGCTGCGGTCACTACGATCATCTCCGAGATCGTCTTCTTCGCGCTCATCAGTATCTATCTGCTGCGGTACGGATACCGATCTCGTCTGGGCAAGGCGGCTCTGAAACCCCTCGTTGCCGTCGCTGTGTCTGCCGTCCCGATAATCTGTCTGCGGCTTGCGACGGTACACCTGCACGTGTTGCTGGAACTATTGATCGCCGGCACGATCTATCTTGTCGTCATCTCCGTCCTCGGCGTGTGGGGCACCGAGGAGATCAGGATGTTGAAACAGCTTCTCGGCAAGAAGAGCGCATAGACACCTCGTCCTGAACCTCAGAGACAAAAACAGTCTGCGGGATTGGCCGGCAGGCTGTTTCGTTGGCGGTCACCGGTAAGATCGATCTCCACTCTCGACACAAAAAGCTTGAACGCTGTCCGGATTTTGTGTATCTTGATATGTCTTGCATCTCCAGATCATGTGTTCTTACTTGAACGAGAGACCGGCTGTACGAACATGGCGGCTTCAACTCAATGGCAGACCGAGCTTTCACTGCTGTCGCTCAAGAAACAGCAAAAATACGAGATCGTCGACCGTATCGTCCCGGATTGCAGCGGCAAGAAATGCCTCGAGATAGGGTCCGAAACAGGTGTTCTCGTCGATTTCCTGCAAAAGACCAAGGGCGGCGAGTGGTATGCCGGCGCACTTGAAGAGCGCTGGGTCGATGAATGCAAGGCTCTGCTGGGCAAGAATGTTGTACTGATCGATCCGAGAAAGATCGATTTCGGGAACGAGAGTTTCGATTTAGTAGTAGCATCGAGACCGGAACACATAGACGATGATCAACTGTTGTTCCTGGAGGTATTACGCATTCTGCGTCCGGGCGGAATGCTCATGGTAACATCTCCCCATGACGAGAGACTATTATGGCTTAACGATGTCAAGGAGCGAATAGGCCTCACGATGGAACAATACGATCACTACCGGCGGGGATACAGAGACATTACGCTGCGCGAACGGCTTTCAATAGCCGGCTTTGAGAACATAGAAATCGGCAGCTATTGCAGGTTCTTCAGCGAATGTATCGAGATGAGCCTGAATGCCGCGTACGTCTTCGTCAACAAGAGAAAGGCCCGGGACAGATCAGCCCGAAATCTCTCGTACCGACCAACGTCGAAGGAGGACATGCGGTCCAACAAGGGAATCTTCGTTCTCTACAAAATGATCTACCCCGTGCTGTCTCTGATATCCCGGCTGGATAAGCTGTTGTTTTTCACAAATGGTTACGTGATATTCGCTGCCGCAAGGAGACCTTGATGATGATCAGGATGGAATTGCCCGCGTCAGAAAACGAGATACGAAAACTCAATGTCGGAGATGAGATACTCATCTCGGGTACGATGGTGACCGGGCGGGACAACGCCCACAAATGGATGGTCGAGAAAAAGCCTGAGTTCCTCAAAGATCTCCTCAGAGGCTCATTCATCTACCACTGCGGTCCTATTGTCCAATTTCTCGACGAGGGAGGATACAAGATCGTGTCGGCCGGTCCGACGACCTCCATTCGCGAGGAACGGTACCAGAGCACGGTAATCGAGACCTTCGGCCTCCGCGGGGTCATCGGCAAGGGTGGAATGGGCAAGAAGACGGTCGAGGCCTGCCGGAAATTCGGCGCCGTCTACGCGAGCGCGATCGGCGGCATGGCCGTTGCGCTGGCCGACGCCATCAAGAGCGTCAAAGACGTGTTCATGCTCGAGGAGTTTGGGGTGCCCGAGGCGATGTGGGTCGTCGAGGTGGAGGATTTTCCCGCGATCGTCTCCATGGACACACACGGCAAGAGCCTCCACGAGGAGATCCTCGAGCAGTCGGCCAAAACCCTCGAAAAACTTCAGGCACGACGAGGATAGCTCAGAAGCTGTACACACCGCCGATAGTGTGCTGGCGAATGTCGACGAAGTCGGTCCTGAACACCACCGAGAAGTTATCGGTGAAAGCGTGCTCGACCCCGACGAAAAGGCCGAGATCATCTTCCGCATCGAATTCGCTGCTGACAACAGTACCGTCGGCCAACTTCCGGTCCTGATCCCCGGACATGCTCGTGAGACTGAAGCCAGCGAAAAGCGTCGTATTCTCGATTTTCTTCGATACGTCAAAGCTGAAGTCGAGCTCGGACCAGTCGATGCTCACGTCTCCGGGAGTCTTGAGCGCCTCTTTTGCCGTCGAGACGGTCTCTCCGTCCGCGGGGCTAAACCACATGCCGCTCACCTCGCCCGAGAGGACGATCCCATTGTCAAGCTCGGCCAGTTTTCCCCTGGCTCCGAGTGCCCAGGCGAATTCGGAATCGAACTCCGTCGTCTCACCCTCCGAAGAATGGGTGTTCAGGTTGGCCCTGCCCAATTTCAGGAACAGAGAAATACGCTCGATGACGTCGTATGAAAAGGTAAGAAGGAAACGATCGGACTCCATCCGGT
>SDBU01003132.1_pt1 | contig 21254 bp, 39 predicted proteins | sample 2277071 | NCBI WGS metagenome assembly SDBU01 (sample SAMN10397929, study PRJNA504765) | marine sediment metagenome | isolation source: marine sediment core GS08_GC12, 126 cmbsf | place: Arctic Ocean: Gakkel Ridge, Loki's castle | collected 2008
TTTTCGGGGTTAGATTTTAATAGGTTTTTTCTTATCTTCCAGTTGAAGTAATAATAATTCCCCTTGCTATCACTACAAAAACTCAAGAAATCACACATAATTTCCTCCTATTGTTTAGTTAAAGTCCTTTCGAATTATGTACTTGTTTTATATAATCTTTTTATAATCTTTTATTAAAGTAGCTAAAGATATATGACTCTCGGTTGTTGTACAACATAAATCACATCTATGATTAATAACAATTCCATCATCTTCCATTAATATTTTAAAGTTTGATAACGGAATAAAATTTTTACAATCACAAAATACACCTATAGGTTTAGTCATTATTCACCCTTTGGTTATTGGTTTTCTTACTTTTGCATTCCTTAAATTTTGTCGTATAATAAGATATACTCATTGGTGGAGGAATAACACTGAAAGGAATTTCTTCAAATTCTTTACTTTCTACAATAATTTCAAAACATCCATAATGATGACTATAATGAACTTTTTTATATTTTAAATCGTTTGGCACCCCATTAACAACTAAATAAGTAAATTCAGCATCATTCCTATATTGACCGTCTCCAATAAGACTATGAGGCATTTTATTATTTTTTTCTTTTGCCCCTCGCACTTTTAATAATTCTATTATATCATTAGCATCCAATCTAATAATTTTAAGTCTTCTATTCATTTATTCACCTCTTTTTATTTTGTACTTTTGTTTTTGATAGTTCTCGTTGTAACCGTAATCTAGTTGGATCCATGAATGGGTCGAGGGATTGTAGTTTATTTGCTTTTGCTAGCTCCTCACTAGTAGTCGTAATTGTCGAACAAACCTCTTGGTTGGGGGAAAGGGCAGCACACCAATAATCATATTCAAAAAATTCTCTCCCCTTTTTACCCACACTCTTTACATCCTTCTTGTCTTTTTTTGGGAACAGATTAAACGGAAATATTTTAAATATACTTTTCATAATTATAATCCTTTCGAATTATGTACTTGCTTTATATAATCTAAATCCTGCTCAGTATAAATTCTCCAATTATTATAGTCTCTTTGTGGTTTAGGTATAAGACCTAGTTCCTCCCATCGAAACAAAGTTTTTTTGGTTAGACCCACTAGTTTACACACACCATTTGCTGAATATGTTTTCATAAATTTTCTATTAATTTGTCTATTTTTTTATATTGTAACTCTTTATCATATCTAGCTATGTGTTTTAAGAATATTTTACTCAGTTCTATTTTATCCGAATTCTCATATGCTTGTAATAAATTTAAGCATCCTGTGGGGGTATTAAATAAACAGGTATTTGGGTATAAGGTTTCTGCACCATACCAATTGTGAATGAGAGGTAATAACCCGCTTGCAATACCTTCCATAGCTCCATAATGAAATGATTCAAATAAAGAAGTGGAGAATATATAATCTTTATCCTTTAACCATTTAGGTATATCATCAATCCATCCATCAAATTTGATTATTAGATGATCATTCTTTCTTAAAAAGTCTTCGAAATATAATTTTAACCTATTATCCTGAAACTCCCCAGCTATATGTAAAGTATAATCACAATCCCATTGGGCTATCCTATCAAAACAATAAAGTAATAAAGGTATATTTTTCTTATGATTTAGGTACCCAACATAAGCTAATTTTTTACCATACTTAGTTTTTTTATTAAAATATTTCCCAAAGTCCAGTCCATTATATATAACATGTGTTTTAGTCTTGTTTAGTTTAATGTTAGCTTCAAACAGTGCTTTAGTGTGTTCACCTACAAAAATTATATTGTTCACAGAGTCATCCCAATAAACATTATGTATAAGGGGTGTGAATAGCTCATATGAGTGGATTCTGCAAATAAAATTAATGTGTTTTAAAGTATTATTCTGGTTTGAAAGTTCATATTGTTGGAAGCATTGTATTATTAATTTGTCGCAGAACTCAAACCATACTATATCTGGGTTATGGAAGTCAATATTAAACTTAACTTCAACCCCACCTGTAACTGGAACCAGTAAAACTTCATGTTTCTTCTGGAGGTGGGTGATAATACCTTTCACGAATGTATCAATTAATGCAAATACTAATATTTTCATAAGTCCCTCATATTTTATTTTAACCTTAATCTTATGCCCAGAATATCCACCACTTACGTTTGTAGTAGCTACAATTATTATCAATATTTTTTATAGTAATGCAACCAATTGCTTTCTCTGAACTAATTCTACCTTGGTTTTCAATAACCAGTTTTTTATAGTCCTTTAGTGCTGATGTATGTCCACACACTTCCCCATAAGATAAAGGCCCAAAAAATATAGTCATACTTTTGGTGTATGTGCAATGTTTACAATATTTTTTCATTTTTGTACCTTAGGTATAAGTGGTGGTGCCCCCCCTACTCCCCCTGCTTCTGGCACCACGAAGTTATTTGGTACCACTATTTTTGGGGGTTCTTTCATCTGAGTTTTTATATCATCCATAATTCTTTGTTTTACGTCATCCACTACTAATTCTTTAAATAAACCCTTAGCCGTATTTTCTAATATAGATATAGCTATTTCCTTTTGTTGAACTGCATTCTTGCCCTTAAACTCATAACTAACTTGAAGTCTGTGGTCTGGGTACGCTCTTATTGTAATTATATCTGGTTGCACTTCCTTTATTTTATTCTCAGTTTTTGTATCTGGTTTTTCTTGTGTATCTTTTTTTTCATTCATACTATTCTCCTTTCTGTTTAAATAATTTTTCCCATGCTTTTTCGCTCGCATATAATTTACTAAATAGTTTTTCCGATGGGCGTTTACCTAATCTATAACATACTAACAAATCTTCTAATGTTTTAATCCTCTTACTAGCTACTGCTATAATAAAATCAGATGTGTATTTAGTCATAATTTACTCCTTTTACTTTCATTTTACACAATCCCATTAAATATAAATATCTGCAAAAAAATTACCCATAACAATCCCATTTTTATTTTCCCATGTTTTATAATCAATTAAGTTACCTTCAAATAAAACTGGGTCACCTGAATAAACATAAGGTTTTTCCTTCATTTTATCTTTTCTTAACTTCTTTAAATCTTTATCATTTTTTATTTCAAATTTTTTCCCAGAATTTTTAGCTTGAAATTCTATATCATTTCTTATAAACAAATCAGTACCTTCAATTTTATTGTTTATTATAGGGAATATATATGAATGTATTTCTTTAATATTAGAACATTTTGTATAATGATCGCTTTCATAAGTCTCTTTAATTCCTTTAATTTCAAAAAGTAATTTTGGATGTAGCATAAAAGAACTATCTGCTGCAAATTGATTCTCTGGAGTTATTTCATCAATCTGAAAATTTAATGAAGAATAAAAAATAAAATATTTTTTATCTGTATTTACTAATTTATAAGATAAACCAAAATCTTTAATACTAATAGGCATTGTTCCAAATACTATATCAGTTATAATCTTGAATTTTGTTACTAATATTGGGTCAACTTTTTTTTCTTTATTAACTTTAACCCCAGAATGAAAAACAACTTCAAAACAACTCCATGAATATTTTATTTCTTTTTTATTTCTTATTTGAACTAAGCTGACTCCATCCTTTTCTATGTTATTGATATATCCAAAAGTATCCCAATCATAACCATATATACAAATTTGCTCACCTTTCCTAAAATATCTTTTAAATCTATCATAAGAATTAATTTTATTTATCACTTTGTTTCCTTTTTATCTTTTATCCAACTTGAAGGTATACGGAATATTTTATCCGCTGTACCCATTAATTGTTCTATCATTTTATAATCTGTTAGTTTACATGCTTTCACTAATTTATCGTAATTATCCCTTTGGCTTTTCCATATATAAGTATTACAGAATTGGCAATACATAACGCTATAATCAACTGTACCCCATAATTCTCTATACGATGCTTTTTTACCACAGTTCTCACAGGTTAATGGAAAGCTGTCCACCCAGTGTGATTCACCGTTAACCCCGTGTGGGTCTGGTAACAATTCATGGTAAGTTCCTAAAACTGGGTTATATAAAAATCCTTTCTTAGCAATATTACTATGAATACTTTTAGTAAATAAAACTGCGGGTTTTTGTCCTACCTTCTTTTTAAACATTTACATCTCCCTCCATAAGAGCTATTATTGAATATATATTGTAATAGAATCTTGTGCCCTCAGTAGCAAAATTAGCTTCATCCCATTGAGTTAAATGTTGTTCGTAAGAATTATTAAATACAATACCCTGATTAGTTACATTTTTGGGTGTGGAAATAAGAATATTTTTACTTTTTTGTTTACAATAATCTAACAATAAAAGCCCGTCTGTTTTAGTGAAATGTTCAATAACATCTAGTATTAATATAAGATCATAGGTGTTTTCTAATTTTGGCACAATGGCTAACGCATCACCTATACCTATCCAATCATAGATTAATTCTTGTAGTGGAGTCACATAGGGTTTAAATACTTCTATACCATCTATTGTCCTAACCCAATCATTATATTTATTCCTACCATCCCATAGTTCAAGATACTCCCTTAACAAGAATCCGTACTTACCAAACCCTATACCAATATCTAAAGTTTTAATTGGGTTAAGTGTTCTCACAGCACCCAATATAGTTTCTATTGTTTTATAATTACTTGACGGCATCTAAACACCCCTCTATGTATTTTCTTAAGTATCTTGTACAAATTCGCTTATAAAGGGGGAATTCTGTTTCTGATAATAATCCAAGATACTTTATACCTATATGAATATTCATACCATCTATGTTTTCTATATGAAAATTCCAATTTGGGTACCTATACTCGCAAAACACATGCCAGAAGTGTTTATCTATTGGATTATAGAACTCTTTTTTAAAACAAATTGTATCAGTATCATCCACAGTTTGCCAATTAGATGTGTATTCAATTTGCATATCACCTCCTATATATCAAATGTATCTTTACTTAATTGTCTAAAGAAGAATTTCCTCACCCATTGTTGCATAAATACATCTTTATATCTAAACTGGAAAATAGCCATAGGGTTATCCCTAGAACCTTGGTACACTACTATTTTTAATTCACCTACTTTAAAGTAATTAAGATGTGTTGGTAGCATAATGTTTCTATCATCCAGCATTGTAAGTATTCTTTGTCGCTTAACAATAAACTCATCTAAAGCTGAATCTTTAGCGGGTTTAGGTTCTTCCTCTGGTTTTTCTGTAGTTTCTTGTTTCGGTTCCTTTATCTTTTTCCCTTCACCATCTTTATCCAATAAATCAGAAAAGTCAAAATCACTCATATTTACCTCCTTTTTAATTAATTGTATATCCACACATATATTTAGCCACTAAGACTCATTCCTTCAAGTATACCGAGTAAATACTTGCCTGCTAATTCAGTAGTAAAACAATATTCAATTTCACTTTCTACTTCTTTAGTAAAACAATATTCAATTTCACTTTCTACTTCTTTAGAATTTTTCATTACTATTTTATAAAATTGAAAACCAATGTTATTTTTTTCAGTCAAAGATTCTTCATATTTACAGGTTATTTTTTTAACTTCTGGATGAGTAATGCGTCTATTTATGATACCCAAAAACTTTAAAATAACATCCCGCCTCTCCCTATTTTTAATGGTCAACGTTTTATCGAAATCATTTGTTTTCATTTAGTTTCTTCTTTCTCTACTGTTGATATACCGTTTTCTTTTATAACATTAATTACATTTACAAAATTTTTAGCTAGGTGGTTATTTTGGGTAATCACCATTTTTAATCCAGATATATTATTCAATATTTTAACTAATTGTTCCCCACCACTTTCATCTATCCCACCAGCTATATCATCTAACAATACAAACTCAAAGGGCATATTAGACCTTTGTTTAGCTATTTCTCTCAAAGCTAACCCCAAACATATAGCTATTCTAGTACCCTCACCTGTGGAGAATGTGTCTATGTTTCTTATATACCCACACTCATCTATGATATTAATCGTGAACCCAAGTTTATATTTATTCTCATCCTTCTTTGCTGATTTCTTTTCCTTTACTGTATCTAAGGATATTTGATAACCACATTTCATATCTTTTACGTACTTATTAGATATGTTTTCAAACTCTGGCAGAAAACTTTCAATCTTCCATCTTCTTATAGTAATATAACATTCTTCTATTAACAAAAAATTACCAATAACGTTTCGGGTAGATTTAATATTTCTATTTAATTTACTTCGATGGGTTTCTAGTTCCTCCCTGTGATTCCCCCCCTGGATTAACTCACCTTTTTGTGCGTGTAATGACGCTATGTGGTCTTGGGTGTTTTTAATATCTGCCTTTAGTTTTTTAATATCTACTTTATGCTCTTCTGTTTCTTTTAACTTTTCTTCTAATTCTTTCTTCTTTTCTAACAGCCCCAAATATTCATAATTAAATTCAGCAGTAACAGCATCTTTTTGTTTGTCTAACGTATTTAATTCTATTTCTATATCTCTAACCTCATTTGGGTTAAGCTTAATTGTTTTCACTTCATTAAATAATTGAGTTAATTGTGATTTGATTTCCCTATATTTACCTAAAGATACACTATACTCACCTTTTTCTTTACCAACCTTAAATAATTTTTCTCTTATTCTTAGTAAATCGGTTTCATCTTTTGTTACTTTATCTTCAATAATTTGTTTATCAAACTTCTTCAAACTACTATCAGAGGACACCATTAAATTAGTTTTGCACTCAGGGCAGGACAAAGCTTTTCTAATTAATTGGTTATTCAGTTTTATCTTAGATTCTAGTTGATTAATACCTAAGCGAAAATTTAACTCCTTACTACCTAGATTAACAATATTTAATTCTAATTCTTCAATACTATTAGTAACTTCATCTAATTTTGGTAGGGCTTTTACTTCCTTCTCTATTTCTTTCTTCCTATCCTGTAACTCTATAAGACTACGTGTTCGTTCTTCTTTTATTGCATAAGTACTTTTAAAGTAGTCCAATTTATTTTTGAAGGAGGAGTGGAGCAAATTTATTTTACTTTTTAATTCAGATAATGAACTTTCTAATGGTGTTATTAACTTGGTTTGTTCTATCTCCTCCTCCCATTTAACTATCTTTGCTTTAGCTTCATCTACCCAATGATGAATAGTGTCCATTTGTTTTTTACAGGATTCAGCAGAAGGTGTATTAGAAATACTACTATTTATATTAGTTAGTATATTTAATTTCCCATTTAACTTCTGTTCGACTTTTTGCCTTCTTTTTCTCACATCTTTGGTAGCTAATTCTAAACGTTCTAGATTTAACATTCGTGTAATTAACTTCATTTTTTCTTCTGATGAAGTTTCCTTACTGGCAAATGCTTTTAAAGAATCAACTGAGAAGTAAGTTGTATTTACAAAATCAGTATAGTAATCTTTATTATCAGGATTAATACCTAAATATTCTAACAAAGCCCTTTGAGTTATTGTTTGTGTAGATCTAGGGTGGTCATCAGACCCATTAACCCAATACTGTAAACTATTTTCGCTCCCTCTTTTCCTAATAATTTTTAACGTATCCGAACCATTTGAAAAATGCCCTTCTATAGTAAGTTGATTGGTACCTGTTCTAATTATATCATCAACATACCCTCCTTTGGGTATTTTACCAAAAAAAGCAATGGATATACTATCAAACAAACTAGTTTTACCTGCTCCATTAGAATCCTGCCCCATACTATCCCTATTATCCCCTAAAATAAGAATATTTTCGTCAGTTAAGGGGAAGTCAATAGTTTCGTTTTTAAACGTCTTAAAATTTTGTATAATTAATTTACTTGGTCTCATTGTTACCTCTTAATTGGTATAGAAGACAAAACCCTATGGAAATTAATATTATACCAGAAATTACGCCACACACAGCAACAACATTTTCCCCATTTTGTTCTATCCCATAAGTGGACAAAGTTGATGTTAATATGCTTTCAACACCCGCAACTACAGTAAATACTATAACCGTAATTATACCATATTTTTTTATCATTTTACTCCTATCTTTTTTAATACTTCCTGCTCATATATTAAATAATCACCCATCACCTTTATCCCTTCCTTTATATTATACTCAGCCAGTCTAAGTTGTGCAATTGCATATGCATCGGCTAAGTCTGAACTACTGGTTTCAAACCCCCATTTCTTAAACACATGGAGTAACATTAATTCTTTTTTTACATTACCCTTACCTGTAGTAAATTTTTTAACCATAGTGGGGGCGTATTCTTTGTAATCCCAACAACCTCTATAAAGCTCAAGTCTAAGACATCCACCTAGTTCACCAAGTTGGTGGGCAAATTGACGGCTGCCGTAAGAGTACCCTTCTATTCCAAATAGAGTTCTGCCATCATCAGTAATTGTATATACATAATTAAGTAGTTCTTGAATTAACTTATATATTCTCTTGATACGATTTGGTAATGGTTTAGAGCAGAATACTTTTTGGTACTTTAATCCACCATCTTCATCCAGTATAACTATACCTGTACTTGTAAGACTTGGATCAATCCCTATTATTCTCATTATTTAAACTCCACTTTATTTAAACATTCCCTTAGATTTAAAAAGTCCTCTCGTTTTTTCATTCTCAATTTCCCACTAAAAAAACCATAAAAATCCTGCTTCTGTTTTGGTGTGGGATGTTGTAATACAGTTATTTCACCACTATTATATACTTTAACTGTAAATCGTCCTTCTTTAAACTTCTTCATTTGTTTCCTCCACAATTTTAGTTGCTTGTTTCCAGTTTAAGCCCAACCGTTTATAAATACCCATAATACCAAAGTATAACCCAAAGCATAAAATAACTAATAAACCCAAACAACATACAGTAAGTATAGGTTCAATAAAAATTAGATCGCTATTGGGATTGCCCGTTAAATAAGCAATTGGTTTATATATGCATGCTAATACAGATATACCAATTATTATTAATACACCGTATACAAGTTCTCGAAAATCCTTAACTCCTTCCCAGATTTCTTGGCATTTTAGTTTTAAGAATACTTTCAATGTTTTTTTAAAGTTCTTCATTTATTATCTCCATAAATCTCTTGTTATTATAATATGCTATTATACTTAAGTTTCTAAATTCTATATTATTCCTCATCACACTAACAGTATTTGTATGAACATTGAGTAATTTTGCTATTTCTTTATTTCTTTTTTTTTCTATTATAACCCAACGTGCTAGTTGCTTATATTTCTTTCCAAATTTTATAATCCCACCTACTTGATATTGTACAAAAATCGGGTTGAAAGGTTAATTAACTCCTCTCTTTTTTTGGAGGCAAAAAACTCCTTAATATCAGATTTATAATCTGAACTAACTGTAACTTTAGTTTGAGATTCTTGATGGTTGTCTATGTTGGTATAGTCTGTAAAAACTTTGTGTGCTCCTGCTTTGTAAAAGTCGTAAATAATCTTATCCTTATTTAACTCATAAAACCAGGTTCTTGTTCCTTTAAATTTTAGTTTTATTATTTTCTCAGATATCATACCATAAGTAAAATCTGCTGAAAGTTGCTCACCTTCAACGATATCGAACTCAATAAACTCCCTATCATTTACGGGTATAAATTTATTTATCAACTCATCAGTCTCAGTATCTAATTTAGAATATACAAAACCTTTAGTATCCGATAATTCTGCAAATGTATTTTTAGCTAACGAACCTACATACATCCAGTTATTATACTTTTGGTACTTATGGAAATCACCTAAATAAACTTGTTTAAATTTCTTATAATAAGTATGGGATATACCCTTTCTATATCTATACTCATCTTCCCCAATCATAGCCTCACAGGTACCCCAGTGCCCAAACACAATAGTTTTATTATCCCTAACTTTATCTAATTCTTTTACTATATCACCATCAGTATAAGTAGCGGGTATGAAAGAAAATGTATATCCATATTTTTTCATTGAAATATGTCTACTTACTATAAGTAATTTATTACCATAATTAAACAAATCCAGAAGTTTATTGGTAGCTGCGAAGTTAAAAGATTGCATGTCAGTTTCATGGTTACCCACCACCCACATTATAGGGATTTCCTGTTGGATTAGTTTTTGTATTGAATGTATAAAGTATTCTCTTAACCTTTCATGCGGGTTAAATGATTGGAATATATCGCCCAGAAACACCACAAAATCAACTTTCTTTTCTACCCCAAAATTAACAGCGTACAGTAAATTATCAAGTCTATCCTTTAACCTACTATTCATTCTGTCTTTTATCTTACCTAAAGGATCTGTTAATTTAAGGTGTATATCAGCTATTGACAACCAACTAAGTTTCATTCGTATTTTCTCCCCTCCTCGTTACCTGGAGGTAATTCAGTTAACACAACTATATCTTCTACATTGAACCAAGTTCTATTTATTTTAACATAATCTTCCTCTGTGGATACCTCCTCAATTATACCTTCTGTAATCGAAGAAGCAAGACTATCTTTCTCCTTATACAATATTCGTGTACCCTCTGATTTTTTAGTTATTTTATTCATTTTTTCCTCCAATGGATTGTTACGTATATATTTTAGCCACAATTTATCAGTTTTACAAACTGGGTTGCCACCACAATTATGGCAAATAATACTTGTGTTAGTTCTAATATCACGGAAAACTTCTGATACTTTCCTACAACTTTCACATTTTATCTTTTCATTGTACTCTAAACCATAACAAGAATTCTTTTTTAGTGTTAACCCTCTTCTCTTTTCAGCGAAAAATAGACAGGAATCTTTGCACATTATTTTTCAACCTTCTTTCTATGTTCTTCGTCAAAACCCATTATAACCTTTGACGGCACTAGTTTGTAATCGTAATCATCTTCTTTAAAAAGTATTTCCTGACCTGAGAACTTGCTGAATATTATTCTATCCCCGACCTCTAAAGGTATGGGTATTTCGATTCCTGATAACTCATTTATTGATGGTAATCCAACCTTAATAACTGTTCCAGTAGATGCTTTACCCATAGCTATCTCTGGTATGTATAAGCCTCCTTCAGTTTTAGCTTTTACCTTATCACATCTGACTAGTACATAGTCTCGCATAGGTTTACAGGTTTTTATACTAAATTCTCTTGCTTTATGTTTCCAATCAACTGGCATAATTATTTCTCCTTTGTTTTAAATATTATTTTATAGTCTCTTATCATTCTCCTTTAAATATTGGTCTTCGTTTATAAAATTTCCCTAAAATACCCCCTATCACTATAAGTATGCTATTTATTTTTACTGAATTGGTCATTATACCAATACGACCCAATCTCCTAAGATCTTCGGTATACCCACATCCATCTTTTTTTTGTATAGGAAATGATTCTGTAAATTTACAAAAATTAATTGTAATCATTTATTCTCCTTTTTGGTTAAGCTTAAATGGTGTTTTTTAACTTTTTCTACTATTTCTTCTTCTAATTTTGGAAATACTTCATCACTTCTCTCATTGTCTACCCAAGCTCTCAATAATATATTATCATCGAGTACATCCTCGATAACATCAACCCCAATCATATCATTATTAAGATCAACAGTATAATGAAAAACTTTGTCACAATCTTCAAGTATAACAGAACAAGGAAGCCCGATCAATACTGTCCCTCCAAACTCATTTCTTTTCATTTTCTATTCCTTTTATTTTGAATATAAAATTGTTGCTTTCAGCATAATTTTCAGTATTGCAAATTGGGCAAGTAAACCTATAAATATAAGTAGAATCGGATCCTGCCGCTAATTCTTCATCCCCCAAGGCTATATTACCACCACACTTATTACAACACCCTTTTATTTTAGATACCTCTATAATTAAACTCACTTTTCTCCCTTTGGTTTAATTATAATTTCTGTGACATTGTTATATACATTTTTTTTACATTTTGGGCAGACCCACCCATAAGAAAACTGATGTGAACATTCCATACAGCATTCAGATACATACACTGCCGTCATTTCTGTAGAACTTAGGTTTGTCTTTTCATCGCAATTAGGGCAAACCGTTATTATACTAGATACCTCTATAATTAAACTCATTCCTCTCCCTTTTGGTTTTCAAAGTATATATCAAAATCAATATACCCATTATTTACAGTAGCATCTACACATAGCCCATTATAGTCACTTAAGTTATCTGAATCAAATATTAATTCAATTGAGTCCGAATTTACTTTTGGTTTTTTCATCTATACTCCTTTTTTTTAATTCGAGTGCACGTTCTAATTCTTCTTTAGTCAAGCCCTCTAATAGTTTCTCAACAGTACCTTGATATTCACTTAAATATTGACCTAAACCCATACCTACGTTAAACAAAAATAATCCCCCAAATAGTGTAAATAATATTACGCAAATATTCAACACTACATTATTTATATTTTCAAACATTTATTTTTCTTCCTCCAGAATTTTATCAAATACAGTAGTTTCTTCCTCTTCTTTTTTGGTTAATGGTTCTATCTTACCATCAACAGTTAATTTAACTTTTAGTTTACCATCCCCATCAATGAATCCTATTTTTGATTTCTCAACACTTAATTTTAACTCATGGTGCGATACTATTTTTTTCTTTTTTATAGTTTTAGGAATAGTTTTTTTACCTGTTATCCAAATTCGTAGACCAAATAAATATTTTAACTCTCCTGCACCAGTAGTATCTTCTGATTTCCCAAAAGCATTCATTGTGGGGGCTAGATGTGAGATTATTATTAAACAGGTTTTTTTGTGCTCCAGTTTATGTATAGTATTTTTCAATACTGTTTTCCCTGTTGTTAGTCGTTTTGGGGTTTTCATATTACTTTTAACTAGTTCACCACTTTTATTCTTTATCTCAAAACCACCTAATATATCCCTACAAAAATCTGCCCACATTTTTGGGCGGGTCATTTTCTCGTTCATAGTTAATGAACGAGAACTAACCTCACCCACTATTTCTGATTTCATAGCATCTTGACTATCAACAATCATAATATCAAATAAATTAGAAGCCAAAGCCAACTTTATTTTATGAAGTGTATCCTCACCGTAACCAAGTTTAGGTTTCACAAGCGTTCCTACGTCTACACCACAGTCAGCAGCATAATGGGGGTCAAATGCTCCTTCTACTTCGAACAAACAGGCATGCCCCCCTTGTTTTTGTACTTGACCGATTAACCAATAACAAAAGGTGGACTTTCCCATGTGATTTCTCCCTGCTATTTCTATTGCACGACCACGAGGCAAACCCCCGCATACAAGTATCCTTTTATTCAACTGCTCAAATTCAGTAGGAATATATTCTATTTCTCTAGTATCCTTAGCGATATCAAAATCTTCTCCGAATAAGGCTTTGGCTTCATCAAGGATTGCGGATATTTTTTCACCGTTATTCTTTAAAATGGTATTTCATCCCCCTCTGTTTTTGTACTCATATCAGACCAATTAAAGTCTTCTTTTTTGGCTCCCACTTCTACAGGACTGTTATCTATATCAGTTGCTTTTTCCTCAGTTTTAGGTGGTAATTCTTTTACGGATGATGTATCGAGTTCTAAACCAAGTTTGATAAACTCTTTAGCAAGTAACTTTTGTTCTGGGAATAAAAAATTACCCTGTGGATCCGTTGCTTTGAGATTAATAAATAATTGTGTCTTCATTTTTTCAATAAGCTCATCATCTGTGATAGCTTTAGTAACCTCTTTTAAGTTAACAGGCTTATTCTCCAAAATCTCTAGTTCTTCTGTGTTAAATATTTTGGGTAATATATCATTCTCTTTAAACTTTTCCCACAAAACAGAACCATTAATTTTTACCATTTCAACTGGAATTTTACCCTGGAAAGGATTATCAGGAGCAAAATCGCAGCTATAAAAAATACCCCGCCCCCTAGCTTTCCTTCGTTTTGAGTCCTCTTTTTTTGATATGATGATGTCATGCATAAACATTAAGCAGTTTGCTAAATAGGTTTCTTTATCAGGGTGTGGTTTAGATTGTAACTCATATATCCTATCGTGCACTGTTTTGGGATAATGAGCTACCTTTATTCCTGCATCAGCACTATTTTTATCAAACACCGAATAAGCATACCTACGTGATGGTTGAAGTGGTGAACTTACTTTATCCTTATCTATACCTAGAATATCTTGCCTAATTTTTTTGTCCAACTCGGCTAACTTTTCGAATATAGAATCGTCTTCAACAATAAACGGTACTATTAAATCTCTTTCATCACCTTCACTATCCACTACAGTACAGGGGTAAAAAACTGTATTAATTGGCACACAACCCGCTATTATCCTGTGTCTGTTATCCCCCATTTTCAGGATTGCGATTGCACTTGTTTGAAAAGGTAGACTATCATTGTAGCCACCTTCCGACATTCCAAAATCCATCATACTATTTCTCCTTATTTTTTGTTAATAAATTAATTATTTTATCTTTCTCTAGATTCTCTGGGGATAAGTCGATATCACAGATTTCTTTATCCCTTACTACTTCTCCACCTGCTTTTTTTATCATATTATTTAAACTGATTGTATTTCTATAAAAATCAAATAGATAATTTCTACTATGTTCAACGAACTTTGAATTTGATGCAGTTATTGAACCTCCTAAATAGGTTTCAGTAAAATAAAATCTATTTTCTTTTGTTGTCATTATTAATAACCCTAATATCTTTTGCTTTTGGGTAATTTTTGTCTTTGCTACAGAAAGAATATTATTTGGCTTAACCATATAATTTTTTCTAAAACTTTTTACTTGTTCTTTTGCTACAAGTATTTTCATAGGAACTTCTACATCAGTATCATAATTGTAATAATTCACAAAAAGAATATAAGAATTCATACTTTGCCTTTTTACATAAAATAATTCAGAAGCTCCGTTACGCTCAGGACTAACTACATCACCAGAAAATAGAATAGTTCTAGCCGCTGTTCTATAAGCACTATCCCAACCAATCTTACCTTCACTATTTATCATAGATAAATCTAGATCAATTATATTGGGGTTAACATTCTCCCAATGGATACCTACAACCATATCTCTTGGTATTGTAATACAAGTCCCTGTTGGAAAGTCACCTGTAAACTGTTTCTCTGTCGCAGGTAAAGTATAGGTTATATACTCTGGGATATATATTTTTTTACCTTCTATATTCGGTTCCATATCTTTGGCTATTGAATTAAGTACAACATTTAATACTTCTTTTGCTCCATGTTTATTATTAAATTTAAATTCTTTAGCGTACCCCTTTCCATTCCTCACACGATATAAAATTGAGTTAACATTTTTTGTTCTATATTGAAGAGCATACGCTAACCTTATTTTCCTCCAAATATTCACTTTTCCTAATTTTATTATTAATGTCTTTTCGGTTAGTCCTTCCCCGCTTTTTAACTTCGCAGTAACCTCATTCAAATAATCCTCTAACATCGGCTTATGATACTTCTTTGCTAACTTTCTTATTCTGTTTATATATTTTTTCATTAATGCATTTGTTTTAAAAGCGAGGAAAATAGACTTAAACCTGTAGAATATTTCCGCTAATCTTTCAAAACCGTGTTTCTTTCCATATTTTCTAAACAATCCAGTAATATTCATAGTGTTAACAGCTTTAATCGCTGCTATGGTTACCTTGTCTTTGATTAGTAGTGTTTTTCCTCCTGTTGCAATATATATTACGTACCTTAAAAATTCAGTAGAATTTGCAGGAAACAAATCAAAATAACTATACAAAGCAACTTTTACCTCTTTGTTTTTTACAGTACCTATTTCTTCTTCTGTAATACCAGCAAAAGTAGCAACATCAATAACATCATTTATTGTGTCTTCACTTAGGGCTATCCCTGATTGGAGCAAGGCTAATACTTTTTCCTTAAATTCTGCCTTCGTATAACCTTTGATAATAGTTAGATTTATACCCTCCTCCAATTCAGGGATCTCTAATTTTTCATTAGGTATATACACTGAATCCTTATCATAAATCCCTAGTGCTTGGAAACCATAAGTAGTAAAATAATGTATGAGTTGTTCAAGAACCAACTGTTCAATCTTTGCAGTTTTAACCTTCTGCCAAGATTTATGGAAGGAACTATTCATCTGTTCTGCAGTTAGCCCATATTCTTTTTCTATAATTTTAATCATATCTAATAGTTCAGCTTCAGTAGAATTATATATAACCTCAGGGGCAAATATAAAACCCTTTGGCAAGGTTTCAGCCAAGAACCCTCTGGCATCTTTACTCTCTCTTTTAGATTTTAACACAACTGCTTTAAACAATCTAATTGTGCTTTTCATATTAAACTCCTATTTTATTTAAAAGGGGCGGGTAGTAATACAGCGACCAGATCATTATCTGGTCAACTGTGCTTCATGCATAGTTAGGAACTACCTATGCCCCTATTAATAAGTACAGGGCGGGATGTATATCCTTCCAGTAAGTTTATTAGGAACATCCTATGCCCTTATAAAGTAAAGGCGGGGAGTATTTTTCAGTCTGTTTTTATAGGAACTCCCTATGCCTTAAATATTAACTAACTAACTTATCAAAATCAATTTTTTCGATCTCTTTTTCCTTCTGTTCAAGCTGTAACTCTTTTTGTTCAAAATGCAAGCGTTCGTTTTTCTCTTTAGTTCTTTCATATATTTGTAGTATTAATGCCTCATATCGTTTGTATATATGTACTATCTCTTTAGATGCTTTATCGGACTCTGGTTTACCGATAACAGCTTCATTTATTAAATTATCTGGTATATCAAATTCACCAGAAACTGATGGTTTAATATACTCCCTGCCTATCTTATCTAAACAAATAGTTTGGGCAAATTGAATTGTTGTTTTCATATTACTCCTCTATTATACGTTGGTTGTAAGCTAATCGCCTATCCCATTCTAAACTTTCTAACAGTTTTCTTAAATTACTAGACCGTTCATATAAATCCTTTCTCAGTCCTTCAATCAAATTCTCATTCTTTTGTGTCTCTGCGATTTTTCTATCAGCGTTGTCACATTTTGCACCATATATGGGGTGGAGTAATATCTTATTTTTGATGCTTTCTTTAGTTATACCTTGAAACATACTTGCAGGCACTTTCTTTTCCTCTTTTAATCTCATACGTTCAGTAATAATATCTTTTTCCATTTCCTCAGAAAATGATGCATACAGTTTATCATATTGGCTTTGAAGGGTTTTTCTATACTCCACCAATTCATTAACCGCTATCAAAAAATATGATTTAAACCTATCAATTGATTCTAACTGTTGTCTTACACTCTCTAGTGTGATTTCCCCACCCTCGTCTCGACCAAGATACATGAACTGATCTATAATTACTTTAAATTTTTTGCCATTGTGTGAAAAATCAATTTTAATAAAAGTTTCATCTATTTCATAGTTGTCGCCTTCTAATGGGGCTTTAGTTGTTGGGTTATTTGGATTGAGCCCAAGTTCATTCATTTATTATCTCCTATTATTGTTAACTTTGCTTTTCTAAAACATGCCTTACAATCTTGCCCTCTTTTATATTTTTCTGTTCCAATAACATCTGTACATAATTCTTTACTTCTTCTCAGTATTGTGTAGACACCACATAAGGAACGATTATCTTTGCCGAATATATGATATACCCTACTTGAAAGTGTAGGTTGTGAAAAACATAAATCTTTAAATTCCATTTATTATCTCCTTTCTAAAAGTTCTAATTTAAATATACGGTATTTTTTTATCAATGTCAAGTGTTTTTTTAAAAAAGTTATAAAAAAGTTATAAATTATTTGTTAGGTAACTGTTCTGTATAGCATTTAACTATTATTTTTACAAATGCATTATGGATTTCCCATTGTGTAGGCAAATCAACTCGCTCCCATTCTTGGCGAAGACCTCGCCTATCAGATATATCGGAAATAATTAGTTGTGTAGCTTTTATTGCTTTTAGTTCTAATGTTTTCTCATCCATTATACCTCCCCTATTTCCAAAATTTTGAAACTTCTATGTCAACCTTCAATTCTATACTTAGTGGTGCCACAGCGTTTATCATCACACTCCTCATCTTCTCTCTAACTATGTCTATCTCATCATCAGGTGATTCCATCATTATCATATCCTGTAAAGTCAATATAAATTTAGTTTTTAAGTTATTCTGTTTTACCCACCTCCACAACGCAATTAAAGCTAATTGACATATTGTGCTGGCGGTGGATTGAATTACATAATTTCTCATTTGGTTTATAAAGTCAGCCTGAGTTTTTGGTTTTAACTTGTCGAAACTAAGAAAATCAAACCTACGCTCATGCCCAAATAGAGTTACTAATCGTTTTTTAGTCTTACCTATTTTTACGTTATGAGCTAGGTATTTGCAAGAACTACTGTACTTAGAATCCCAGTATCTTTTAAATCGTTCTACAATTTCTATACTAATTGGGTCTGCGTCATAAGGTAAGTCTGCATTTATCTGTTCCCTCCCAGTCTTTGCCGTAGCACCATAAGTACCCACAGCAAAATTTAACATCTTAGATATATCCCGCTCTTTACTATTCTTTCCCACACTATCTGTAGATATTCCAAATACTGCGGAAGCGGTTTGGGAGTGTATATCAACATTATTTTTAAAATCAGTTAATAAATTCTTATCTTGGGAAAGCCATGCTAATACCCTCAATTCTATCTGTGAGTAATCCGCACAAATAAAATTCCAACCTTCTTCTGCAATAAACATTCGTCTTATCCAATCAATTTTTGTTGGATTATGTATGTTAATTTTAGATGCAGATAATCTATTCCCTTTATTTAAAAATTTAAAGTCGTAATGTGCTCTCCCGTTTTTATCTAAGTTCTTAGTATAACCAACAAATACCCTATTTATTGTATCCTTCAACATTTGGTACTTTCTTATTTTTTTAGCAACTAAACAATTATGGTCATGGAATAATTGCCTCAACGTTTCTTTATCAACCGACCCCCTAGTTTTCTTATCAGTCATTTTTAATATAGGATAGTCATGCTTTTCGTATAGTACTTTGGCTAACTGATCGCCAGAATTAAGGTTAAGTGTTCTCCTAGTCTCCCCTAAATCTGAAACTATATCATCAATTAATATATCTAATTCTTTTTTTAGTTCAGGTATTTTCTTTTCAACATATTCCATATCTATTTTAATCCCATTCATTTCAGCATCAGTATAAATATATATTAATGGGTTGTAGAAATTAGTTAATAGTTTCCCTAGTTTTTTTCCTTCTATTTTAGGGTAGAAATCTTGTGCTATTCTTAAAGTAGCATCACAATCTATACAACATCTTTGGGCTAATATATTTAAAGGTAGTAAACCAAAATTCTTTTCATCCCCTAATTTCTTTTCAGATATTTTTTTATACCCACGGATATCTGGGTAATGAAGATTAACTATATGGTTTAAATCATTTGCGAAATTCTCATTTATAAGGTAATATAATATTATAGTATCGAAACCAATATTTTTTACCCAAAAATTGTAATTCTTTTTTATACCCTTAATATCAAATTTTATATTATGTCCATATTTCTTTGCATTATTCTGTAATAACTTCTGCAGCTTTTTCATTATATAATCCATGAACGGTGGCAACCAGAATGGGTACATTTTGGTTGGTACAACTTCCTCTCCATATTCTTTAAACCTTTTAGCTATTTCCATTCCGTTAATTAACAATGGCACATATATTGCTTCACCCTTTTTCCATGAGAATCCTATACCTAATACTTCATATTTTAAAAAATCTAAACCTGTGGTTTCTATATCAACCGCAAATTCAGATGCCTTTTCTAATTCATTAAATGCCTTATCAAATTCTTTTATTGATGTTATTAATTTATAATTTTTGCCTAAATCTATCGGTATTTTATTGTTTGTGGGTGATAACAGATTTTTTACTTCTTTCAAATCTGATTTAATATACTCCTCTATATGTACTTGCCCCCTTGATGGTAAGGCTCCACTTGGGTGATAAGTAGGGACTAATTTATAAGATTTATAGCTGAACTCACATCCATGTATATTTTTCAAACTGCCCCTAATCCCCAATCGTTTAGCCGCAACACTACCAAGTGCTATAATAATTTTAGGTTTGAAGAAGGATAATATTTTATCTAAATTATTATTACAACATTCAATTTCAAATTTAGTTGGTTCCCTGTCTTTTGGTGGGTAACACTGACAGGTGTTATAAAATACATAATTAAAATCAAAGGCTATCTCGTGCAGTATCCGTCGTATTAATTCTCCTGAATCCCCTACAAATGCCTCACCTTTCCTATTCTCTGTAAAGCCAGGAGCCTGCCCGACAAACACTGCATCCATTGAAGGAACTCTCGGATCTTTGGTAACTACTTTTGAACTTTTATCAAAACTATTAGTTTTGTAGTTTACAGAATAATTATGGGGGTTAAATGAATTTTTATTAAATAGTGTACACTCTCGGCATCTAGATAAGGGCAACCATAGGGCGGTATTTAACTGCCCCCCTTTCCTCTGTTTTGATCTAATAAAGTTTCTTTTAGCCTCCTCCCTTGGGTCTGCCAATGGCTTAGGATTTTTTGTAGATTCAAGATATTCTTTAAACACATCTAGTTGGTCATTCATTTACCCACCTTTCCCTTTTTATACTTATCAAATTCAACAAACCTACTTTTAAACATCTCCAACCCTGTTTCAATAATTTGTTTAATACTCATATTTTCCCAGTCTACTATAGTTATGTCTAGTTCCTGCCCCAAAATATTTATCACATCCTTTTTAGAAAACTCATCAGTTATCTCCACTATTTCTTCCGGCGTGTATATCAACTTTGGATTTAATTCTTTTGACAAATTCATCAGCCCCTAATTTTTTAAGTGTTTTGTTAATACATTTATTAATTACATTTGGTGACTCTTTTCCCTTTTGTTCTATGAATAAATTAAGCCCAAGTAAAACACATTTAGAAAAAGAGGCTCTTTTATTAGCCTTTAGATATTCATCTATAACCATTATTACAGGTTTATCTGTTTGTTTGAATTTTAAAGTTCGTTTGTATATCATTTTGAAATTTATCCAATCATTTGACTAATTGCAAGTATTAAAGCACAAACCCAACCACACACAGCACTAGTATTTTTCCCCATTATACTAAAACCAAGATTAATTGAAGCCGCAATTATAAATAGTATTAGTGATATAGCCATAATTTCTCCTTTTTTAATATATAGTTATTTAACTTATACTT
>SDBU01003133.1_pt1 | contig 21251 bp, 26 predicted proteins | sample 2277071 | NCBI WGS metagenome assembly SDBU01 (sample SAMN10397929, study PRJNA504765) | marine sediment metagenome | isolation source: marine sediment core GS08_GC12, 126 cmbsf | place: Arctic Ocean: Gakkel Ridge, Loki's castle | collected 2008
CCTGGCTTTGCTGAAGGACTTGAACATGGACGAACTGGTGTTGCTGATGACGAAAGACCCCGACGCCGTGGCGGACGCGATGCGTGAGTTGAGAGAGAGGAAAGAGTAATGCCACATACACCGTCACCGTCTCAAACGCCCACTCCTCCCGACCCGCGCCGCGTTCAGCAGATTTCCTTGCCGCCGGGCGTTAGCGCGGTTGACTTACAGCAGGCGTTCTTTGAATTGGCGGCAGAGGAACAGGGGCTACGGGGTGGAGCACTAGGCGGCGGGCAGCAGACGGCGGGTGGGGCACCTACCCGCCAGACAATGAACGAGTTTATCCGTAGCATCCCCCCAGAGGAAGTTACCAGAGACGGCATCAATGCCAGGGAAGCATGGATCAGGCAGTTCAACGCATGGGCCGGCGCCAACCGCATCGCTCCCGACTTCGACAGCGCAGGACTGTTCTCGCAGTTTCAGGCTGACACTGGCGGATTTGATACTGCTAATGGAGGAGGAGGTCGCGTTCAGTTCGAGTCAGAGCGCGCGCTAGACGTTGCTACCGCGCTGCTGCGCGAGGAACAGGCCCGGACTGAAGCTTCCCAGAGAGCGGCACTGGCTGAACAGACTCGTTCCGAAGCGATGTCGCGGGTCAGCACCATGTTCGACCTGCTGCAAACCACCGATCAGCTCGCTGATGCCCGTAGGCAAATAGCAGTGCAATCGCTCATCCAGGCCGCGCCGTTCCTCGCGCCTCCTGGCGCGGAGTTTTCGCCAGGGTTTGAGCCAGGTGGCCTAGGGGAGGTCTTGGGCAATCTGCTTGGAGCTAACGTCCCGAACCAGATGTTGCCCACGGCAGAGTTGCCGCTGAACGAACTGGCTAACCCGCAACTAGCTGCGCCGCCCAGCGCGATCGCTGAATCCCTCGACCCGTTCCTGGCGCCGGTTGCCAACGGCGCAGGGACGCCACAGATGTTGTTCTAAGAAGGGCTGCCAGCAATGCCACCGAGGAAACGCAAGCCACCGGCAACGCGCAGGCGGCGACCAAAGGGCGGCAAGGGGCGGAAGCGGAACGCGGCTAAAGCACGCTTCTCAAATCCCGACACGGCAGCGCCCACGTACAGGATAAGGTAGCCGAAAGCGTGAGGGACTTGCTGCCGTGAGAATCATAGACTGCCGCTGCGGCAGAATCCTATCCGTGCAGAACCCAGACGGCTCGTACGAGATGCGCTACAAGGGAAGACTCCTGCGATATTGGCCACCGGCAACAGTTACCTGCCAGCACTGCCACTTCACGAAGGCGCTAGACGCGGAGCAGGCGGTCGTAGTGTAGAGGCTCCGATCTTCAGGATGCTCAGCAAGGAAAGGAGCTGTGCCCAATGCCCCGTAGAAGCGTAGCTATGCTTCTCACGGCTCCTAAGAAGGTGAAGCCCTGGCAATCCACCAAGCGCCGCTGCAAGCAGTGTAGGGCGTGGTTTCTGCCGGTGCGCGAGAAGCAGGAGTTCTGCCCTGGCGGTGTCTGCCGCGTGGCATGGTGGTCTGAGCATCAAGCGATGGAGGTACACCACTGCCGATGCGGGCGGGCGTGTGCTGGCCCTAACCCTACTCGGTGCCGTCGTCCGGGCTGTGAGGGAACGCTTATTCCTGACGATGGCGGGGCGGTGTGCCTGTTATGCAACCGGCCAGGAGAGGTACTGGAGGAGCTGCTAGCGTCTGTAGAGAAGAGGCCGAGGCTGAGGGGCTCTGTACGAACGTAGCTAAGCCACCATTCGCGCAGGTATGGTTAGAACGGTCGTTCCCAGACAGCATCTATCGCGTTGACGGTTTCCTATCGATAGGTGTATGGTGGAATCAGATACAAAAAAGGCCGCGCAGGACGCGCAGCACTCTTTTGCTTTACACCTAAGAGTACTTCGGCATTGCCGTTGCTGTCAACCCCCTGCGCCTAGCGGGGGTTTCCCTCTTGATTGTTCGATTCAATGGAGAACCTGAAGGGATCATCGAGCTTGAGGAGAACTATACAGGCGTTCGTGATCAGTATGAGGTGCTCATAGATTGGTTGGGACTACACCCTACGGGAGAGCGTGTCTACCCAAACGATCCGCAGTTTCATATCGCGCCATTCACCGTTGTGGACGATGACGGAGAACAGACCACCATGATTCTCGTCTACGAACTGGATTTCAGGGGGGACGACTATTTCGACCTGAGCCCGCTCAAGGTCTGTACAGAGGATACTTGGAAGGAAGACCGAGAGCGTGTGATTAGCGAGGCTATGAAACTCGCTGCGATGGATTGATCGGCATGGGTTCTGGTTCCTCGTCGGCCTCAGAGAGGACAACATTGCGCCGGAAGAACGCTGCCTTGTAGTCGATTTCCTCACCATAGCCTGTTAGCTGCCACGGCGGGTCACCGTGGCTGGCGCTCACGATCTCTTGGCGCGTGTGATACTTCCACTTGTTGACCACGGCGGTCAGAGTTGCAACCTCATCTGCGGTTAGGTGATTTATCTCCATGAGTGGCTTTCGCAGGCTGTACACGTTTCGTACGTAGTCGAATAACTGCGCTTCTCCAATGTCGATCAGCTCGCGCACTGCGAGGATGTCGAGCATCTCCGACCCGTGTTTTGGGACCGGCCCATAGTCGAGCTTGACATATGTATCGCCGGTAATCGACTTGCCGTGCTTCACGAAATGGTCGAAGTCCGCGAAGTATAAGAGCTTCATCAGCTTGACCTTGCCAAGATGCTGATTGTTGGCTCCCGTCTCCTCGTCAAGGAGAAACTGGAGAACCTCTACGTACTTATCAACGTTAATTTCGTCTGTTGGGGATACCACAGCACACGACCTACAACGCCCTTAGAGAGCTTTCTGAATTATGGGCTGTGTGCCACTCATGCGTCAAGGTACGTCAGCTCGCGGACGTTTCGGGCCTAGAGCGTAGCGCCTAACGTCACACTAACCTAACGGCCCTCCGCGCTTCCAGCGCCCTGTCGGCAGCCCGCGAATGGGCAACATGGCCCTGCTCTCACCGGGCCGTCGAGATTCCCGTCACCTAGCATTGACTCGGGCTAACACGCGCCGACGGAAAGTGTTACACTCCGTCGGCATCTAGGCGGGCTGGAGGGCGGCTTCACGATGGGTCTTGTCAACTTCCTTTTCAGACTGGCGCGCATATCAGCCGACACGAAGGCTGTCTCGTCCGGCGACCCTAAACGCATCACGCGCCGCGCAAAGAACAAGCTCCTCGGCAGAGGATTGGGCCGCGCCGGGTTCTGGCGTCGGCTTTGGAGGTAGCAGCTATGGCAAGAGCAATCGCAGCAGTTGTAGTCCTGCTCGTCGGGCTACTGGCCGTGGCCTGCGGTGACGAAGCAACTGACGGCACCGAGCCAGCAACCGCCACGGTGGACGTAGGCGAATCCAGCGAAGTTGAGGAGCCTGGTCCGACTGAGGAGTTGTCAGCACCCACGGAGCCTCCAGCTCCAACAGCCACAACAATGCCGCCGACCCCGATTTCGCCGACGGCCACTCAGCCGCCACCCGTGACCAACCGGCGGGACTGCGGCGCCATCTCTGGCACCGCGTACCGGAGCGAGGAAGAGCGTCTGTGGTATCTCGACAACTGCACGGCTCCGCCGCCGACTGTACCGCCACCACCGGCAGATGATCCCCAGCCGCCGCCCCAGGCTAACTGTTCACCGTCATATCCAGGCGTCTGTATCCCACCGTACCCGCCAGACCTGAACTGCGGCGACATCACATTTAGGCGCTTCACAGTCTTGCCTCCTGATCCTCATGGGTTCGACGGAGATAGTGACGGCGTGGGCTGCGAGAGCGGTTAGCCGGTGAAACGGACTTGGCTGTTGACGCTACCGTTCTTGGTCGTAGCGGTGGGCGGCAGCGGGGGCAATGTCCTACTCGGCGACACCAATTGCAGCGGCGGCGTGAACAGCCTCGACGCGGCTCTCGTACTACAGCTTGATGCCGGCCTGCTTCCCTCGCTGGCTTGTGAAGGGAACGCAGACACCAACGAGGACGGACGCGTTGATAGCGTCGATGCGGTCATCATCCTCCAGTACGTTGCGGGCCTCCTGCAAAGTCTGCCACCTGCAACAGCGGGGATACTTCAGATCCACCACATCGATGTAGAGCAGGGAGACGGGGCGCTCATCATCTCACCAGGCGGTGAAACCGTGATGATCGATAACGGGCGCTGGACGACCTGCTCCAACACCGTGAACTACCTGCAAGAGCAAGGCATCACGAGCATCGATTACCATTTCGCGAGCCACTACCACGCTGACCACATCGGCTGCCTGGACGATCTAGCTGGCGCTAGCATTCCAGTCACGGGAGCCTGCTACGACCGGGGAGGCTCATACGGAAGCGCGACGTTCGCAGACTATGTAGCCGCGTGCGGTGCGCTGAGGCAGACCCTCTCGGCAGGCCAGGTCATCACGCTCGATGCGGGCGCGGCAACCCCTGTGACGATCACGGTCATCGAGCTGAACGGCGTCGCCGTATCGACTAGCGACGAGAACGCGCTGAGCGTTGTGCTCCTGCTGAGCTACGGCGATTTTGACGAAGTGTTCGGCGGTGACTTGCCTGGGGAGAACCCGGATGTCGAATCGATCGTCGGGCCGATGGTCGGCGATGTTGAGGTCTACAAGGTCAACCATCACGGCTCGCGTTTCTCCAGCACTGACGCTTGGCTCGACGCGATCTCGCCAGAGGTAGCCATCATCTCGGTCGGCGCGAACTCTTTCGGGCACCCAACCCTTGACGCCCTACAGCGGCTACGCGACCATGCCGTACGGACTTACTGGACGAATCTCGGCGATGGGGTGAGGCCAGACCAGGATTTCGACACGGTTGGCGGGTCGATCATCATAGAAGCCCTGCCAACAACCTACTCTGTCTCAGGCGGCGCTGTCATCCACACCTTCCAGAGCGAGTAGTGGTTGAGCTTGCTGCTGCCACGCGGCCATAAGGCTTCCCAGGATCAGACCAGCCGCACTTCGCGCCGCGCCGCCAGCGCCCGCTCACTCGCTCCCGAAGCGGTGTACCGCTCCAGCATCCGGCTCCCACGGCTCCAGCCCAGCAGCACCCTGACGTCGGACTCCTGCATCCCTGCTTCCAGCAACCGTGTAGCCGTGCAGTGGCGGAACGTATGGGGATGTAGCTTCTCGACGCCGGCCTGTTCACCTCGCCGGCGGATAGCGAGATAGAGCGCAGCCATCGACAGCGGCTCTGCCGTCCGGGATCTGAACAGCGCCCCGTCAGTGATGCCCGCCTGCCGGTGGTAGCGCTGGATGGTAAGCAGCGTCTTGGCCTCGAAGCCGATCACGCGCTCTCGTGCCCCCTTGCCCATCACCAGCGCCCGCCGCTCTTTCCAGTCGATGCCTTCGACTGTGAGGGACAGCAGCTCGGCAGCCCGCAGGCCCGTGTCCAGTAGCACGGCGATGATCGCTTCGTCGCGCTTGCCCAGCGTGGACTTGTCCCGCTTGCAGACCTTGAAGAGCGCGGCGATCTGTTCTGTCGTCAGCGCCTCTACGACCTTCACGTCCTGCTTGGGTGCGGGGACTCGAAGAGCGACGTTCTCCGTGACCTCGCCCTCTTCGGCCAAGAACTTCCAGAAGCGCCGCACGGCCCGGTGCAGAGCGTCCAGCGTGGCCGGTGCTGCGCCGGATTGCCGTTCGGCCCGCAGGAACTCCCGCAGGTGTTCGGCGCTGATACCGGACAGCGGCGCGTCGAGCCCGATGCGGCCTAGAAACGCGTAGAGCTTGCGTACGCCGTGGGTGTAGAGCCGTAGCGTTGCCGGCGACAGCCCAGCCGCGTCCAATGCGATCTCGAAACTGGCTAGCAGCTCTAGGCGCTCCTGTGTTGCGGTTGGCGCTACGGTAGCGCTTCGCCTCTGTATGGTTGCGGTTGTCATCGTCCGTTCTCCTCTCAGTTCAGTATGATCGCCTGCTGTGCGTGCCGAAGTTCGTGGTCATTCAGCGGCCGGCCCAACAACAATTCGGTTAGCGACTCGGCGTATGACCATCCTGAGCATGTGTACTTGCTCACGTAGAGGCGCATCCGTGCGCCACCACAGCGCCTGCAGGTGCCCCACTCGATCTGCATGTCCGGGTACTCCTGCTTGTCGTCATCCTGTGCTAGCGCCGGTACGGACGGATATGGCCGGTACTGCGCCTTCGTCCATCGGTGCTGACACCTCACCTTGCCTAGTCTCGTAGCCATTGTTCGTGACTCCTTCCTGGCCATACAGCGAGCCCGCCGCTAGCAAGCGGCGCTGCGTGTCGAGTGCCCGCCGCTCCGCGCCCCAGCGCGCGTAGTGCGCGGTTACTTCGATCTTTGAATGGCCCATGAGGAGCTGCAATCCCAGCAGATCGCTGCTGGCGTCGAGAAACATGCACGCGAACGTCGTACGGAACCGATGCGGATGTACGTGTTCAACCCCCGCTCGCCGGCCGACGCGCTTGATGAGCGCGGAGAGCCCTTCTGGTGTCATCGCGCCGTGGCTCCGCTGGCTGTACCAGGGATAGTCGCGTCCGTCCATGCACTGCCGTAGTACCTGAAGCGAGCGCGGGCTGGCGGCGATCAGCCGCTCTTTCCCGCCCTTGCCGCGAACCCTCATCGTCTCATTCTCGAAGTCGATGTCGGCCAGGCGAAGCCCGGTGAGTTCAGCGAGGCGCAGCCCCGTGTCGATGAGCAGTAACAGGCAGGCGCGCTCCTGAGCCGTTCGACATGCAGCGAGCAGGCGGCGTAGTTCGTCCCCGCTGAATGGCTGCTTAGCCACGCGTGACGCCTGCTTTAGGCGGATGCCTTCGGTCGGATCGTCCTGACGGACGCCCCGGTGTTGGAGCCAGCGGTGATAGAACCGGATGGCGGCAAAGCGGCGAACAAGGCTGGCCTGGCCCATGCGCTCGCGCAGGTAATCGAGGAACGATGCGATGTGATCCCTTTCCGCCTGCTCGTGGTCAATAGCATTGTCCCGGCACCAGCGACGGAAGGCTGCCACGTCAAACACGTAGCCGCGGACGGTCTGTGTAGCGAACGCTGAAGTCTCGCCGAAGAGGCGCAGGCTTTCGGCCCAGCCTTGAGAGAGGGTGCTCGTGGGCTGGGGCCGCATGTACACCGCGCGAGACAGCGGGTTGTCCGGCCGGAGCCCTCGGCTCACCAATAGACGGAAGGCCCATCGGAGCGCCGTGCCGGTGGTGGCGTCGCGGGCGTCTACATACTCCCCGATCTCTTCAGCGCCGATGGTGAGCAGGGACAGATCCCGGCGTTGTGCCCACGCAGCGAAACTGTCTACTCTCTTCGCGTAGAAGTCGCGGGTGCTGTCGCTGCACGGGCTGAACGATTGGACGTACTCGGAGAAGCCGCCGCGTAGGGTTGCCCACTCATCGGCTGCTGATGGCTTCGGTTGGTCGCGTCGGTCAGTCTGCATGTTCAGCTCCTCCCAACAACGGATGCGGCGGTCGGTATCGCCTCCTCTGCCAGCAGTTGCCGCTGGACATCGATGGCGCGTTCAGCAGCGCCCCAGCGGGCGTAGTGGGCCGTCGTCTCGATCTTCGCGTGCCCTAAGAGCACCTGTAGGGTTTGCAAGTCCCCGCCTGAACGCTCAGCGAACGTGTTGGCGAAACTCGTCCTGAAACGATGCGGATGCACATGCTCGACGCCGGCGCGCTTGCCGATACGTTGGAGGGCGAAGTAGATGCCCATCGGCGTGAGCGGCGACTCCCCCGCCCGTCGCAGGCAGGGTTCCGACATCCAGACGTCGCCGGTGCGGTCGCCCAGGTACTCGCTGAGTGCCGTGACTGTCTGCCGCCCCAGGGCGATGCGCCGCTGGCGAAGGCCCTTCCCGGTCACGAGCAAGATACCCGTCTCCCAATCAATGCCACTTGTGATCATCCCCGCGACCTCACCGAGACGGCAGCCTGTCGCCGCAAAGGTCAGCAGGAGAGCGCGGTCGCGCGCCGTCTCGGCGTGAGCTAGCAGGCGGCGCAACTCCTCCTGGGTGAAGGGCTCCTGCGACAGCAGGCTGGGGTTCGGCAGTTTGAGGAGAGCGGCGGGATCGTCCTCGCGTTTGCCGGACGCCACAAAGTAGGCGTACAGGTTCTTCACGTCCGTCAGGTTCCGCAGAGCCGTGCGGGGCGCAACGCGATCCGACTCACGGATGCTGAAGCGGGCGACCTCTTCCTCGCTAGCCATCACCGGGTCGATGCCCTCGCCACGGCACCAGCGGGCGTAAGCGGAGACAGCATAGATGTTTCGCCTTACCGTCGCCTTAGCCCTGCCGTGGCTTCGGAGCCAGACGCGGAAGGCTTCGAGCCACGGCGGAGCTTCCGCGAGGACGCCGGAACTGCGCGGCTTGCGGGAAACGGCTTCGACATCCTGCGAGGGATCGTCGCTCCGATGGCCCTGCGCTATTAGCAGCCGGAAGAGCCACCTGATCGAAACTATGTGGTTGATGATAGTGCTGTCGGCGGCACCGTTCTTGTCACGACGGGCCTGGAGGTAGCGAGCGATGTCCTCCGCACTGGCAGTGTCCAGAGCGCCGCCCCGATACATGCACCAGCCGTAGAACATCTCGGCTAGATTGGCGTACCGTTCCGCCGTCTGTCGCTTGCGGCCCTGGCCCGTCACGTAGTGTAGATATTCGCCGCGCAGGCCTGCCCACTCGTCGGCTTCTGTTAGCGTCGGGGGTACGTCGCCGCGAGCGTGGTCTGTGAACATCTCAGTTGTTCCCTCCTTTGATCAGCCGTAGAGCTGACTTGGTGCGACGGCGGCTTGTCCTCTGCCTAGCCTGGGTGACGCGCCGCCGCAGTTCGTCTTGCTTCCTCTTCTTCTCCGACTCTTTCTCCTCTTCGGCGAACAGATCATCCAACAGCCCAGCCTGCGCGGCTTTCACGCACGCCTCTGTGACGTTGCTCGCGTCCATGCGACGTAGTAGCGTGTCTATTCGGCTCTCCGCGCCCTGGCGAGTCAGCTTCAGTTCCTTCGCCATCTCCTCTGCTGACAGCCCACGCGCGAGAAGTTTGAGTGTGATCATCAAGGGCTTTCTGTCCAGGCGATAGCGAGCGCGTCCAGCGTCCGCCTTCAGCCCTTGTTCCTGTTTCTGTGTCGTTTCACCATCCTCGACGGCCTCACCTGCTATCAATCCGGAGAAGCGCTGCCGGCGCTGCACTTTCAATGCCCGCTCCGCTTGCGAGAAAGCGGCATAGTGAAGCGTCTGCCGGACATCGGAGTGGCCCATGACGCTCTGCAACGCGCCGTCGTCGCCGCCATCCTGTAGGAACCGATTGGCAAACGTGGTACGGAACCGATGGATGCCTGCCCCGCTGACGCCGGCGCGCTCCGCAAGTTTTCGGATGGTTTGGTAGGCTTGGTCCCCGCTCATCTGGGCACCCGTAACCGTGATCCAGATATGGCCGGTGCGCTCACCCAGGTAGCTCTTTAGCTCTGAGAGTATAGTGAGGCTGACAGCGACATCACGTGCCTTATCGCCCTTTCCTCTGCGAACGTGAAGTACGCCACTTGTCCAGTCGATATCGTCCGTCGTCAGCGCCATCAACTCGCCCCGCCGTAGGCCGCTCGCAAGCAGGAGAAGAATCAACGCCCTATCCCGCTGATGGACGCAGGCTTTGAGCAGGGCACGCAGCTCGTTGTTGTCGTAGGGGCGGCGGGCCTGTGCTTTCCCCCGCTTCGGCTTCATACCCTCTGTCGGATCATCTTCCCGCAGCCCTTCGCTGACGGCCCATCGGTAGAAGCTCCGAACCGCCAGCATACAGTTCGCCGCCGTCGCGGACGCCCGGTGCTCGTGGTGCCAGGCGACGTAGCGGGCTACGGCGTCTTTACTTGCCGTGATCAGCGGCTCGCCCTCGGCCTTGCACCAGCGGGCATAAAGTGAGCCCCTGCCCAGGTAGCTCCGCACGGTTGCGGCGCTGGCTCGGATCGTCGCTTGGAGGTAGAGGGTATAGCTGTCCCTGACCGCCAGCCATTCCTTCGTCTCTCGTACGGGTGCTGAGCCGCCGTTGTGCCGTCGCCCATCCTCTACATCCATCGCGGCCCTCCTTCCGTGTTGCAGGAGGGCGATTGCGATACCGTGTCACCACGGCTCGCAGGGGGGTCTGTTCGCCCTGCCTGCCTAGCCGCCCCTGACGCCTGTAACGCCAGGGGCGGCGCTCTCCGTGTATGCGTTGCTATGCCATAGGCAGCTCTCCTCGCGGGGTGTCGGCCTTGACCAACAAGGCCCGCCGCACGGCCCGACTGTCGGTAGCAATCAGGCCGTATCGCGGGGCGTGTTAGGCTGCCCGATAGCTACACTCTTTGATCTCGCGGAAGCCCGCGAACAGCCCCGCGCCGTTGCTCACGGCCTCGTAGTGATCAGAGCGCGAGCGGTCGCAGTTAGCGCACGGCGGGACGGGTACGAGACGCGACAGTATCTCGACGCCAGGCGCGACCTTGTACGGGGTAGTGCGGAGCCATTCGCTCACCTGGCCGTTATCCCATGAGCATTCAGGGCCGCATTGGTGCTTGCGGTTCCGCATGAGCTGGCCCCTCGCACCATACTTGTAGCCGTATCGACAATCAGCAGGCTTTCGCCCGTTCGAGCGTCGGGGGGTAGGGGCGTTGACGATGCACTGAATCTCTGCGTCTCTCGTGGCCTCTGCTATGAGAGTGTCGAGCATTTCCGCCGCGACGAGGGTATGGTGCTGGCGTACCCTGCTACGCACGGCCGTCAGCTTCTCAGCCATTGTGCCGCCTTCTATGTTCAGCACGGCTGGCACTCTTCCAGCTTGTCGATAATGGTGGCCGCTACCCGCTGAATCTCGCCCAGCTTAGCGCGGAAGAGTTTGGGGTTATCGAGTGACCATGCCGCGAGGTAGCCGAACGAATAGCCGCCAGCGTCGATGCCGAAGTGCTGTAGAACGATGTAGGCGACGGACTCGGCGATGATCTCGCGTTCGTCTCGGCAGTGACCGTTAACGTCATGCTCGGCAAAGAAATGTGCTAACTCATGCGTTAACGTCTTCGCGGCCTGGGCGTCGTCAACGTCAGGGCGTACCCATATCAACGCTCGATCGCGGCTGTACCAGCCGTTCGCGCCGTTGTGACCGTTGGCCGGGTCCCGGTCTACCGTGAGCCCTTCGGCGGTGGCGAGCGCTTGTAGTGCTGGCGTTAGTCCGCGCCCGTCGCCGGCTAGCAGCGTGACGATTTCCGGAAGTGCCTTGCCGTCTGTCTGGCCTACGTCGAACACGGAAACAGAACGGAAGCGCACAGCCTCAGTTGCCCGGCAATCGCAGGCGTCGCCGCATTCGCACGTCTTACGAAACCGCGTAGGCGCTAGGATGCGGATGCCGTGTTCACCCTTGAGAACGTGACGGCCTAACCCCTTCCAGGCGTGGAAGCCTGCGACGCGGGATGCGTCCGGGCGCTGGATGCCGATCAGTATTTGGTTGCCGAAGCTGTAGGAATGGAACCTAGCAGCAGTGTCTAGCCAGCGCTGATACTCGCCGGACTCCCTGAGCGCCGCAACGCCCGCTTCGAGCTTGGCCGTTAGCTCTTCTCGTTTGTGGGATGGGGGTGATAGAGTAGGGGTGGACATGGGAACTAATCCTTCCTGTGTCTACGGGGCGTCTCAGCTTCAACTGGGGCGTCCCACTTATATAGTTACGGATACAGTATCATAACCACGCAGCGCTGTCAAGCGTAAACTATGGTATACTCGGACTAGATATGGCACTACTCTCTGTCAGTGAGGCCGCTACCCAGTCGGGCCTGAGCCGCGAGCGCATACGGAAGCTGCTCAGCGAGGGACGCATCATGGGCACGAAGCTAGACCGCGTAACGTGGGTCGTGAACAGTCAGAGCCTCGAAGACTACATGGCGACGCCCCGGCGCCCTGGCAGGCCCCGGAAGGATGCCCCGTAGATGATCCGCAGAGCTGGGTGTGCTAGAATCTGGCGATCAGAGGAGATAACCCATGCGCGTGTGGCAGGCAACAACCTTCGCTGCATTAGCAGTCGCAGTCGTCGCGGCTGTGTTCGCCATCTGGCCGGCCGTTGGTGAGGCGCCCTGGGAGGACGAAGGTTCAGTAGTTCTACAGGAGGAGACCGAGACACCTCCTGACGCCGGGCCGCGACGCACAGCCCTAGAGATACTAAATGCAGCGCAGTCGATGAACAAGATACTAGCCGATTGCGACGATGCGCCGAACAGTGCGTTGATCGTTCCGTGGTACAACCGGCAGGACAAGGTATGGCTTCTGGGGTGTTTCAAGGGTGACGTAGGTCCCGGGCGCTACGTCTGTTTCGAAGTCGATGACATGACCCTGGAGACGAGGGGGTTCAGTCCGCCACCATCCGCCGATAGCCGAGATGGGCCTTCAGGTTTAGCGCCGTGTCATAGATACGGTACTGAGAACGACTAGCGATGAACGGACAACTCAGCGTCGCGGGCAAACCAGGTGGGCTTCGAGACTACGACGACCAGCTAGAGAAGGCAGAGCGCGAAATCGACCGCTATTGCTGACAGCCTAATCAGGCTTCAGGCCAGGGTCTGGCCCAGGAAGCAGGACGCAGATCAGACGAAGAGGCGAAGGCGGGAAAGCTGAATGCGTGTACCGTGTAGAACCCGCGTACCCCCCTCCTCCAAACGTACCCCTGGGACTCAGATACGGATTAGCTTCACCGCGTACCCCGTACCCCCCCCTAGTACGGGGCGCTGGTACGCCGCCGTCTCGTGTACCCCGTGTGCCCCAGGGTACGTACCCCGGTACACCAGATTTCTAGTGTGAGCAATGACGATAACGCGATAAGTCCTGCTAACAGGGAGTGATCTGGAACGGAGGTGGAGATATGAGCGCCAACGGGGAGACGACGCCGGGAGAGTCGTGGGGCTTAGGCGTGCTGTCCAGCCTGCGTCAAGCACTTGGCAGTGAAAGCTACTCTCTCTTTATGCTGGGCTTGCTCTCTTGCAGAGCCAATCAGGAGTTCTGGCGCGACGTTCTCCAGTCTGGCGAAGAGACGGGCGAGCCACTAACGGCGCAGCAGCAGCTCGCCGATCAGCGGACTGAAGGCTTGGCCGAAGCCTGGGCCGACGCCCGGACAGCGTGGGCGAAGGGGAAAGCAGAAGAGTAGCAGCGCGCGTAGCGTTGTTACGGACAGCATCCTTGCCCCGTTCTCAGCTTCACCCTGAAGCTAGTTCAAGCTGCCTCACTCATGTTACTGGCGCAGTAACCTTCCCCCGCGCCACACACGATCCCCGCTGGCCTCTTCAACAGCCACCTAGCCCAGCATCCAGCAGCGGCCCCTGGGGGGTGCATGTCCGGTATGGCCTTGATGGTGGAGTGGGTTCCCCTTTTCGCGCGACTGAGATTGGGTTAGGTACTACCCCCTCTTCCAACAGCGATACAAATCTGAGCCGAATAATGTCCCCTGTAGCGGGACTGTCCCCTACCGATCCTATCGGGCTTACTTACACCCCCTTAAGGGGGGGGGTTGTAAGTGTAAGTCTACTTACAGGTGTAACTTACAGGTGTAAGTCAGATAGGGCGCAGATACGAGGGAATCAGAGCCGTCCAGCGGTGCTGTCGGGGCCGGCGTTTAGGCACCTGTAAGTCCTAGCTGTAAGTCTGAACACCCCCACAGGCAAAGGTGGCGTCTCAGGTTCGGCAAATGCCGAATCTCGGCGCACCGTGGCCTGTGCGACGTGCGCGGTAATTGAGGGTTTTCCCTCAGTTAACTGCTGTAGCCAGCGATTCGCTTCTCTCTCTCGATCTTCTCTATCGGCCACGGGGGATCGATGACGATACACTTAAACTCACCGACTGGTAGCGGTGGCGTCTCGGGCTCAGGCGGGGGTTCGGCATTTGCCGAATCCTTGTCGCGCCGCACAGTAGCTTCATCAACGCCAAGCACATCAGCCTGTCCGACATGGGCGATAACCGGGTCATTTGTCCTAGTTAAACGCTCAAGCCAGCGGGCGAGGGGCCGAGAAAATATAGCGCCGAAATCGTAAAAGGCTGGCCGACGCGGCGGTAGAATTGCTGTTCTGATCTGTGCTACGATGGGGACACAGGTTGTCGGGCGGGCGTTGCGATTCCAGCGCCGGTCCGGCGGCCTTACCGAGCAGCCTGAATCGAGGTCGCATGACGCCCCCGCCCAGCACGGCAGCAGCACCATCAACTACCCAGCCTACAGCTTTGTGTGCCTGCGGATGCGGAGAACTGGTAACGCCAGGACGCCGCTTCCGTCAGGGGCACTACAGTCGAATGCCTGATGCCCTGCGAGGCTCCACGCAGGATTGGAGAAAAGAGGCTGGTCTAGCTTCGGTCGGGGGGCTAGTGGCGGCATTCTGCCAACAAGAAGCGATGGCACCTTATCGGTTTGGGATTCACTGCGGACTGTCTAGCACCACGATTGTGCGGGTTCTCCGAGAACCGGAAGCGCACCTTCGGCCAACGACAATCGATGCCCTGGCTCGTGGGATGGGAGTTGAGCGGAATATTCTGGAAGCACTCAATGGCGGTGCTGATGCCTGGATCGAAGCGATACGGGCAGCCAATCGCTTCGGCGGTTTCTACTACAAGCAAAGGTGTTTCGCCTTCAGAGACGGTACGGGCCGGCGCAGCCAGCGCACCCTGCTAAAGGGCCTACCGTATCCGCCCGCCCCGCTCGATGATGCTACGTGGCAACATCTCGTGCGCATGAATCCCGGACTTCCACTAGCGAGGGCGGGGCCTGAGAAGGCGGAGGCGGCAAGGATAGCGTTCATAAACCAGCACGGCCCCGAGCTACCGAATTGTCGTTGCGGCTGTGGTCGGTCGGTCGCTTGGCCTGAGAACAAGTTTCTTTATGGCCACAATTTGAAGGGGTGCCCTCCGCGAGGTCCCGCCCTCAAAGGACAGGTGCTGAGTGGGCAGGTCAGGGAGCGCCTTATAGGCGTAGTAGCTAGTGAAGAGTCTAGCCCGGCTGCGAAGATGATCGCACGTTGGATACTGATCAAGGGGCTGACCATCAATGAATCTCTTCGCGAGTTTGGTATGCACAAACTTTCGTTCCGCGCGCACCAGCGGAACCGATACTGGATGCTGCATAGGAGATTTGTGAAGAGCTTTGCGAAGATGGCTGGGCGCGAGCAGGGCGATGTGGATGCGGAAGCGAACCCGCTTCCGGTACAGGTCCACATCCGCATCAGGAACGAACGGAACATCGCCACGACTAATGGACACCGCGCCAGCATGACTAAGGCCGAAGTTACCGCCTTCATTGCGGAAGTCGTGGGCGTCGAACGCATCCAAGAAATGAAAGGCTCCATAGGCGGCCGTGAGCTCTTGGCTGACGTGAGGGCTGCGGCGAACGCAGCTAACCCTCCTCAGGCTGGCCGACACCGCGGGCCGTCCAACCCCGAACGGGACGCTCAGTTCTACGATGCACACACGTCTGGCGGAGGCACCATGAGCTACGCTCAGATCGGCCTGCGCGACGATATCAACCCTGAGGCTGTTCGCCAGGCTGTTCGCCGGCACCGAGTCCGCTTAGCTTCCTAGCCCCCCCGTACAGAAACCATAATTGCCGCATTCTCGGTTTCTGTACATGGACAGAAACCTCACGGCGGTCGTTTTCGGTTTCTGTACGTTCCCAACCCGCACGCGACCAAATATGATACGGGGCATGGCATTGCAATCAGCCGCCCCAGAGACGCCTAGCGCATTCGACGCCGATCTTCTCAAGGAACTTGATCGCGTCGGCAGGGCAATCACGGCCACGGAGAAGGCCCTAACCCCTTCACTGTGGGCAGCGGCGCGCAAGACGCCGGCCGTCACTAAAATCGTGATGGAGACGGTGAAGGCGCTGGGTACTCTTCACCATGAACGTGATGAATTAGAACGACGTACTGAACTGACAAGCCCGCCCGATACGAGGTTGCAGGGTGCAATCCCGCCAACGATCTGGCGTAACGGTCGCTTGGACGAGCTGGACTCTGAAATCGCATCGTTACGTTCTCAACAAGCTTCCTTTTCGCAACGTGATCCGCAGAGGGCGCGTGCGCTCGGTGAGGCATGTGTACTCCTCGAAGATGAACGCTTGACTGCCTTATGGGAGTTGGTGGTATGACCACCGCTGCCAACCTTGGCTTGATCGAGGGGGCGAGTTGCCGACTATGCGGCCTCTGCGCCCAGCCTCTCGGCCCCGGAGATTTCGCCGGCTATCACCCGTGGTGTCTAGGCGATGTTGCTGCACGCCAGCCGGCCAGTAGCGGCGGGCCTTCCTGTCAAATATGTCGGCAGCGGATCGGTCAACGCGACTACCCGACGGTGTGGCCGTTCGACTCTGAGTGCGCCTGCCCCCAACCAGAAGGCCGAGCCGACACCACCGAATATCCCTGCTATGCGTGTGGGAGTTCTCAGCACGACCGCCCTGGGCCTGACACTGGCTGCGGCTGCGATGAGCGTTGGTTCCAGCGGTATACCGCCAGCCAGCAGGCGCGCCCACAGCAGACACCGCCGACGAATCCAATCAGGTATCAGCGTCGCCCTCGGCGTCAGGCTGCGCGTGGAGTACGTCTTGTCTGAACCGCTGCCGCCACCAGAAATGAAGCGGGAAGGCCAAGACATCGTGTTCACCTGGGCAATAGAAGGGGCTCAGATCACTGTAAAGGACATCACCATCACAGGCAGAGACGGCCCACGCGCTGAAGTCTGGGCGCGGGACACGACCGTCGGCCATCTCCACGTCGGCATGATGAACCTGCTATCCACGACCTCAAAGCATACGTTTATCAAGGCTGTCATCGCCCGCGCCCCTGGCACCAATTGGAGCGACGCCGTAGAGCAAGCCTGCGTGCTAGCGGTGGAGGAACACCGAGAGGGCGAGTCTCTGCAACTGCTCGTCCCGGAGTTCCGAGAGGGTGGGCGGGACTACGCCGTAGCGCCTCTCGTTCCTATGGGACTTCCTACACTTTTGTTCGGTGATGGCGGCTGCGGAAAAAGTTATCTCAGCCTTGCCATCGCCCGCGCGATCGCGCTTGGGGAGCCTCTAGCTGGAATGACTGCGGCTGAATACCGACCTGCTTATCTCGATTGGGAATGGGGCGAAGAGGAACACGCTGAACGTCTGTACCGACTCGGTGGTGGCGACATCACGTTGCTGTATCAGGCTTGCCGGACATCATTAGTGTCTCAGGTGCGAGCGCTAGGTCGAAAACTCGACAAGGAAGAGGTAAACTTTCTCATCATCGACTCGCTGGGGCTGGCAGCCGGCGGCGACCCCCGTGAGCCGGACGTAGTTTTGTCGTTCTTCGGTGCGTTGCGGGAGCTGGGGCGGACGGCGCTCGTCGTCCACCACGTACCTAAAGATTCGAAAGAACCCTACGGCAGCGTCTACATCCGCAACAGCGTCCGTAGCGCGTGGTACATGGTTCGCTCCCAGGCCCGAAACAACGGAGAGTTCCTAGCGGCGCTCCGGCACCGTAAGACCAATTTCAGCGGGTTCGAAAAGGACATCGGCCTACGGTTCAGGTTCACCGAAGATCGAACGGAGATAGAAAGTACCGACGCGCGCTCCGTCCCAGAGTTGAGTGATGGTTCGCCGCTGCGGCAGCGGATATACGACTTGCTCGACGGTGCGGAGCCTCAGGCCGCGAATGACATCGCCGTGGCACTCGACGTTCCGGCCTCGCAGGTAAGCGTACGGCTCAGCGAGATGAAGCGATCCGAAACCGTCGTGAACGTCTCAGGAGCATGGGCGCTTCGGAGTCAGAGAGAAGAGGTATGAACGCTGTCGCTACGCTGGCTCCTCCCACTGAAGGTGTTACGCATAACGACTCAGGACAGGTGGCCTCAACCGTTATGCGTAACGCGGCGTGCTGCGGTTGCGAGGAGTATGAGCGAATTGGGCCGGTCAATGGCGATAGGCGGTCGAGTTACGGGCAGTTGCACTGCAAGACCTGTCACGGCAACAGCCACATCGCCTGCTTGATGTGTGGCGTCTGCCTTCCCCCTCGTCACCGCTATGATCGCCGGTACTGTTCGTCCACCTGTCGAGTGAGGGTGCATAAGGGCCGCGAACAGGCGCGATTGGGGCGCAGCATATGGGAGGCAGAGAACCCCGAAGAGGCTCGCCGACAGGCTGAAGAATATCAAGCCAACGTAGCAGCCATGAGGGAGGCGTTGCAGGGTTCGCCCTTGATCGGGAACCTAGAACATCTCAAGCGCGAAGCGGAACTGAAGAACCAGGCCGAACGCTGCGCGGAGAGCGATTGCCCCAACCGCTTCGATCTTGGCGATGTCATCTATCGCTGCCGAAAGCTGATCACAGACCCGGTGCTTCCATACTGCCGTGAACATCGGTGTACTCAGCCTGACGGCTACCACAACCGAGATGCCCCTGAGGGCAGGAGCTATCGGGCTTGTCTTTGCGAAGATCATCTGTGGGATGACCCCCAGCCCTGCCCAGGGTGCGCTCGCCTGGTATCCAACCTGAAAAACGCCGCCTGGCGTCGGGTGCGCGACTGGCTGTATGCCGATGAGAAGCCGCGCGCTCATCCCCGGCCCTTCTGTTCGGAGCAGTGCCGGCGTCGCGTGTTCCGCACCGAGCGTAAGGCTGCACAACTAGCCGCGCGCGGTGAGGACGAAAGACAGTGCGTGGGCTGTTCAGCCGAGTTCAAAGGGCGTAGACGCGATGCCCGCTACTGCTCTGTTGCCTGTCGGCAGCGTGCCTACCGACTGCGCCTGACTGGCCCGTGCCCGCCGTGCCGTTTCGACCCGTGCGCCTGCGACGAGGGCGTGGCGTTTCAGCAAGAGGATGAGGCGGGCAAGGTGGTGCTGACGAAGCCAGAGCGCGACGATCTTTGTCGAGAGTTCTCGGACGGGCCGGAGGCTGCGGTCGCAGAAGCAGTGGGGGAGACGGCGGTATGAACAGCACGAATACCCTGCGGAAGATAGAGAAAGACAGACCAATGCGAGCGTCGGCTGTTCGTCCCCTTGCTTCACTACTCGCGCGGCTCATAGAATGCAGCCTACGGCATAGCTGCTCGAAGGTCGGAGCCTGTCTGGAGAATCGATGAGAGCTGCCACGTATATCCGCGAGAGCAGCCGAGAGCAAGCTGAAGGGTTTTCTCCAGACGCCCAACGTCGAGCGCTTGCCCAATACGCCGAAGCTCACGGCTTGGAGATTGTCGATGCTTTCGAGGATGTGGAAAGCGGGACTCGTGAGGATCGCCAGGGATTTCAGGCGATGCTGGCGGCGGCAGAGACGCGGCAATTCGATGTTATCCTGCTCTTCCATACGAGCCGTTTTGCCCGTGATGCCGAAGTAGCCAGACGCGCTAAGAATCGACTCCGAAAGCTGGGCGTCCAGGTCGTTGCCCTGAACCTGCCCAGCGACCTAGACCCTGACTCACCAGCAGGACACCTGATGGAAGGCATCTCGGAGCTGTTCGATGAGAACTACTCCAAGCAGCTTGGTTGGTGGGTGCGTGCGGGTCTGCGTGAGAAGTTCCGTCAGGGTCAGTTCGTCGGCCTTGCGCCAATGGGGTATGAACGCAACGAGACGGGACGGCTTGTTCTCTCTAAATCGGCATCGCTGGTAGAGCAGGCATTCCTCGATTACGCGGAAGGCGGCGTCAGCATTTCCCAGCTCGCACGGCGGCTTGCCCAAGCGGGCCTGAGAACGGCTAGGGGGCATCCTCCGTCAACGTCTGCCGTGAAGTTCATGCTCCGCAACGCGACCTACATTGGCAGGATAAAGTTCAAGGGTGAAGAGCAGCTAGGCGACGTAGAGCCGTTGATTAGCACCGAGACGTTCGACCTCGTACAGCAACGTCTTCGAGATCGTAGACGTGGGGAGTCAAAACCTTCACGCTATCGGCTGTACCCGTTCGGCGGGATGCTCCGCTGTGCGGCTTGCGATACGCACTGGCGCGGCCAGACGCATAAGGGCGTCGCCCGTTATCGCTGCTACGGCCCCGGTGGCCGGGGCTGCTCTGGTAACGTGCGCTCAGTGCGGGAAGACGTGATCGCTCAGCAGGTCGCCGAGAGAGTGATCGCCCACATCAGCCTCGATGCAGCAACCAGGGCGGAGGTCGTCACAACGCTGCGGCAACGTCAGCCGCATTTCGGTGCGGAGCGGCGAAAGCTGGAGCAGCAGCAGGATCGTCTCCGCGATCTGTACGAGCTGGGCGATTTGACTCGCGATGAATACTTGGAGCGGCGCTCCGTCATTCGCGCGCGTCTCGGCACCGTGCCGCCCATGCCCCTGCCCATTCAGGCGCAGGAAGTGGTTCAGGAACTCGACGGCCTGGCCGAGCGCTGGCCGCAAATAGCGCCTGTAGCGCAGCGCTCTCTCCTCCGGCTGCTGCTGTGCGACCTGATCGTAGATAACGGCGTGATCACGGCTATACACCCGCAGCCGGAAGCTATGGCGGTCGTAGCCCACTTGGGCAATAGGCCCAGTTCACCTGTCCAAGTGATCGCGTCTGCTCAGAAGGTATCTGCCTAGATAATGACGCTTCGGCTTCAGGACACAGAGCTGCGCTGCCCAAACTCGGACTTCAAGGGGAAGCCCTGTCAGAAGAAGTGGGCGCTAGAGGTCACTAGGCCGTGGAAGTTCACATGCCCGCGTTGCAAGCGAACGTATCGAGGGTTTGACACGGCAGAGGGCGACGGTATAATCGAAGTGTAATCCAATAGGGCTGTGGCCTTCGTGCCCCGCGTGTCCGCTGTGACCCCCTGAGCTAAGGGGGTCTTTGTCTTGCCAGAGAGTTACGAAAACGGAGCCAGCGAGCCGCCCATCGCGTCGCCCAAGCGGACAGAGGACGGCCGCTTTCGGAAAGGCGTCTCCGGCAACGCCAGCGGACGGCCCAAGCAAGACCACCCGCTCATTGCAGCCCTAGAGGCCATAGTAGACAAGGCTGAGCTGGCAGAGAAGCTGTGGGACATGGCGATGGCTGGCGAGTCGTGGGCCATCAAGTACATCTACGATCGTTTGGCCGGCCTGCCGGTGCAGCGCTACGAGGCCAAGCTAGAGTATCAGGTCAGAGAGCGTGCGCGGGCTCTCGCGGAAGAGCACGGCCTGTCTGTGGAGGACGTGATGAAACAGGCCGAGAGCCTCATGCGCGGGGGAGGCGGTTAAGATGGGCGTTGGTATCGGCCTGACTGGGAAGAGTTCAAGGCCATCGTCCTAGAGGTGACGGAGGAAGGCGTAGAGGCGAGACAGGCAGCCTACGAAACTGTCATGGAAATCCTGTCCGAGAGGGTGA
>SDBU01003134.1_pt1 | contig 21249 bp, 50 predicted proteins | sample 2277071 | NCBI WGS metagenome assembly SDBU01 (sample SAMN10397929, study PRJNA504765) | marine sediment metagenome | isolation source: marine sediment core GS08_GC12, 126 cmbsf | place: Arctic Ocean: Gakkel Ridge, Loki's castle | collected 2008
GGATTCGAACCTGCATCTTGTGGCCAACCCCTATTTTACCTATTAAACTATACTGCTACCATTATTCAATCCCACATATCATCATCTTCAATATCGGCCATAGTCGGCTCGACTCTTGATTCTATCATCTGCGGCTCTACTTTCCTATACCTTACTTGTTCGCCCACTCCCTCTTTCTCATCCTCGGCAAACGTTATGCCCGCCTCAATCAATCTTTTAACCTTACATATAGCATATCGCTCGGCATCCATAAGGTGATTCCTGAACTTGAACGGCTCGATTGTCGGATTGCCCTGTGCATCTTGCTTCCATTTATAGCCCCGTTTCTCCTTCTGTAAATTCTCGCTGCCAGCCAATATATGCACATTCATTCGCTTAACGGTATCTATACCGTATCGTACCGAGTCCGGGCCTTTATCGCAAGCTATTATATTAAAGCCGGCATTACTTATGTCCTGTATCGACTTTGGCTCTGCCGAATCAGCCACTATCAAATCCTCTTTAGACACAATATCATTCATAAGCGTAATCAAGGCCGGATTGGTAAGCCCGGTCTGGTATATATGCTCCCGCTCGTAGACTTCCTGTTCTCCTACAAAGCGTAATTCGACCAAAGCCGCCTCATTACTGCTATATCCGAAATCAAGCCCCCAGACACGCTCATCGTAGCGCTGGGGCCAATCCTGTGCCACGTCCCATCTCTCGTAGATTATATAGCTCGGCGTAGCCCATTGGCCTAATCGATAGATTTTGTTATATTCAGGGTCTTCGTCAGCCCACGCCTCTATCCTGTCGTGGTCGATTTTAGACAAGAATGGATTATCTTTGTGATTCAATAGCATTACTTCGCTAATCTTTGCATCTTTGTCCTTGCGCTTAGTCCTGTCCTCAAGCCATTGATTATCTATCGGGTTGATTGGATTAAACGAGCAAATTATCTGGTTCGACCCATTTTCGTTGTGCGCTCGACAAATGGTATCCAAATGCTTAAATTCATCTATCGTTACAATCGCATCATGCCTTATTCCCGCCGCTTCCTCTATCCAGATAATATTTATACCTTCAATGGATTTCTTCTTATATACGTTATCAAGGCCATCAAACGTCATAAATGTATTATTTGGGGTCGTTATCGTTAATGTTGATTTGTTTAAAGTGTAATCCTCCCCCTCAATATAATCCATATCCCGTAACCATCTTATTACCAGCTTCCAACAGCTATCGAAAACAGCGGTACGAGTCTTGCGTATCACAAGAATACCAGTATTGCTCCAAGCAAACAACCGCATTAGGATAAGCCATTGAGCCATTGTCTCTGATTTGCTGCTCGATGAACCCCCAAACAGATACAGGAACCGCTTATCTGCGTTATCCTCAAGCCACATAAACGGCTTTTCATTCACTTTGGTTTTGGGCATTGGCTTTTATAAAATCTTCAATTTCTTTCAATAATTGCAAGCTTTCTTCAACGGTTAATTCTTCAGCATAATACTCATCGCAGTTCTCTTGCCATAGAAACTTACCATTAGCTAACTGCTCAACTTGAAAAATTCACCTAAATGCAATTCCCCCCAATCCCTCTGCGGACATTGCCGACCCGATTCCATATATCTCACCTATTATTTCCATTTTCCGTTCTCCTTACGGTATCTCCTTCAGCCACCATTTAATAAAGCATATAACCAAAATCACAAAAGCGATAGCCAGCTTTAGCTCCCAATACGCATCGCTAAACAGCGTTTCCATCATCGTTCCTCCATCGCAAAATCTTGCGGCTTGATATTCAAAATAGTAATTGTTGCACTTGCGCCATTTATATCTACTAAAGTCAAAGATAATCCCATAGTTTCGCTTGGCTCGAATTTTCTAATGCCCTTTATTGATGAATATACTTCAATTGGGTTTCGAGTAATTACAAGCGACCAAGTATTTTTAGGTTCAGCCATTATCGTTCTCCTTTCTTATTTCTCCCGGCCTTACAAGCACTACTATATGTTTGCGAGGCTCAACAGGCACTCCACCGCCTAATTGTTCTTTCATTACCAAAAAGGGCGCTAAGTCCCTAAACTGTGCTTTCATACTTGGTACGGGTATTTCATGTTGCTTTCCACAATGAGGACAATCTACTGTCAAGCTACCTTTTGCCTGTGCTGCCCACATATCAATAGCAGTATCGACCATCTCCATTGTGCCTACCCTTTTAGTTACTATTTTGGCATCGGCTTTTATTATCGCTTTTTGATTGATTCCGGCAAGGCGTTCGTCCCACTTTTCACTTAAACAATACTTCTGTGCAGTATGAGGTGAGATTTTGCACTTCAAAGCAACGTAATTGCAATTTGGCTTTTCCTGATAAGCCACAAACATTTCATCTATCTGCTTTGGTGTTAAGCGGTTAGACATAATCTTACCTTAAAAACTGGCAGGGTAGTTCAGGTCGCATCTGTTGTTTTCCAATCCCTATTGGCTTTGGGGCTTTTCCCATACCCCCACCAGAATTTAACCTGCTTAATGACACTTCATAAAATCAATCTGCGGCTTTTCTTTGCGTAGCTTGCTATATTCAAGCTGCGTCCTAACTGTATTGATTATTTTACCAATACCATTGTGTATTTCGCCTACAATCTTCAATTCCATTGTACCTGATTCCAGTTTACCAGATAACTCAACCAATTTTTCTCTTACTTCTTTCATCGTTTTCATCTCTAATTCCTTTCAATAAGCGTCCCAATTTTATATGTTCTCGTTTTAATTCAACCAATTCAAGAGAAATATCAGATGCTTTTAATATGCTTCGGCAACATAATCTTCCTTTTACATAAGAACCAATTAGTTTTTCACGTCCATTTCTTTGATATTTAGCCACTTTATCTGGATTATTTTTTGCCCATTCAAGAACTCTTTTTTTGATTTTTCTTTTGTTTTTTATATAATTGAAGTTATCTCTTATTTTCTTTTCCTGTTTATATTTTTCAGGATTATTCTTTTTCTGTTCTTCGGAAAATTCTTTAAAACATATTTTACATATTGAACATAATTTGCCTTTATTTTTCCCTATTTTGCGAATATAAAATTCACTTTCCTCTTTCCACTCTTTACATTTTGAACATTGTTTCATAATTAAATACTTTTCAGCCGAAATCGCAAAGGCGTTCCGTCTTTTAATAATATATCGCCTGGCTGTGCCGTTCTATCTTGTCTTTTTAGGGTTATTTCGTCTCCGTGTTTTTTTAAACCAAGCAAATCCTCAATCACTATCATATCCGAATTGCTTATTGGAAGTAAAACTAACCCACTTTTCCTGCTGATTCCCACATTAAACATAGTTGATACTTGTCTTATTTTCATTTCATTTCTCCTTTTCTTTACATTTTATCGTATATTTTTATGGCATAATGAACTATCACTATAAAAATCCCTATAATAATTCCTGTCTGTATAGATAAAATATAGGTTACTTCGTTTATCGCTTCTATTAAATTAGGGTCAGCCATAATTCAACCTTTTTATCATCTTATTATAAGCACAATGGACGGCTATATCAAGCATTATTCGCCTTTCTTTTCCTTACAGTCGGGGCAGGGAACGTCTCGTTCAGTTAAATTATCTAACCCCGAAATAGCAGGAACAGTATCAACAGTGCCACTTCCCCCACAGGTTTTGCAGGGCTGCTCTTCTTTTACCACAATTCGGTTTCCTTTAAGCGGACAATGTTCAGGAAAAGGCAGTATCATTGAGGTCAATACTTTGCGTGTAATTTGGCAATGTAATTTGCTACCCATCATTATCTTAAATGGGCATTTATCTGTGGAACACTGAGTTACAGTGTACTCCTTGCAGGGCTGCTCTTTCAGCAGGGCAAGGGCTTTAGCTGCCATTTCTGGGCAAGTAGGTGAATATATTTTAGGACACCAATGTTGGGCTATCTTTTCCAACAACTCTCTTATCTGCTCATCTCTATCCATTAGTTACTCCTTTAGGGCTTGTTCTTCCTAAGACCTGCAAACCCGCACTCTTGTATAATTTTCTTGTTCTAAATCACAGGATTTGTTACTATCAAATTTAGCCCAAGCAATATCTTTTACCTCTTCTAAGTCCATTCCGCTTGGTTTATCTTCTACAATAACTGTAGCTCTCCATATTTCTCTACATATCATCGTTACCTTATATTGCCTCATCTTCTATTCTCCTTTAGGGCTTGGGTTGCTTTGGTTCTAAGGTCTGAACAAGCCATTGCGTTGCTGTCCAGTGCTGCTTACCGCAATACTTACATTCGATTAGTCGCTTTGGTGGCTTCCAAAGTATACGAGGCTTATTTTCTCTTATAAGCCAGTAATCATCTGCACACCGAGATTCTTCGACAGGAAATCTATTCTTATGCCTTGTTTGCACTTCCCTATGGATTTCTTCGGTGTGATAGCAAATTGGCAATCCTCTATGCGGCATTTTCTATTTTCCTTTCGGCATCTGCCTCAAAACCTCTGGTATATATTGGCCTTTTAATCCCATATCTATTTTCGTATGGATGCCCAATAAGGCTCCGTGTAGTGCAGGTGGGGTCGTATCTGCATATTCATCATACAATTCATAGACATCGCCACCCACTTCTTTCAATAACGCCTCAAGTAGTTCTATTTTCATACTCATTTCTTCATCTCCAACAGCCCAAATAGCTCTAATCCTTTTCTGGCCAAACTTCTTTTCCATCCTTTTCTACATAAGATACTCGTGGTACATTATCTTCTCGCCATTCCTGCTCCGCTTTATTCATAGCACTTTCAAGAGTTCTGGCTTCAACATCATAATGGCTTTGGTTTACTTGGTTTATCCACACACGATAGTTATTCATTTTGAGCACTCCTTTCTAAACACCAATACATCTTCGTATTTTATCTGTTCAACATCGGGGAATTTCTGATGATAGATTATCCGCCAAAAACTCTGCTGCGTTAGTTTTCTTTTCAGCCGCTCTTTCAGAACAAACCCTGATTTCTCGCATAGTTTTATCGTGTCCAAATCAAGTCTTATTATTTTTTTCTCTCTTATGAAGTTTTTAACCACCAGGCAAAGCAAGCCTTTATCCTTGAGTACCCGATGGCAGTTTTGATAGACCGAAAGCATAGCTTCCAGATAGTTTCCGCTTTTGAGATTACCGATGTTTTCCGCAGAATTAGAATAAGCATACTCTCCGTTTCTGCGTTTTTGAAGGCTCTTTTTATGGTCAATGCCTTTATAATAATCGTGTGGTTCGCCCGATGCCCCATCACTTGCTTTGATAGACCCTTCATACGGCGGTGATGTGAGGATTGCATCGGCCTTGGCTGTATAACCTTTAGGAATTACTCTTGCCTGTTCACGAGATTTCAAACTTTTATTAGTCCATTTGCTATCATCAATGCCGTCCCTTCCTGATTGTAACGAACCTTCGTATGGCGGGCTACTTATCACCGCCGAGATTACGCCGTAGGGGAGAGAAGCAATTTGCCCATTAGATTTGCCGTGTTTTTTGTCAGTGTAAGAATAATCCATCATTGCTTTAACTCTACCATTTTGGACTTTATGTTCGTCTCGGTCTAAACTTTCTGCATACGGCGGGCTAAATATACACTTATCGACCAGCAGCTTATCAAGCTGACGGGCATCACCTTGTAGTATTATGGCTTCACCCATTTTGCATCCCAGCATCGGCCCCAGCGATTTAATCTTTTCCCAATTGTCCCGCTGCATCTTTACGAATTTGTCCTCTAATTCAACCAATATCACGTTTCTACCCAGCGCACAGCCAACCAGAATTGTACCGCTTCCGGCCATCGGGTCTAAAATCGTCTCACCGACTTTGGTGTAATGCTCAATCAAATACATCTGAAGTTGTAAGTGCATTTTCGCCGGATGGCTGAAACTGGCGGCGGTGAACCATTGCTTTCGCTCTTTGGTATCTTGAGAAAAGCTAATTTCTTTTACTTCCAAATCCATTATTTCTGACTTTCAAACATCGTGTGGTCTATTATCAGCTTGTTTATTATTTCGGCTTTGGTCATTTCACTCTTTTGTTCCACGCCTTAATAGCCTCTTTTCTGGTCTCACCAATAGCGCCCTCACTGCAACATTCACAGCATTGGACAACTATTATATCTTCATATCGACCAGAGTCATCAACAAATGCTTTCCTGCCACAAAACGGACAAGGTTTTAATTTTTCACTCATTCTATTCTCCTTTCAAATCTTTTACCTTTTGCTTATACTTTACAAACAGTTCTTCAAGCTCAAAGGTTTTATATTGTTTTGTCTGGTAATAGAGTTCTTCAAGTGCTTTTACCGTTTCTTCATTGTATTTTTCTATCAAAAATTTACGGTATGGTATAGAATTACCTTTTAGATTTACATTGCAATTATAGCATTGGCCATAAACCAATCGCTCATCGAAAAGATAGGCGTTCTTCCGACCTGCTATATAATGCCCCGCTTGCGCACAGCCAAGGCCAAACGCAGGATACTGTTTCCCACAGGTACAACAAACAAGAAAAAGACGGTCGCCAGTAGTTGCAAGGGCATCCCGCAAGCGAATAAACTTGCTAAATTCATCCCACGCCTTCTTTTTCCAGTATTTTACGCCGTGCTTTTTAGTCTTTGCCATCCTTGCCCTCAAGTATTTGGTCGATTTTGGCTAACTGTTTTTCTGCATAATGCTCAGGAGGGATTTTCTTAATTACGCCCCTTGCGTATTCCAGCGCATCGCAGAGATTGGGGACGTCTTGCCTGCAAATCTTATGAGAACCAGAATAATAAGTATCAACCTTCTCCGCCCTCTCTCTTATCTCATCAATCTTTGCCATCTTTGCCTCTCTTGAGTATTTGGTCGATTTTGGCTTCAAACTCTTTATTGGTTATAGCATTTTTAATTGGAGCGTCCTCAATAGTGATTAGTCTTTCCCACAATCCTCTTGCTCGTAACTTGGCGTGTTTTAACGCATCGCAGAGGTTGGGGATGTCTTCGACAGAAAAACTTAACTGTATAGTGCCTTGACATCTCCAGCTTTCCTTCAGTGCTTTTTTCGCCCTCTCCCTTATCTCATCTATCTTTGTTGACATCGGTATTCTCCTTTGCTCTTTTGTTCCACGCCTTGATAAGTCGTATTAGGTCAATTTTTTTATCGAGACTTGGACCCAAACCTTTCTCGCAGCAACCCCAAATCTCACATCTTATAACCCATCCAGAAATTTCCCCAAGAGGCTTACATATAATAGCTTTTCTGCTACAAAACGGACAAGGTTTCAATTCTTCACTCATCGGTATTCTCCTTTTCACTGAGAAGTCTTGCGACCTCAATAAGATAGGCAATCGCCTCAGTATTTTCAAGCCGCTTATTTGCTCTTTCCGCAAGTTTGAGTAATTCATCTATGTCTTTGCTCATTGGGTCTCCTTTGAAAGTGCTTTCTTAAAAGCCTTGCAAGTGCTTATTGCGTTTATAATTGCCAAGCTAATAGAAAAAATCGTACACTCTGCTCCTTTAATTAAAGCCAAAATACTTAATATTTTGTATTCGTATCGCCAAAGCAACAAGGCAAGAATAAACCACAAAACAGATAAGATTTCCTCTTGAACACTTCTGCTCATTTTTCTACTCCTTTACTTAAAGTTATCATTCGTATAATTCCTTGTCTACTTAACTCCCAACCCATCTTTATTTCTGTTTCGGGCAGCGTTTGCGCCTTCTTTTCGAGGAACTTGCCTAAACACTTTATCGGTTATTTCCTTCGGCAGAATCGGCCTCGTATCCTTCGGCAATTCAATGTCGTCAAACCGCCTCTTCTTGAGCCATCTATGAGCATCCAGAACATACTTGCCCCGCCTTACATATCTAACCTTTACTAAAATATCGTCCCTGTCCTGCTGGCTCAATCTCTTCCACTCCTGCATAGCTTCCCACTTGCCCACCTTGTAGTATCTATCAGAGTCGGCATTGTATCGAGAAGGATATTTTACCCAAAAAGTCAAAAAGTCTTCTGTATAGCGGGTTTTAGTCATTTGGCTAATCGCCAAAAACTTCTATGCCATTGCTGAGAAGTCTTGTTGCCTTTTCTAATTACCACTATGCTTTGTGAGTTTTTAACAGCACCCAAATAGATACCTATATAATTTTTAGCATTGTGAAGCATACATCTTTTGCCTGGCATTATTTCGATTTCTGTACCCCAAGGCATCTCTTTACTTATTCCCATTTTTCACTTCCTTTCTATACGATTTTTAGTCCTTTTTGACCATTTGACTAATAATTTTTCGTTTGAATTTCTCTTCTTGTGGGTCTACCTTGACTAATTTATATATTGCTTTTTCTCCATTTAATGTTTTGAGTTGCCGTATTGCCTGCAAAATAGTCATCGGGCTTGTATAGCCCGCAACTTTAGTATTGAATTGAGTAGCAAATTTATCTTGGCCATAAACGCATTGTTTAGCACCAATAAAACCCACTAAATAATTGTGTTTTCTTTCTATTTTCGCTCTCTCTTTGCTCTTTCGTAAATATTCTGCTCTATTCATTTTACCCCTTTCTATACCGAATTTCTTATCGCATACCTAATATGCGCTTTACTTATCCTGTTTTCTATCAGTGCTTCCCAAGTCTTTTGGTTATGCGATTAAAGACACAGACAGAAGCATCACATCGTAACTTCCTATCGGCATGCCTGCTTGTCGGATAACCTGATAAAGTTTTTTTATTCTGGAACTCATCTATTTATTAGAACCAGTACAGAGATAATGGAACAATTGGTTTTTAGGAACCTTTAAGAACTAATTCATAGCATTCTAATTCATCCGTAGGTATTCCATTTGCCAAGTCGCACAGAATACTCTCCCGTTTCCATCGCTCATCTCTTTTAAGGCGCTCTTGTTCCCATTTTTTGTTTTTTAATTCATCTTTTTCTTTTATTCTAACAGGGTCGTGTTGCTTGCAATAAAAAGCCCCATCTCTTTCAACTGTTCCCGCCCTTTGGCATTTATGAGAACAATAACCAGTATAAACTGTTCTGCAACATTGAGATTTAGGTTCTGCCATTTTTACCACCTTTCTCAATAAAAAAGCCCCACCTGACAGCCGCCCATATAGGCATCCGAGCCGTATGGAAGAGATGGGGCTTTTAAGCTCTGTTTGTGCCTTGCGACTGTCATAATTACCATTATTCACTCTCCGGCGGAGAAGTCAAGGTTTATTTTTAGATTTTTATGGGTTTTATTTGTTGATGCCTACTCCAATCTACGCCTATAAACCATTTCAAATACCTGACTTCTATACCCAATCGAGTATAATAAATAACGACCGGCCATAAAAACCATATGCCCTCGCATTTATCCTTCCTGAATTTCATTCTTAATCTCCTTGTTTATGGTTTTTTTGCATCCTTGCTCAATCCTTTAGGGCTTGGGCAATCATATCTAACAATCTCTTTCGAGACGGCTTATCAGGCATAAGCAATAGAACTTGCATTTTAATATCTTCCAGTATATATTTCAGCCCATTATTCCTGGTCTGGAGTTGTTTGATTTCTTTTATGGCTTCTTCTAAAAGGCTAACTGCTTCTGGAGAACCATAGCCACTATTAGCCTCAAGCCAATAGTTAATTTTCTTTACAAGTCTATTCATATCATTCTCCTTTACGTCCATACCGTCCAGTTCTCACAGTTTGCTTGAAACCACTCTTGGGCTTGTAAGCACTTAGCGGAATAAGCATAATCAGGATTATTTAATATCTCATTCAATTTTTGTTGTTCGTCAGACTTGCGAATAGTAATATTAGGCGGCGAATACATCCCACCACTTGACTTTATTTCATAAACGCCATTTGTGCCTTTTTCGTCTACGAGCTTAATTCTATGGCGGCAAGAGCCTTCCCTTGCTGCCAAATGTTGCTTGCCATATTCGCCCCAATCAATGTCGTTGGTATCCCAATACCCTGCAACTATTGCAATCCCACAAATATTTTTAACATAAAGACCAATATCCGAACAGGCCACTTCAGAGCAATTTTTTTGCCAATTTTCAAGCGATACATATTGAATTGTTCCATCTGCTCCCATATCATTCTCCTTGCAGGGTTATCCTTGTTAAGTTTCATCCAAGTGCCTAAAAATCGACTGATAGCCGTTAAGCTGGGCTTTCAGGGCTTCGAGGTTGGAGATACACGCTTTATATGCGCTTTCCGCCACTTCTCTTTCGTAACATTCTATCGAGCATATTCCTTTGGCAATCTTCTCCATAATAGTTACCGGCGGGGCGATGTAGGTTGTGTCGCCCAGCTTATAACTTTCGGAGTTTCTTAATTCAGCCAGAGTAATGGCCATTTTACGGTCATAGTCGCTTATGGTTTTCGCTTTGGCCTTGCCCTTATCCTCAATCTCCCTGCGGCACTTGCCTATCTCTTTGATAAGCCCCTCTATATTTTTCGCTACCTGCATCACTTCCATAATCAGCTCTCCTAATAAGGGTCTTCTGAATCTCCTGTTGGCGGTGGCATTTCTTCCTCAAATTCCCGTGCCATTTGCTTGCTTTCGGCAGGGTTGGGCTTGCCTAACGGCTGGGTTCCATCTGTCTTGTCTCTTTCTCCCAACCCATACTGCATAATCAAATCGATATGCCTCTTTAATACGAGTTGATTGCCCATAAACCAAACATCAAACTCGCCAATAGAGCTTTTGCTTTCTGCCCAAATCCTTGCCAATCCCTTATATACTACCTGTGCCACTATCAGGCGGTCTTTAGAGGGTTGGCGGGGCTGTGAGGGGGCTTGTGGGCGATTCTGGGGGGCTGGCTGTTGCCCTTTATCTGGGTATTGAGCCTTACAGTTTCTTAAACCCGTTTTCCCCTCGTAGATATTTACTGTACCCTGAACTGTAATTTCTTCGCCCTTTGCTTCAAGTTTCATACTACGCCCATCAGCGGAAAACTGGCAGAAGATGCTATTACATTTATCGTCAGTTTGTATGCCATCCGCCAATAGTAGAGTTTGGGTTGTAAACTCTCCTTCTCGGCCTTGGTGAGTATCTATGTCCCCTATCCACTTAACCGTTCCCGTGATTGTGGCCTTATCGCCATTGCTACATTCCTGTTTAACCGTCGCTATCTTCATCTTGTACCTCGCTTTCTTCTGATTCCATTCTTGCTTTCATTATAGTTTTTCGCCTTTGCTGGGCTGCATACTGCCTGCCGAGATATTCATTGACACACGCCTTGAGCTGGCGCTGTTCTTTGTCTGATAACTCGCTAATCTGTTGTAGGGTTATGGGTTTCATTTTTTCATTATCTTCCTTACTTCTTTTTTGCGGTTGTAGATTGACAGACAGTCAAAAAACATCTCTTTAGATAAATGTATCATCTGGCCAGATAATGTTATTTCCTGAAAGTTCTCGTCCTCTGTGCGGGGGATGTTGAGTATTCGTATTCTGCTTGGAACGATATTGTGTTCTTTGAGCAAGATTAAGTATCCGCCAAGCTGGTAATACGTTTCTTCCCAAATCCCCGAACCAGTTTTGAGGTCGAGCAATTCAAGCTCGCCATCAATAACACCACAAATATCATATTGTCCACCGAATTTATACTTCTCGCTTACCAATGCTTGCTCTGCGGTTTCAATTGCAAGTTTGTGTTTCTTTTGCCATTCATAAAAACTCAAGCAAGCATTTTCCGCCGCATCTATTTGCTGCTGGCTATATTCGGAAACATCTACCTCTTGCCCTGTAAGCTCACCAATGATTTTAGCGTGGGCAAGAGTGCCTATATCTGCTTTATCATCAACATACTTTTGGGTATCTATACCCTTTAGCCCCATCTTGTTAGCCCAGGGTACAAGGGCGGGCTTATTAAGGATGCCAACTATAGTAGTAACCCCAGGTACAATTTGGCCTTTAGGCCAATCCTCTGTCGGCTTTAGCCGATACCTTTTGTGGGCGCTTGTCTTACTCATTTTTAATTCTCCAAATTCACAATTTCGTACCACCACAAACCACCTTCACCCCTTGTCGCTTTGATAGTCTGACCAATACGCTCTAACGCTTGCCGGATTTCTGATACCCTATCAGTATATTTGAGAGCGATTTCGGCCATCTCGCTATTTGAAACCTTGCGGGCAGCAAGTAGCTTGTATATTTTCATTGCTTGCCGAGATAGGCGCAACTTATCTCTCTTGTCAACAGAAGGATTTGGCAGGACTCTCAACGGCTGCTCATAATCTTATCAACGGCTTTTTGAGCTTTTATGCCCCGCCCTATAAATTCCTCAAATGTTGCTTGGTTAGTCATTTTTTTTCTCCATTCGTGCTATTGCCCTTTCTTCCTTTTCTCTCTGTTTTTTTATGACCATATCTCTACAAATAATGTCTACGCCACAAGCCATATTTAGATGTTCTCCACCTACATTTTTTAACCATTGAATATGGTCTTTGAGTTCTTTAATCTCTTGGGTTTGCTCATTGACAAGTTGCCACACGGGACGCATAATATAGGCGTAATCTCCCATCTCCTCAATGTTGGCAGTTTTGGCATACTCTTTATCACGGGTGACAAAACCACAATCGACCATTTTTTCTGATGGCGGCCATTTAGAATCCCGATAAGGATATGGGTCGGTCAGTGGCCATCCCTCTATGTTATCATTCATTTTCTTTCTCCATTCGTGCTATTGTCTTTCGATAATAGTCGTTACAGATTTCTGTTGACCATGCCTTAAGGGTTTCCTTGCCTATCCTGCCATCGACTTTGATATTGTAGCCTCTGTCTACAAGCTGCTGCTGCAACTCGGTGAAGGTAATCATAGGGCCTTGGCTTATGGCCTCTGGGGGCAAGCTGGGGCGATTTAGGTTGTATTTGATAACGCAATAAGCAATTAGAATAACAATAGCTGCTGATACCAAAAAGGTAAGAGTGCCGAGCCAGTTAATTTTATGTTTCATTTTTCTCTCCAGATTTTCCACCATTTGCGGTGGTATAGATTACAATTGTTATATATAGCTCTTGTTTTATATCGCTTTCGACAGTAAACGCTAAGGGTCGCTCCAATATAACCTAAATACTTACTAAATTTACAATCCCTACACCGTTTCATTTTCTATCTCCTTTGGAGAGGGCTTGGCCAGCTTCTTCGTCTATCGCTCGGAGTTCGCCAATTGTGCAACAGTTTTTCATTTTTTCGACCAATTCTTTCAACCGCTTATTCTCCTTCTCTAAATCAGGTTGCTTTTCAAGTTCGGCGAGGAGATGTTCACGAGAAGGCGTAAAGTCCTTGCACGCCTTTTTGTTTTTAGGAAGATACTTGGCTCGTAGTTTAGAATCCGACTTGCAGCAATAATAATCTTCGCATTCCCCGCATTTTTTGCTTGCCTCTAAATCAGGTAACTCTACATCCCATAAATCAAATAAATGTTTTACGAAGTCCTTGCGTGGCCAGTCTGGAGGTGAACATTCTTCAAGTAGTGCATAATTTTCAAGGTTACTTTTCAGTCGCTTTGTCTCCGCTTCTGTCTTTTCAAGCTCGGCGATGGCGAGGTCAAACTCATATTTACTAACGATAAGGAAATTAGGATTCCCCCAGAAAACTATACTCCCATACGATTTTGTATCTCGAATTGAATTTTTCAACAATTCAATCGCTGTCATTTTTACCATCTCCTGTATTGGGGGGGGTGACTTTGACGAGAGCGACTTTGGCGGTTCCGGCAGCAACCCAAATCCGATGCGCTCTGTCTTTGAAATCGGCTGCGTCCATTTCGGACATACTGTTTTCGGGGAAAATATCAACAAGTTCCCTGCACGCATCCTCTAACTCTTCTATCCTTTCCTCCTGCTCCATCATAATCCGATAAAAGCTACCGGCCGCATTTACAAATTGTTCTTTCGTTATTTCTACCATTTTCTTCCCTTCATTATGCGAAACTCCTCGGCCTGCTCATCTTCAGCGTTTGCCTGTTCGTGACGTTCATAAATCTCCATCGTGCAGACATCATGAGAGCCACAGTTTGAAAATGGGCAGTGCTTTGGTTCTAAATGATATGGCGGTTCACTGTTGAATCCCCTTAAACAGTCCATACAAATATATTCGTAGTCCATTATTTACGCCTCTTTTTCTTGTTTACAAAAAACCTCTAAATCTTCGTCTGTTACTAAATCATCTTCGACTTTTTCAAGTATCCAATCATATACTTGTATTCTGGGGTTATCATCCCAATCTTCGCCTACTTCATCAAGAGCATCTAATAATACATCTTCTTTTCCCTGTATGTCATCGGCATCAAGTGCTAAACATTCGGTCAATGTTTTAATGTGGCCATCTATTCTTTTCCAGTTATTGTCTCCAAATATAGAACATTCAGGCATACCGCCCCGAAGTTTCGTGCATTTCGTAATCATTTCTTTAATTTCTTTTTCGGATTTCATCCTTTTATCCTTTCTGCTTTGCTTTGAGTCTTTTCCTGTTTAGGGAGACGAGCTTGTTGTAAAATTTGATGGGTTTGGTTTCGTAACTGTAATCTTCATTTACACAATCAAATTCCGAATCTATCATCACGGCAGGGCAAGCAAGATGGGAAGCGTCGAGAGTTAAACAATGGCTTCCTTGTTTCGGGTGGATTTGTGCATAATCACAGAAAAAGCAACTACAATAAATATGCTTTTCTGGATAATTATTTTTAAGCCATTCTATTTTTAACCACTCTACGGATTCTGTCCTTCCCGCCCTTTTCTGTTTTGCAATCCACCGCCACATCGAGAGGCATAATCGCCAAGTTTCGTTAAGGGTTAGTTTTTTGGTTTTCATATCTTATCCTTTCCTAAAAGTGATGAAGCGGGCAGGAGGAGGAATACCCGCTCCATCGTGGCCTTGAAAAATTATTATTGCTACTGGCGGGCAGGATTCCCCGACCCTGCACCCACAACATATAGCACCCTTTTGTGTTGTCACCGCCGCCGCCAGTATTAGTTTAGATATAATTTATATCAAAGAGTTTGGCCAAGTTCGGCCACAGTTAATATCGTTTATTGTTCTTCGGTTTACACCAAAAGCAAAAGCAATTAGATGTTGTTTTATGCCGTCCCTTAACATGTGCCGAATCACAGGAATATCTTTAAGCAAAAGTTTGCTGTGCGCCGTAACATTATGCTTGCGCCTTGTAAGCAATTGTAAATTTGCTAAGGTATTGTTTGAGCGGTTGCCGTCAATATGATGCACAACTTCATCTGGACGCAATGGCCTTCCTAAATACTGTTCCATAAATAATCGGTGTTCTTTTTTCACTTTGCCCTTGCCTATGTATCTCCACCGATAACCTCGTTGGCTTAACCATCCCTTGCCTGCCATTTTTCAAAATCTCCTTTTTGTAGAGCTATTATTGCTTTCAGCTAATTCAGCAGTCTTTGGCTTTGTCTCTTTCTGCTGTGGCTATGAGTCGGAGAAGGTTTCGAGCTATTCTCTTTGCCTCAAAGAATGTGTGCCAATTGCCTGCTATATAAATTGGGGCATGGGAGAAAGATAAATCAAACTTATAAGTGTGGACATCAGCACTAAACTCTCTCAAATCTTCCCCTTCATCCTTTTTGGCTTTGATAAGGTCGTAGATGTTGCCAGAACGAACAATTCGGTCGCCTTCAATTATAACCCACTTGTTCATTGAACCTTGATATAGGCGATCGCCTTGGCATAGCCGCATTGTTCCGTCATCGTCTTTGAAAAAAAGCTGTATAGAGCCATTCTCATTAACTCTATAATGCCCGTGCTTGATTTCGGGCTTTTCAACCTGTTTTTTCACGGCCTCTTCGGGGCAATCTGCTAACGCCTTATAGAGTCTGGCTATTAGTCTTGACTCTGCTACTCGAAACTCTGATAGGTTGTCTTTGTCTGGTGGGAATAAATCGTTGGCATCTCGCCATTCTATGCAACAAGCCTCGCTACTGCTTTCGCCCCAAATAGGACATTTAGCACAACCTTTGCCCATATTTTCGCAAAGTTGGCAGAGTGCACAAAAGGCAGAACCTATACTAACCTTGCACTCGCACCAAGCTTTCCCTATCTCCTTCACAGATGCAGTTATTAGTTGTTGGTGATGTTCTATTGAGCATAAAATAGCGGCTCTTAGTGATTCTTTTGCGGCTTTCTCAACTTCTTCTTTCGTTATCCATTCCATTGTGTTACTCCCTTCGAATAGTATTATTCCTTTGCTTGAGCTATGGCCTCAAGGATTTTTCGCAAATGATAACTAATATCTAAAAATCCAACCATACATCCAACCGTGAGTAATCCTAATAAAATCACAACTACAATCATCATTAAGTCCCTTTCTCTGCTTCGGCTATGGCAGCTAATTCTTTAAGACAGCCCACCACAATATCTTTTACGGTTTGTTTTGTCTCGTGTTGTTCGTAATACTTTTTCGGGTCGTCCATTATCGCTTTAATCTCAGCCATTGCGTCAACCAAAACAGTTTCTCTTGCCAGCAAGGCATCGTGGCTTGCTTCTTTGGCCTTTAGCTTATCGTACTCGTTCCAGCCCTTGATGATGTAGTGGGCGTTGAGTAACATTTCTTTTGTGAGTGCGGATACGTTATCCATTTTGCAAACATATGTTCTTCGACCGTTATGGTCTTCGCAATAAAGAAAAAGACCATCAATTTTCAATTCACCTTTTGTACGGTTCATTTTATCCCCTTTGTCAGCCCAAATACACTAACCACGCTCCAGCCATAATCCAGATTTTATAGCTGAAACATATTGTCTTTAGAGTTTTCATAATAAGGTTATTATTCCGTGCTGGTTACGATAATAACATTCCTGTCATTGCGCTGAGCATACCAATAGCTCCTAATATCAGCACAAATACAATGAATAGTTGCTTTTTCTCATCGAGCTTATCAAAAAAAGTAAAGAGTATGTGTAGCCACCAACCTAAAGCTAATAATACGAAAGAAACCAAAACGCTTAAAAAAACTGCATATATAACCTTCATTTTACCATACTCCCTTCTATGCCTTGTTAATTAGTGTTGTAAAAGTATGATGGGCTTTATCTTCTCGCTCCGGCAGTGCTACATCGGATGACCCTTGTGTTCATCGCCTTACCATCATAGCGGCTGGTACTACTGCAAAACCCTCACCTACCAGCGGTAATTTCATACTTTTTATTTATCAAAGAACACACAAGGCAATTAGGTCTTGTGTCTATTTAGTGTTTCCAAGAAACATCAATCTCACTACTACATTGTGGGCAAACGATAATATCGTGACTGCTAAAGGGCTTATAATCCCAATCATCGCCAACAGCACAATGGCATTCGGGACAATGCTCAATCTCTAATCTTTGTAATTCCTCAACAGCTTTCATTTTACCATACTCCCTTCAATAAAAACAAGCTCCGGCAGTGTTCTTGACCAGGGACGGCTTTGAATTGACTACCAGAGCTTGCGTTATAGTTCAATTGGGTTTGCCGTCCCTGTTTCATACTTAAAGTATCGACTATAAAGAGGCAAAGTGCAAGAGAAATCTTTGAGAATTTTGAACATTTTTATAAGTCTTTGCCATATAAAGACTTACAAGGCGGGGATTTTAATAAAAAACCGCCCCTATATCCGTGAACAGAAGCGGTTCGGAGGAGATAAGATGTGTAAAAACCTAAATCATTTATTGTTTCACAGCATCGTAACCACCAGAAGCGGCCAGCCCGATTATTACCGATGGCAGAATCGGGTCAGCCACATTGGTCGCCATCGCTAAACCATAAGCCACGCCAATCGCTACAAATGGCAGCCATTTTGTATATTTCTCAATGGCCTTGAGTTGCTTTACCACTTGCACGATTGCCGCCACTATCGGAATTAGTAACAGCATCTGTGGCGTTAATTGAATGACAAGTTCATCCATAACTATTTCTCCTTAAAAAGTTTTAATACTTTGCCGATAGCAACAATTAAACCACCGACAGTTAAGACAATAAGGCCGAGCTGCGGAGCGGTAAGAGCTAATCCTACGCCTACCTGTCCAGCCAATTCACCTGCACTTTCTATTGCTTCAGCCTGGTCTGCAACTTTATCTAATGCAGCACATCCACAAAACAAAAACGGCAATAAATAAATATATCTCATAATATTCTCCTTTATGGTTGGTTATAAGTAACACCTATTTTAGACCCACTATCAGTCTCGATTACTGCTCCGTGATTGTGCAAACTTGTTATCGTTATATTACCTCTATCGTTTTTGAAGTCAAGCCTTGCCCCTGTAAAGGCACGCATTTCCGTTATAGTTTTTGCAATATCATTACTGATAGGGTCATCGGTTGTAAACGTGCCGCCGAAAATATAAGCAAGGGTAATCGTTGGGTCGCCCGCATCGTCCGGCAGCCAATAAAAAGTGCCACTGGACATTCTCAATTCGGCTATGTCCATATCCGCCTCGGTAACTGCCGTCTCTGTATATTTCTCCGAACCATAATAAACTGTACCGTCCCGAACAACGAAAGTGCCGACTTGACTATCAGTTGCTAAAGTGCCATTGTTCATATAAATATTTGTAGCAACGGCGTTCTTAACGTCATAGGCATCTTTCTCAATGTAGCAAAGTGCATTGCTCGCAGAATTGTGTCTCGGCACAATATAAAGGTCTTTTACATAACATCCTTGGTCATCCGTATCAGGGTCATAATAGGCAATATATACTGTACCAGCTATTAAAAACACCTTTGTAAACTCGCACAGATTAGCACCATCATTCGCATTGCTATACAGATAGACTATCGCATCAGGATTGTTGATAAACACCACATCAATATCGGCATCGGTACTTTGACTGGTAGTAGCGCAATTGATATGATATTCTCCCGTCCCTTCGATTATTATTTTGTCCGGCGCAGTACATAATGGCAATGCAGCAGTACCTATCCCACCTGTATATCCTTTCTTGAAGTGCAATAAATCTAATGTAGCATTATCCACATGGCCACTGTCATTAGTCGAACCGCCGTCAGTCATTCCCGTAGTCGGCTTGGTAGATTGCCTACTATCAAATATAACTTCATCGTCTTTATTAGGCGTTGCCGCCGCTGTCCAGTTAGCAGCTTGAGCCCAATCCGTATCTGTCGAACCATCCCAATAAACCACAGCCATAATATATACTCCTTAATTTAAGGCTTTATTGCAATTTTTCTATTTCTCTTTTTTCCAAAATTACATCTTTTTTGCCTTGATTGCATTCAGAACAGACCGTAAATAAATTATCAATTCTCCATAATCCTCCCTTTGATTTGGGTTGAATATGGTCTATTTCTAAAATAACACCATCTTTTGCTCTTCGGCCACAATATTTACAAGCAAAGCCATCTTTGCGAAGTATCATAAAGCGAATTTTTAGCCATTCATTGCCAGTGCCATTTTTAATATCATTTTCCATTACTTTTCTTTGTTTCTCCCTACCTGCTATTCTACGACATTTTATAGAACACATTTTTTGGTATCCCCTTACAGGAGTATAAGTTTTGCCACATATCTCACACATTCTATCTTCAAATTTCTCTTTTTGATATTTCATTATCTACCCTATTTTCCATTCTCGGCCATTTGAGGCCATTTATCCAAATCGCATTTTTCGTCTGGCACTCTTACTTTTGCTTGGATGGGGCATTTACACTTTGCGCATATACCTCGTATTCCCATCCAGCGATTACTTCCACAATTCCTGCAAATTCTCAATCTCTCTTTAATCTGGTCATTCGTTTTTCCTCTTGCCAGATTCGTCCAGCCGGTTGCTATATGCTTCACTTTCGTAATTGTTTTTCCGCAACAAGTCATTTTTAAGGTATAGAAATTGTAACTGTTCCTGTACTACCACATAATCGTGTAGCAGTGCCACCTTCACAACAATCTGTATAATCACTATTTATACTATCTTCGATTGATGAACAATCGTTTGATTGCTCAAAATTTTTATGGCCAAAAAATACCCCTCTTGCCCCCCCCACTCCAACATCTCTAATAAGTATTGTAACTTCGGCTTTGCCACTCTTCATATCAATATAAAGACTTAATTCATCAGCAACATATTCAAAGTAAGAACCCCCACAAGCAGCAGCTGTATAAAAACGATAAGTTCCCCAAGAACCAAGAATAATTCTTTGGTATCTACAAGTTGAATGATAAGAAACGTCCCAATTATTGCCATTAAGTGCCGCCGCTACACCAAATGTTTGAAAACTATAGTATCCGCCACCAATTGAACAATTTGTACAAATACAATCAACAAGGTCAGATACTGCCAAATTAATCTTATTAGGCATTGAACCATCCGTACAATATCCACAAATTTGGCTAAGCACCATTACCTTGCCAGTTGCGTTATCACGCATTAATTTGCCTATAGCACTATTTCTCTGTACTTTTATAGTCATTTTTTTAAGGACTCGTACAAGTACAATCTATACTCGGCATAAATAACGTGGTACAATACCACCTCCCGCCGATATTAGTTACGGTTAAAATATCATCCTCTGCTATTCTCGGTATGGCTTCGTTAAGAGCGGCCCCACCTTGTGCGATATTGCAGGTTACATCAAAAGCCGCACCAACTTCTGCACCGTCTTGATTCATAAGTTTAACCGATATAAGCGCATCAGCTTGTGCATCCTCTTGTGCTCCCGCTAATCGTACATAGCCACAAACGCCTATCGGCACGCCTACCCATCGGGTTATATCGCCATCGTCATTCCACTGCCAGCAAGCCATCTTATCGCCTGCTATGAGCATATCGGCATAAGTAGCGTGGCAATGGTTTTCTAAAAGATTCAATACATATATATCGGTTGTATTCTTTTCGATAGTATGCGGGTCGCCATCCTCTGTTTCCCATTCGCTATTATCAAGATGTTCTTCGTGGCAATTATAAATACCATCACCTGTTGCAGTTGCTTGCACTTCAAAAACTTTGAAAGGCGTACCAGCACCACTTCCAGTTACCCGCCTTTTTAATATCATCCCCCCCATCATAGCGCCATCGGCAACCATCGAACTTGCCAGCATTCCGACATAATCGACAAGGCGATTATATTCTTTTGCGCTAACCCTATCTTTATGCGCCCTTAAATGTCTAAATGATATCATCATTAAATAAAACTCGTCAAAGCATCCGCGAAATTAGCCGATTCGTAAATTGGTAAGTCATCCGTCCCATCCGTTATCGGTTCCCAATTTATGCCAGTCGCACCAGTGGCATTATCCGTTCTTGGAAAA
>SDBU01003135.1_pt1 | contig 21248 bp, 16 predicted proteins | sample 2277071 | NCBI WGS metagenome assembly SDBU01 (sample SAMN10397929, study PRJNA504765) | marine sediment metagenome | isolation source: marine sediment core GS08_GC12, 126 cmbsf | place: Arctic Ocean: Gakkel Ridge, Loki's castle | collected 2008
CAATCCACCAGCGGAAGGCCGATCCGCCACCGAATCCGCCGCATGGCCGGGCGCGCAGATCGTGTCTGTCGTAACGGGCGCTGAGTGCTATTCTAGCCAATCCTCCGCTGCTGTCCACCAGCCTGTTCACCGGCGGGCTCGAGCTTGCCGATCGCCGCCGCCAGATTCCGCAGAACTGAGCCTTTCCACACCGCCGTTAAGCCGAGCGTTCTGCCAGCAACGCAAGCGGGTACGCACAATTGGGCATAAGGAGGGCGAGTGCTCGCCGGCCGCTCCCTGAGCGAGAAGGCGAAAAGGCTTGACAAAATCGCCGGGATCTTGTATAGTCAAATAGACAAGGAGGTCCAGCGCCGTTTGTTTCGGAGCGGCGGCACTTCTTATCTTCTGGCCGGAGCGACACTCGCTCACTCGTATCTTCTGGCCAAGGCTGCCCAGCCGAGTTCCACGGTAGTTGGATTGCGTTCTGGTCATGTGTGGCCTGCAGGACGCATGGGTTCTCCGCACTCAGTGACGAAGATGCATGTCATGGTGTTTCCACAAGCACTTTATTCGTGGAAGGGAGAGGAAATGATTTCACCGAGAGTCTCTTGCTGCATTGCAGCCATGTGCGCCGTTGCCATGCTGGCGGGGCCGGTGCAAGCCGGTCTCATAGCGCATTATTCGTTCGACACCGATTTCACCGACGACTCGGGCAGCAACAATCATTTGACAGTCGCCACGGGCACGCCGACGATCACGACCACCGCCGGGGAGTACAAGTTCGGCGGCGGGGCGCTCGATGCCGACAGCACGATTAGCACCCAGGAATACCTGAACCTGACCAACCCCATCACATTCAGCGCCACCGACACGTGGTCGATCGCCTTTTGGGCCCGCCGCCGGCCCGGCACGGACGACCGCAGCGGCATGGTGATCGGCAATCCCGCCAACACCGTCGATTTCATCTGGCTGTCGAACAATCCCAGCCAGGTCCAGGGCCTGCGTTTTCGCAGCTCCGCCAATCAGAACGCAAACTTCGGCGGCTTTCCGGACGACAACCTGTTCCATCACTGGGCCGTCATAGCCGACGGCGCCGGCAACGTCGCGGCCTACCGAGACGATGTGCCGCAAATCACTGCTACCGTGTCGAACAGCGCTTTCAGCATCACCTCCGTGGCTCACGCCTATAACAAGACCACGCAGTCCATGGACGGCATGATCGACGATGTGTACATCTACGACACCGCCATCGACGCGGCGACGGTCCACTCGCTGTTCGTGCCCGAGCCCGCCACGCTTGCATTGCTCGGGCTGGGCGGCCTGGTGGTGCTGCGCAGGCGCAGGTTCCGCGGCCAATAGAAGACGTTGAGGTATATAGAGATATATCGGATATATCGGGGTCAGGAACCGTTTGTGCGTTGACGCCCGAACCGAAACGGCTCCTGACCCCTTTGCCCCTTTGACGCCTCCTTTGATGCCCTCGTTGGTGACAGCAATAGGTCATTTGACCGCCATAAGAGCCGAGCAGAAGAAGGTGCAGAGACATGAAGTACCGCAGTCTATGTGCAATCATATTGGCCGCTTGCGCTGTATTCGTGCTGGCTGGGGCGGCCCGGGCCGACATCGTGGCGTATTATTCGTTCGACACCGATTTCCTCGACGGCTCGAGCAGCAATAACGACCTGACGATCGCCACGGGCACGCCGACGATCACGACCACGGCCGGCGAGTACAAGTACGGCGGCGGGGGGCTCGATATCGACAGCACGACGAGCACCAAGGAATACCTGAGCCTGACCAACCCGATCACGTTCAGCACACACGACGCGTGGTCGGTCGCTTTTTGGGCGCGCCGCCGGCCCGGCACGGACGACAAGAGCGGCATGATCCTCGGCAATCCCGCCAACAGACAGGATTTCATCTGGCTGTCGAACAATCCCAGCCAGGTCCAGGGCCTGCGTTTTCGCAGCACTGGCAATCAGAACGCAAACTTCGGCGGCTTCCCGGACGACGGCCAGTTCCATCACTGGGCAGTCATAGCCGACGGCGCCGGCAACGTCGCGGCCTACCGAGACGATGTGCCGCAAGGCTCTGTTCCCATGTCGACGAGCAGCGCTTTCAAGATCACCTCCGTGGCTCACGCCTATAGCTCGACCACGCAGTCCATGGACGGCCAGATCGACGAGTTGTACATCTACGACACCGCCATCGACGCGGCGACGGTCCACTCGCTGTACATGCCCGAACTCGTCACGCCAGGTGACGCCAACGGCAACGGCTACGTCGACGACACCGACCTGGCGATTATGCTGGGCAACTGGGAGAAGGACCCGGCGATCATCTCCACGTGGGAGTTGGGTAACTTCACCGAGGGCAGCCTCGGCGACACCGACGTGGACGACAGCGACCTGGCCGTGCTGCTGGGCAACTGGACCGGCCCTCCGCCCCCGGCCGGTGCCGCGGTTCCCGAGCCCGCCACGCTCTCCCTTTTGACGTTGGGCGGGTTGGCGGTGATGCGGCGACGCCGACGTGGGATGTGAGCGCCGCCGATCCATCATGGGCGCGGCGCTGATAAGTGAGACTTATGTCTACACAAGGAACTCGACAAACGTGTCATATGCGTAGCGCTACTACACTGCTGCTGTGCGTAGGCTGCGGGGCGGCTCTGACGCTCGCGCCTGCAGCGGCCTGGGCGGTTGGCCCCGTTCCGGTGAAGGTGTTCCTGCTGGCCGGGCAATCCAACATGGCCGGGCGAGCCCCCACGTCGGGATTGCCCGTCGCCCTGCAGTCACCACAGGATGACGTGCTGTTCTACTATGGCTCGTCGCTGACCACCCTGCGGCCCGGCAGCGGCAGGGACTTCGGGCCGGAAGTGACCTTCGGCCGAACCGTGGCTGACGAATTCCCGACCGAGACGTTCGCCCTGATCAAATACGCCTCAGGCGGCTCGGACCTGCACACCGACTGGGACCCGTCGGGCGGCGGCCAGTACAACGCCTTCCGCAGCAAGGTCACCGGCGGCCTGGCGGCCCTGGTCTCGAACAGCTACGATCCGGAGATTGTCGGCATGCTCTGGACACAGGGCGAGCGCGACGCCAAGACCGGCCGAAGCACCGCACAATACGAGGTCGACCTCAACGAGTTCATCGCCGACATGCGTGTGAACTACGGCTCGGACCTTCCGTTCTTCCTCAGCCGGCTGTCCAGCGGGCAGACCAACATCCCTGCAGCGGGGCTCACGGAGATTCGCACGGCCCAAGCCAACGTGGCCGCGTCCGATGCGTTTTCTTACATGATCGACACCGACGGTTTCGGCCTCAAGGGCGACAACCTGCACTTCGACGCCGCCGGCCAGATCGCCCTGGGTGAGGCCTTCGGCCAGTCGTACATCGACGTGCCCGAGCCCGTCACGCCAGGTGACGCCAACGGCAACGGCTACGTCGACGACACCGACCTGGCGATTATGCTGGGCAACTGGGAGAAGGACCCGGCGGTCATCTCCACGTGGGAGTTGGGTAACTTCACCGAGGGCAGCCTCGGCGACACCGACGTGGACGACAACGACCTGACCGTGCTGCTGGGCAACTGGACCGGGCCGCCCCCGGCCGGTGCCGCGGTTCCCGAGCCCGCCACGCTCTCCCTTTTGGCGTTGGGCGGGTTGGCGGTGATGCGGCGCAGGCGGCGGGCGCACTGAACAGAGCCGCCCCGGGCACGTCCTGTCTCGCTCTGGCTACGCTTCTGTATTCGTCACCGCCATGCGCTGGGGGCCGGTTCTTGGGACGCCACACGATCCGCCGCAATCTGCAGGGCTTCGGCGGCCCCGCGGCTGCAGGTGTGGAACCGCAACACAGCAACAAGTGGAAGCCGCTCGTTTGCAGCGACTTACGCGAGCGTTCTCCAGGATTCTCCGCTACCTGCACCTGGGGCGTCTGCCAATTCCGCGACCCTACCCTGGTATTGTCACGCTGGCGGGCGGTTTTTCGCTTGTCAAGCGTAATCACTTGCCATTATAATACATGTGTGCTGAGGGACCCTCACTTTCGGCGGGGATCCTGAATCAGGCACCCTCACCGGGTGGCTCGCGCCGCCCAAGCGGGCCCTTTCACAGGGGCACGATTGTGCCGCCTGGCCCGTCATACCTTGCTACCGCAGTACGTTTTTGCCGCGTTCGGCCACTCAGACCGGGTCGGATGTCAGCGGTCCTCCGTTTGAGCGGCCGGAAGTCTCGATCGGGCCACCGTGTCGATGCGAGCGGGGTCGGCGCGGGTCGGGCGCGTTGTGGTTCCCGCCCAGCGAATGTGTCGCAGGTTTCCGAGGCATGATGTTACAAGGAGCACGATCATGGCTGTGGAGTTCCGATGTGACAAGTGTGGCCGGTTGATCAGCACGGACGCCGCCGGCGAGGGCAAGCTGCGCTGCCCGGGCTGTGGCCGGAGAACCGCCATCCCGGACGCCCTGGCGCGGCTGCCGCAGCCGCAGTGCCCCGACGAGGGGCCCGTGGCCGCCTCGGCAGACGCCACCGACGCCGCCCGGCACCCGGCCGCCGGCGAGGCGATGGCCCGCGTGATGCCGCTGGCGGTCAGCCTCTTCCTGCACGTGGGGGTGGTCGTGCTGTTGAGCTTCGTGTTCATGCTCATCCCCGCGAAGGTCCCCGCCACCCCCGTCCAGGCCGCTACCGTGCTCTCGATCGACGCGACGCGGATACCCGTGACAGAGCGTCCACCGACGCTGGAGCGCACGGAATACAACATCTCGCCAAGCCCCCGCGGCGGCAAGCGCAAAGACGAAAAGGTGGTCTTCCCGAAGCCCGACCCCTCAAAGGCGCTGCCAGTGATGGGTATCCCCGGGGCCCCGTCAGGCGGCGACGTGGACATGAACACCCCCGGCGGCCGCGGCGATGAGGGCGGTCCTGGGCCAATCTTTCCTCCAATCATCGCCCACCACGTGGTGTACGTGATCGACCGCAGCGGATCGATGGCCGAGACCTTTGACATCGTGCGAGATGGCCTGCTCGGCGACATCAGCATGCTGTCGGGCGAGCAGGACTTCCACGTGATCTTCTTCTCCGAAGGGCGGCAGCGCCCCTTGGAGAACCGGCCTCGCCGGCTGGTCCGGGCCACCGAGGCGAACAAGCTCGAGCTGGACAAGTTCGCCAAGGGCGTCGTCGTCGGTGGCAGCACGACCAACCCGATCCCGGCGCTGCGCCGGGCCTTTGCCGTGCTGGCCAGGGCCGACCGGAGGCGCAAGGGCAAGATCATCTGCCTGCTGACCGACGGGGAGTTCACCGACAGCCGAGCGGTGCTGGCGGAGTTGGCGAAGCTCAACGCCGCCGGAGAGGTGGCCATCCACACGGTTCTGCACGAGCACCGCAACGAGGAGGCGGAGAAGACCCTGCAGGCGATCGCCGCCGGGCACGGCGGGAGGTACAGGTTCGTCCAGGCGTACGACCGATAGCCCGGCTCGACGGCGAGGGCCGATCGGCCGAGCGTGACGTTTCTGGTGAGGAATGTCGGAGAGTTTTCCTTGCCAGTAGGCTCGGATATGCGGGATAATGCGAGCGGATTGGGACATGCGGCGCAACAGGCGGCGCCGCAGGAAACGGAGAACGGCCATGACTGTAGAGTTCCGATGCGAGAATTGCGGAAAACTGCTGGACATTGAGGCCTCCCCTGGCGCGCAGGTGCGGTGCCCGCACTGCAAGGGCAAGGTCACGGTGCCGGCGGCGTTGGCGGCGTTGCCGCAGCCCCAGGTGCCCGATCCGTCCGCCCCGCCTCCGGTGGCGCCGACGGTGGCCGTGGCGGCACCGCCCCTGCCCCCGCCCTCGCTCCCGCCCACCGAGGGAGAGGACGAGGAGGGCGAGGAAGGCGAAGGCGATTCCGACGGCGAGGCCGTGATGAACGCGATGGCCCACGTGATGCCGTGGGTGATCAGCCTGTTCCTCCACATCGGCATCATCGTGCTGTTGGGCTTCGGGGCGATGTTCATCCGCAAGAGCAAGGCGGAGGAGCCGGTCGTGGCCGACACGTCCCTCGCCGACGACGCCGGCGGCGTGGAAGACCCCGGCAAGGACGACCCGGAACTGAGGGCCGAGCAGGACAAAGTCCAGACCACCAGCGACCAGTTCGCCGACGTGGACAGTAACATGCAATCCACCAGCCCGGTCAATTCAACCAACGACCCCCTCTTCGGCATGTCCTCCTCCGCGGCCGGGGGGCAGTTGGCGGCCTTCGGCCTGAACACCGGGGGTGCCAACCAGGGGCCCAGGAACGAGTTCTACGGCACCGGCGGCAACGCCCATCACGTGGTGTACGTGGTGGACCGCAGCGGCTCGATGCACGAGACCTTCGACTTCGTGCGGGACGAACTGCTCCGCGACATCAGCGACATGTCCCCCTCCCAGGACTTCCACGTGATCTTCTTTGCCGAGGGGCGCCAACAGGGCCAACTGGCCGAGAACAAACCCCGGCGGCTGGTGAAGGCCTCCGATCGGAACAAGGACGAAGTGGCCGAGTTCGTCAAGAACGTCATCGTCTCGGGGAGCGTCACCAACCCCATCCCGGCCCTGAAACGGGCCTTCTCCGTGCTTTCCGGTGCCGACAGGAAGCTCAAGGGCAAGCTGATCTACCTGCTGACCGACGGGGAGTTCGTCGACAACCGGGCGGTCGTCGAGGAATTGAGGAAGCTCAACAAGGGCAAGGGCGTGGTGATCCACACGATCCTGCACGAGCACCAGGACGCCGAGGCCGAGAAGATCCTGCGACTCATCGCCAAGGAGAACTCGGGAAAATTCAAGTTCGTTCAGGAAGTCGATTATTAGAGCAATGAGAGGTTGAGATGTCGTATTCAGGCGTCGCCGAGGACAAGCCTGGCACCGAACGCGAAGCAGGCAACCCAATAGGGTTGTCGATGCAGCGTGACGCCGCCAGCCGACGCCACAGGCAGCATGAAGGCGGCAGATCAAACTTGAGTTGCTCTGGGCCGACGCGGAGACACACATGCGCGTTCACGCAGTAACGGTAATGCTGGCGATGCTGGCGTGCTCGCCCGCCGTGGCGGACGACGTGGTGCTGCAGACGGGCCTCTCCTACGGCGACGTGCGGGTGGTGAACGTTGTCGACGGGTCGCTCGTCTTTGAGCTGGGGGGGCGGGCGATCACCAAGGAACTGCAGGATATCCGTTCGATCCGCCTGGACGACCAGCCGGCGTACAACGACGCCGAGGTGCTCCTGGCGGGCAAGCAATACCTCAAGGCGGCCGAGCGGTTCGCCGCCTTGGGCGCCGGCGCCACCGATGCGCGGGTCAAGTCGCTGCTGCCGTGGAGGCAGATGCACGCGTGGGCGATGGGCGGGCGCATCGATCGGGCGCTGGCGTTGTGGCTGCCGCTGGCCGAGCGGTCGGCCAGCGCGGCGGTTCTGCGGAGCCGGCCCCGCAAGTGGGGCGCCAAGGGCAGTAAAGCCAATGCCGAAGCCATGAAGCTGCTGACCGCCGGGGTGGCCGCCACCCGCGACAACCCGGTGCTGGCCGCGACCCTGACGGCCATGCTGGCGGAGCTGACGGCGCTGGAGGCAGGTAAGGCGGTCACGCCGCCGTCGCCGCCGGCCACACGCCCCGACAGCGGCCAGCCGCCCACCAACGGCGCCTCCTCGGGCGCCACCGACCGGGCGAGCCGGCAGTTGACGTACGCCCGCGAACTGCTCGGCAGGGAGCGGTACAGTGCGGCTGCGGAAATGCTCGGCGAGAACATCAGCAGCTTCAGCGCCGCTCAACTGCCCGAGGTGCTGCTCTTGCTCGGCAAGGCGCGGATCGGCCTGTCGCCGATCGGCGACCCGGACTCGAAGGACCGCCTGATGGCCGCCGGGCTCGACCTGATGCGGGTGTGGGTGTACTGGCCGAAAAGCCCCCAGGCCCCCGAGGCGTTGGTGCTGGCGGCGGTGGTGAATGCCCGCCTGGGCAACCCCAAGGCGGCCCGCCTGGCTTACCAGCGCGTGGTGAAGGACTATCCCGGGACGACCTGGGCCAAACGGGCCGAGGCGGACCTGGCGAAGCTCAAGTAAGCGCCCCGACGGGCACGCGGCGGCGCGGGCCACCGAGGGCGGCGACGGCCGGAGAACAACGGCACCAAGGCACGAACACGGATGGCGTGACATGGGATACACCGGGCCAACTTCGCATGGAGCGAGGCGGGCCCGTCAGCGACCAAGTGAAAGGGAAACGCGCATGCGAGGTAGAAGGTGGCTATGTCTGTTTGTGGTGATCGTGGTGGTGGGGATGACGGCGAACCTCGCCTTCGCGGCCGAGGCCGAGAAACGGACCTTGCGGGAATGGTTCATCTGGCCCGGCGGCGGCGTGATCGGCGTGATCCTCATGCTGATCGACGTGGCGAGTATCGCGTTGATCATCGAGCACTTCATCACCATCCGGCGGACGACGATCCTCCCCGAGCCGGTGGTCGAGCACGTACGCGGCCTGCTGGAGGAGAAGCAGTACCGCGAGGTCATCGAGTACACCGCCGCCGAACCGAGCGCGATTTCCTACGTGGTGCACGCGTCGCTGGGGGAGGCCTCCCACGGGTACGCGGCCATGGAGCGGGCGATGGAAGAGGCCGTCGAAGACCGCACCACCAAGCTGCTGCGCAAGATCGAGGCCCTCAACGTGGTCGGCAACATCGCCCCCATGCTGGGTCTGCTGGGCACCGTGCTGGGCATGATCCTGGCCTTCAGCGCGATCGTGGAAGCAGGCGGCGTGCCCGACGTGGGGGGACTGGCCAACTCCATCGGCATCGCGCTGGTGACAACTTTTTGGGGCCTGATCGTCGCCGTACCCGCCCTGACGGTCTTCGCGGTGATGCGCAACCGCATCGACGGCCTGTCCGCCGAGACGACGATGGTCTCCCAGGAACTGATCAGCACCTTCCGCCCCGGCGCCAAGAAGGACGACAGCTAGGCATCCACCGGCATGACGAGGGCGGCGAGTGAGTCTTTACCGGCCCACCGGCCGGCCACCGCCGGCGACAGGAGCGTGACGCATGGCACGTAGCGTATACGGGCGTGAGAAACCGGACGTCACGTTCAACCTGACGCCGATGATCGACGTGACGTTCCAGTTGATCATCTTCTTCATCCTCGCCGGCTCCTTCGCCTCCCTGGACTTGATTCGCATGAACGTGCCGGAGCTGTTCGCCGAGGACCTCATCAAGGACCTGGAGGTCCCCGGCAAGGTCGTCGTGAACCTGCCGGGCTATCCCGAGACGAAAATCGACGACGACGAGAGCCTCAAGGGCAAGATCCGCTATTGGAAGGTGGGGACGAAGCAGTGGGGGCCCAAGAAGCTCGGCCGCAGCAGGGAACTGCTGGCGTTCCTGAAGAAGAAGAAGAAGAAGTTCGAGGCCGCCAACGAGGGCAAGGACTTCGAGGTGTACCTTCGCGCTGAAGACACCGTGAATTCGGGCGAGGTCATGCACGTGCTGGGGATCATCAAGGAAGCGGGCTTCACGAAGATATACTACGTGGCGGCCACGGAGCAAGCGGGCGGCTGAGACGGGAGGCGACTGATGGCCGGGAGACGGATGCGAAAGCGACCCGCCGAGGAGACCCCGCGTTCGGTGTCCCCGGACGGACGGGACCGACCGTCGCCGCGGAAGATGCGGTTGGCGCTGACGCCGATGATCGACGTGACGTTCCAGTTGCTGCTGTTCTTCATCCTGACGATGCAGTTCACGCCCGCCGAGGCCCAGGTTCCCCAGCGGCTTCCCGCGGCGGGAGGCGTCCTGCGGCCGATCGCGATCCGAATCCACGTGCTTCCCGTGGAGCATCCGGACACGACCGTGCGTCTGAGAATCGAGTATCCTGAGGCCTCTCGGCCGATCACGCTCAGCGGGACCGGGCCGGCGGAAGCCTGGGGCGAGCTGCTGGGGCGGTTACGCGACCGACTTCGCAGGAATCCCTCCGAGGGGCACACCGTGCCGGTGCTGATCTGCCCCGCGAGCCGGGCCGCGTGGGCCCACGCGTTCAACGCTTTCTACCAGGCCAAGCAGGCCGGCTACAAAATTGTCACGTGGTCCCAGAGCGGCCACTATGGAGGCAGCGATATTTAGTTATGGTGGCCAAACGAACACATAAGCGAGACGGCGAAGACGAGACGGTCCATCACGTTTCGCCTCGTGAGAGACGGCAGACGACGCGGCCGAAGATGCAGCCGCCGCTGACGCCGATGATCGACGTGACGTTCCAGTTGCTGCTGTTCTTCATCCTGACGATGCAGTTCCGCCAGGCCGAGGGGCAGATCCCCCAGGAACTGCCGCAGGAGCAGGGCGATCAGGCCCTGCCGTCCGTGCCGGTGATCCCGATCTGGATCGACGTCATGGAGGTGGAGAAACCCGACGAAATCGCCCACGTGAAGATCACCTACCCGGAAGGGCGTCCGATCACCGTTCGCAAGGCCATCGCCGATGGCATATGGCAGGAACTGCTGGGCAAGTTACGTGGCCGACTTCGCGACCACCCCGAAGACAAGACGAAGATACCGGTGGCGGTTCGCTCGAGGGCCAAGGCGACGTGGCGGCACACGCTGAACGCCTTCTACCAGGCCAAGCAGGCCGGCTTCGATATTGTGACGTTCCCGTAACGGCGACGCCGCGGCCGGGAAGACCGGAGATTTGTGGATGCAAGTGCTGTTGCTGATACCGATGCTGATCCTGACGATGTCCTGTCGGGAGGTCGAGGGTCCGATCCCTCAGGAGCTGCCGATTGAGCAGACCGCCCCGACGGCGTTGGTGCCGAAGGCGGTGATACGGATTGATGTTCTGGAGGTAGACGACCCGGAGAAGATGGCGCACGTTAAGGTCACTTACCCTCAAGGCCAGACTATCGTCATTCGCAAGCCTATTGCGGGCGGCGCGTGGGAGGAGCTGCTGGGTGAGCTCCGGGAGCGTTTGCAGGAGCATCCGGGCGAGAAGAAGATGCCGGTGTCGATTCGCGCGGAGGCCAAGGCGACGTGGCGGCACACGCTGAACGCCTTCTACCAAGCCAAGCAGGCCGGCTTCGATATTGTGACGTTCCCGTAACGGCGACGCCGCGGCCGGGAAGACCGGAGATTTGTGGATGCGACGGATAGGTGCCACTGGGATCAGTATACTGTTGGGCCTCATCATGCTTGCGGCGGCGCCGGCGTGGGCCCAGTCGGGCGGGGCGTACGACCAGCTCGACGTCAGCCGGCTCCTGGACGCGCTGAAGCAACTGGAGATGACCGAGCTGCACGAAGTCGCCAGCAGCGACGTCAGCGACCTGCTTCGAGCCTTGGGCACGCGGCTGGCCGCCGCGGAGAACTCACCCGAAGCCCCCTCGCGCGAGCGGGAACTGGCCGAGGTGGTCAAGGCCTGCCGCGACATCATCGCCAGGACCAGCGGCAAGAACGACGACCCCCTCGTGCACTTCGGTGCCCGGTTCATGCTGGGCCGGATCATCGGGCAAATCAAGCCCCGCCAGGCCTGTCAGCGCATGCTGTACCTCTGCGCCAGCGACTCCGACCGGCGGAACGTGAGAACCCTCACCGGCCAGGGGTACAGTATCCTGAACCGGGCCTTCAGGGAGCTCGATGACCGGATCGACCGCCTCGGCGCCGGCAGCCGAATGACGGTGCGGGGCACGCGCCGCCGGCTTAGGGCTCTGCACAACCAGATCGGGTACAAGCGCGCGTGGGTGGGCTACTACCTGGCGTCCTCGCTGGGCGCGCTGCCGGCCGAGGCGGGCAGTGACGCGACGGCGATCCGGCAGCAGCGGGAGCAGGTGTTCCAGACCACCGTCAGCGACGTGATCCGCTATGCCGAAGGCGACCCCGAGACCGGCGTGAAGTATTGGTCGCTGTTGCTGTACGGCATGGTCATGCGCGAGCAGGGCAACTACGAGAGCGCCGCGCGATACATCCGGGACGCCGCCGGGGACGCCAACGACAAGTCCGTGCAGATGGACGCCGCCGCCGAGATGGTCAAGCTGCATGTAGACCAGGGCAAGTGGGCCGAGGCCGGCGAGCAGATCACCGCCTTCTACAAGCTCGGCGAGCGGCTGGGAGTGCCGGCACTGGCGGTAGACCTGCGGGGCGCCCTGCTGCGCAACCATCGGCTGCTGCGATGGGCCAAGGCCGTGCGGAAGAGCAAGCCGGCAAGGGCCGACGAACTGGAAACGGAGGCCTGGCAGGTCTTCCTGGACCTGCTGGAGGGGCACCCCACCCGCCAGGCGGCCCTGGCCAAAATCATCGGGCGGCCCTATGCCGACCGCAAAGACCTCGCGAAGCTGCCTCCCGTCATCGCCTTCGCCAAAGGGCTGATCGCTCTGCAGGAGACCCCTCCCGACCTGGCCGGCGCCATTGCGGCCCTGCGCCACGTGCTGGCCGACGAGTCGCTTATCGGCTCGCTGAAGAAGCTGTCGATGATCAGCCTGGGCGAGGCGCTGTACAAAGAGGGCCTCGCCCGGAAGGGAACCGGACAGGGCCCGCAACTGCGGCTGGAGGCGGCGGCTCTGTTCGCGGACGTGGCGGAGCAGTTCAGCGACGACCTGGCCTTTGGCTTCGGCCGCAACGCCGTGGTGATCCATCGCCGGGAGATCGGCGCCTTGGAGCGCGGCGGCAAACCGGTGCCGGCGGAAATCCGCAGCGGCCTGGTCAGGGCGCTCGTGGCGATTCTCGACAAGAAGGACCCCCAGTCGGGGAAGCCTCTCTGGCGCCACCGCCCCGAGGCCTCCGGGTACATGCTGTGGCTGGCGCGAGAGTTCGATGCCCTGGGCGAGAAGGACAAGGCCCGGGAGCGGTTCGACCAGGTGGACACGAATTCACCGGACTACTGGGTCGCCAAGTTCGACTCGCTGGTGGTCCGACTGCAGATATTGCGGCAGAGCAAGAAGCGTATCGAGCAGCAGAAGACGGCCTTGTCGGCGAGGATCATCGAGTTGGCCGAGGCCGCCGAAACGGTGGCCAAGCAGCTAGGGGGGAAGCACGACTCGCCTTCGGGGCGGGCCGCACAGATGGCCGAACGCATCACCGAGGCGGCCACCAAGGCGTTGAGGGCCCTTGATCCCCCGGTCGAGACGCTGCAGCGTGATAGCCTGCAGGCGGCCCTCGACGAGCTCGATTTCGCCGTCAAGCCGCTAGTCCGGGAGATTTCCCTCGCCGGCAAGGATAGCCCGTTGGCGGCCCTCGATGCCGGCATCGTCGCCACGTTCAGGCAGTGGGTGAAGCGGGAGGTCGGGGCCCTGCCCGAGGGCCACCTGCCCCCGGACGCAAGCATCGTGAGGTATCTCGAGGCGATGGAGGTCAAGGCGAAGGCGCTGGTGGTCGACCTGCAGCGGTATGCCGGCACCGTTCGCCCGCAGGCGGAGAAGGTCGCCGACAAGCCCGCGATGAAGGCGTCGCTGCTGCGTAACGGCGCCAACGCCGCGTACTACGCCGCCACTGTCCTGGACGACATCGGCGGCCAGACGGCCCCGGCCATCAAGCAGTGCGAGGCCGTGATCGCCGACTGGACCGATGGCGACAAGGATGTCCGCCAGACCGTCCGGCGAGCCCGGAATTCGCGTATCGTGCTGCTGTTCCGCCAAGCCGGCGTCGACGCGGCCATTGCGGCGTTGAAGAGTTTCCGCGCCGATTACGGCGACGCGGCCGCCGACGCCCTGGCCGGGAGGGCGGCGTTGAGCATCCGCGAGCAGATGCAGGCGATCTACCTGAACCCCGCCAAGGGCGACGAAACGCTCGCCGCGTGGCGGAAACCGTTCCTGGACAACGCCCAGGCCGCCTACCGCACGATGGCCAGCAAGCCGGCGGACGAACGGTACGTCTACGAGCAGATGGTCGCTGAAGCCCTGCTGATCAACGCCCGGCACGCCGACGCCCTGACCCGGCTGACCGCGCTGGACAAGGCCCGGCCGGGGGACCCGAGGAACCTGCACGCGCTGGCCCGCTGTCACACGGCGCTGAAGCAGTACGGCGAGGCCCTCAAACTGTACCAGAGACTCGCCGGCGGCCTCGACCGGTGGCGCTATCCGCGGTGGTCCTGGCGCATCGAGTGGGAGCTCAGCCAATGCGCCTTCGAGGCGGCCGGGGGAAGGCGAGACCAGCTCGAAAGGCTGCTGATCCGGCTGGACCAGCTCCGCGCTCGAAGCCGAAGCTACAATGGCTACGGCGAACAGTTCAAGCAGTTGCGGGCGAATATCGCCAAGGCGATGGGCAACTGACGTGCTGCCCGTTTGACAGGGCCGCGGGTGTTTCGGTACCATCAGCGAGGAATCGATCGGCCCGGCCCGGCCGGCAGCGGTCGAGAAGCGGCGGCATGGCGAAGTGGATTAACGCGGCGGATTGCAAATCCGTTATACGTGGGTTCGAATCCCACTGCCGCCTTAACGGGATCCGGCCCCCGTCTCGGCGCCGGCCGACCGCATACGGCTGCCGCGGCGCCACTTTCGGGATGGGCTTGATCCCGACGGCGGCGATCACCGATAAGATCATTGTCCCCCGGGCCGTTATGGACGGTCGGGCAGCGGGTGTTTTCCGGGCCGAGCGGCTATCGGATCGCCCAGGGCGGTGTCTGGTAGGGTAATCGCTGACCGGGTCACGGTGTCGCCCTGCAGCCGAACAGAGGGAGCCATACGATGAGACAGAGAATGATTACCGCGTCGGTCCTGCTGGTGGTGTTGGCCTGCGTGATCGCGGCCGTAGCGGAGAAGAAGGTCCTCCTCCGCACCGACGGCACCACGCTCGTCGGTGAGGTCACCTTGACCGACGACGGAGCCTACGAGGTGAAGATGGACGGCGGCACGGTGACGGTTCCGGCCGAGAAGGTCGCCTCCATCAAGCCGTACGTCGCGCCGGAAGATGAGTATGCTCGGCGGCGAGCCGCGCTCCACGCCAAGGACCACAAAGGCCACTACCAACTGGCGTTGTGGTGCATATCCAAGAAGCTGATCCCACAGGCCAAGACCGAGTTGAAGACCGTGCTGAGGCTGGTGCCGGACCACGAGAACGCCAAGCTCCGGCTCGAGCTGCTGGAGGCCCAGAGCCCGTCGTCCAATGGCGGCGGGACGACCGGCACCGGGTCCACCGGCACCGGGAGGCCGCCGCCTCCCGTAGACACGAGCTTCCTGATGACCGAAAAGGACATCCAGCAAATCCGCCAAACCGAATTGCGCAGCACCGATCTGCTCAGCATCACGTTCGACAACAAGGTCATCGAGCGCTACATCGAGAAGATGAAGGCCCGGGGAGAGTACACCAACCGCGCGGCGGAAGTCGCATTCCGCCGGAAGAAGCCGATCCCCAAGGCGTTGGAGATATTCCGGGAGTGCCCCGACGACCCCGAGCTGCTGGCCGACATCCGGATACGGGGCGACGGGCCCTTCATACGCACCTTCAAGATGCGGATCTGGCCGGCCATCGAGCGGAACTGCGCTTCCAACCGTTGCCACGGGAGCCCCAAAGGTGGGGGCAAGCTGAAGCTTTACATCAAGCGCCCCGCGGGGCAGCTCGACCGGTTCTACTTCACGAATTTCTACATCCTCGATTCCTACCAGACCCGCCTGGGGCGCTTGGTCGACCGGAACAGTATCAGCGACTCGCTGCTGCTGCAGCACGGCCTGCCGGCCAAGGCCGCCAGGCGGAAGCACCCGACGACGCTTACTCGCCCCCCGTACAGGGACACCAAGGACGCGAGATTCACGGCGATCGACGGCTGGATTCGCCAGTTGCGGCACCCGCATCCCGGCTACGACGTCGACTACGTCGTCCCCGGGGCCCGGCGGCGGGGCGGCACCGGCGGCGCCAAGCCGGCGACGCCTTCAGGAACGGGAAAGGCGCCCGGCCCGCCCCGGCGGTAGGGCTGCGGCGGGCACACCACGTGGGCTCGCGCGCCGGGAGGGCGGGCGCGGCGAGTCGGAGTCTCTCGCCTCGTGCAGTTGCTGCTGATCGGAATCCTGGGCGTGGTCACCCTGGCTTTGGTGGTCATGGCGGCGTCTCAATGGCGTCGCCGCGTCGCCTGGAGGCAAGCCGCCACGGAATGCAGCCTGAAGTTCTCCTCCCAGGACATCTTCGATCTGGTCAGGCGGTATGCCGGATTCGCCCTCATGCAGGCCGGCCACAGCGCCTATGCCGACAATGTGATCCACGGGAAGTTGAGCGGCTGGTCCTTCCGAGCCTTTGACTACCGTTTCGAGGCCGGGCACGGGCCGCAACGCGTGACGCGGCGGTACTGTGTCGTGGCCGCCGAGACCCCGCTGTACCTTGCGGGGGCATCGGTCTGGCGCGACGTCGAGCTGGACAGCCCGGCGGGCCTGACCTCGACGGCGGCCCCCCAAGAAACCGACTGGGGCGTCGCGGGCGACGCCGAGGCGGCCGCCATGCTCACCGGTTGTTGGCCGGCGGAGGGCTCCCAGGCGATCTGGATGCAGGCCGCCGAGGGCGTGGTCCTGTTCGCCACCCCCGATCGGCTGGGCGGGGGAAAGCTCCGGCGGCAGCTCCGAGCGGTAACGACGGCCCTGGATCGACTTACCGAACAGGCCGGCCTCGCGGGCGCGTGAGCTGCCGGCGGGACCGGGACCCACGCGGCGGCGATGCGGGATACAGATTGATGTGGATGAACCGTTGAATCGGCGGCGTCTCTGTGTTAGAAGCTATCGAGAGTGTGTCCATCCGAATCCATGGTAGGAGATTCACCAGTGCGGACGATCATAGTTCTGGCCTTAGGGATCACCGCCGCGGCCGGCCTTCTCGGCTGCGGAGAGTCACCTGAAGGAGCGGCCGCGGCCAAGATCGCCGAGCAGGTCGACATGGCCCGCCGCCACTACGTGCGGGGCGTCGCCCTGATCGCCCAGGAGCGCTACACGGGCGCCACCACCCGCCCGGCCGGGGAATCCGACGGCCTCGCGGCGATGCGGAAGGCCGAGCAGTTGGTCACCGAAGCGATCGGCAGCGAGGGCGGGGCCACACCCGTGGGAACGATTCCGGCCTACGCGATGCTGACGGTGGTACGATCCTCGATCGGGGCCTACCACACCCGCAGGGCCGCCGGACGGGTCGCTGCGTTCAGCGAGGCCGTCATGCTCGCCGACCGGCGGCTCAACGAGGCCGAGAGGCTCATCGAGCAGCTCCGACAGGCCGAGGAGATGTCAACGCTGGGGGCCAAGGCCCCGCCCGAGGGCGAGCAGGAAGCCCTGGCCGAGATCGCCGGCCTCGAGCGCGACAACACGGCGCTCGCCACGCAGATCAAAGGTTTGCGGACGGACAGCCAGGCGGACAAGAAAGCCCTCGCCAGGAAGACCGCCCAGTTGGCGGGCAACCAGGTTCGGCTGGACCTGCTGAAGCTGCACGTCGAGCGAATACAGGCCAAGGGCGAGAGCGGCCTGCTCTCGGCCGGGATCACCAGCGCGAACACAGCGATCACCCAGCTCGGCCGGCAGATCGCCCAGTTGGCGGGCGCCAACAAAGACAAGACCGAGCAACTGACGCAGGTGCGAAAGGACACTCGATCGGCCAAGGGCGACGAGCGAGTGGCCTTGTTGGACAGGGCCTTCGCCATCGGCACGGAGATCGACGCCAACGCGTTGAAGATCTCCGATTTGAGTTTCGCCAAGAGCGCCGCCGAAGGCGAACTTACTGTGGCCACCGAGAAGCTGGCCCTGGCCAACGGCCGTCACGCGGCCGCCGCCGAAGGGTTGAAGGCGGCGACGGATCGATGGGCCAGGTTCGACGGGGAGCGTCTCGCGATCAAGGAGGAGAAGCTCGGACCCCTCGGCAAGGAGCTCAACGAGACGGTCGATGCGCTGGCCAAGGACTTCGCCGCCGCGGTGGCCGAGTACGATCAGGCCCTGGCCGACTACGCCGGCGCCCGGAAGGCGAACGCCGAGGCCCTGAAGGGGCTCAAGAGCCGCATGACAGAAGCCGGCAAGACCAACAGGGAGAACCCCGCCAGCGGCGTCAAGGCAATTCTCGACGCCTACACGAGCACCGGGCAGACCGCCTCCCCGATGACCGCTGAGGCCGACATCGCCCTGGCCATCGCGACGGTCCAGGAGCAGGTGCTGGCGCTGGCGGGACGATTGGAGAGTTTCAACGAACGCCTGACGGCCGTCGGCGCGGCCTCCGAGATCGCGGCGCCCAACCTCGATGAGACCATCGCCCTGGTCGGCGACAGGAGCGAACGAGGGAAGTCGGCCGCGACCAACTACAAAGCCGCCCGCGATGCCTACGCCGAGGTGACCACCAATCTGCTGCAGGGCGCGATGGCCAACGCCGAGCCGCTGTACGAGGGCTCCAAGGCCACGGCCGAGGCGGGGCTCGAGCGGCTGAAGAAGCTGCTGCCCGCGGCGGCCCGCGACCTCACCCCGGGGGGATGAGTTCCAGCCGGGGGAGCGACAGACGAAGATCGTGCAGCGGCGATAGCCGACGCAACCGCTGTAACTGCAATCAGTTGCCATCTCAGCAACAGTGGGGCTTCCGAGGCATTGCCGCGCCGGCGGTCAGGCCGTCTGACGGCGTGAGGCCAAGTTTTCACGCGACGGACATCCGGAATTAATTGAGCGGGGAAAGCGGACCCTTGCAAGGACACTTGGTTTATGGGAGAATGGGGGCTGGAGTCCACGAGGCCGGTCGGCTGACTCTCCTTATCGATCTGGAAGAGGTAACTCGGAATGCGGGCCTATAAGAGCCGACAGATCGGGGATCTCGCCAGGCAGCTTTCCATAGGTCTGCTGCGCTTGCGGACGGGCTACATCGACGCCGCCGAGGCGCTGTTGGGCATCGTCGAGGAGAGCGAGGAGTACCCCTACGACTTCGTGGTCTTCCGCCTGACCGGGTACCGCCCGACGTCACCGGCGCCCGGCGATGCGTTGAGCGGCACGATGCTCCGAAAGGATCTGGCGGCGCTGATCCTGGACCTCTGCGACAGTCTCGAGTACACCGTGGGCCAGCACGATGAGGCCGTGTACGACACCGAGGCCCTGGCCAAGTACTTCAACGTGGCCACCAAGACGATCCAGCGTTGGCGCCAGCAGGGGCTGGTGGCGCGACGGATGATCTTCCCCAACGGCAAGCGTCGAATCGCGTTCACCAAGCGAAGCGTCGACACCTTCATCGCCAGGCGCCCCAGGCAGGTGGAACGCTCCAGTCGGTTCACCCAGTTGACACCGCTGGAGCGGAGCGACATGATCCGCCGCGCCCGCCGCATGGCGAGCGTCACTCAGTGCTGCCTGCACGACGTGGCCCGCCGAATCGCCGCCAAGACCGGCCGGGCCGTCGAAACCGTTCGGTACACGATCCGTGACTACGACAAGCGGCATCCGGACGAGGCGATCTTCAGCAAGCTCACCCATCCGCTGGACGAAGTGACCAAGCAGGTGATCTACCGCAGCTTCCTGCGGGGGGTGCCCGTGCCGGTTCTGGCCGAGCGGCACAAGCGTACCCGCAGCAGCGTCTACCGCGTCGTGAACGAAATGCGGGCCCGCCATCTGCTCTCGCTGGAGATCGGGTACATCTACAACAGCGACTTCGAACTGCCCACCGCCGACGACAATATCCTCGCGATGCCGATGCCGGCGGAGGACAAGCCGGCCGGACGCGCAGCGAGGGCCCCCAAAGACCTGCCTCCGTACCTGGCGAACCTGTACCGCGTGCCGCTGCTGACGAAGCCGCAGGAACAGTACCTCTACCGGAAGTACAACTACCTGAAGTACAAGAGCGACAACCTGCGGAAGAACATCGACCTCAACCACGTGCGTATGAGCGACGTCGCCCGGATCGAGGCGCTGCTGATGCAGGCCAACGCCACGAAGAACCGGATCATCCGGGCCAACCTTCGGCTGGTGGTCAGCATCGGCCGCAAGCACGTCACGGGCGGCCCGCAGAGCCTCTTCGAGCTGATCAGCGACGGAAACGTCTCGCTGATGCGGGCGGTGGAGAAGTTCGACTACGCGCGCGGGTACAAGTTCTCCACGTACGCCAGTTGGGCGATTATGAAGAACTACGCCCGGTCGGTGCCTCGCGAACGCTATCGCCAGGGCCGTTTCATGACCGGGCAGGAGGAGGCCCTGGACGTGGCGGCCGGCCTGGCGACGTACGATCCGGCGGAGGAGTCGATGCCGGAGATCCGCGAGAGCATCGACGCCGTGCTGGCTCAACTGTCGTTGCGGGAACGGGCCATCCTCGTGGAGCACTACGGGCTGACGCACAAGGGCAGTACCGCCACGCTGGAAGAGCTGGGGCGGAAACTCGGCATCAGCAAGGAACGCGTGCGGCAGATCGAAATCCACGCCCTGAAGAAGCTTCGCAAGCTCCTGGAACCCGACCGCGTGGGATTAATGGCCACTTGAGGAACTTTTGGCCGCCGGAGGCGTCTGAATGAGCATGGGTACTCTGCGCGCTGCGATATTCCGGCGTTGCCGGGCCGTGGCCGCTCTGGCGGTAGCCGGGGTGGTCGCCGGTTGGGTTCTGGCATTCGCCTGGGATATGGCCGCCGATTCCTTCGTCGTCGCCGAGGAGCGCGTCACGGTGACGGCGCCGGCCCGTGCCGCCACCCGGCCGTCAGCAACGCCTGCTGGCGTGTATCCGGCCCCCAAGCTCATCGGCAAAGCGAAGGCCCACGCCGCGGCCTTGAAGGGGCTCCTGGACGAAAGCTTCAACATCATCGTGGACGGGCCGTTCGTCGTGGCCGGCAACCTGCCCGTGGCCAAGCTCACCCAGCACCTGCAGTGGAGCGTTGCTCGGCCCGCGGAGGCGATGTGGGCGAGCTACTTCAGCATCAAGTGCGACGAGGTCATCACCGTCCTGCTGTTCGCCGACGGGCCCAGCTATCGCCGGTGGGCGGAAAAGCTCTTCGGCGACAAGGACGTGTCCTATTTCGGCTATTTCCGGCACAGCGACCGCACGCTGGTGATGAACATCTCGACCGGCACCGGCACGCTGGTGCACGAGCTGACCCACGCGCTGATCGCCTTCGACTGGCCTGCCGTGCCGTTGTGGTTCAACGAGGGCCTCGCCAGCCTGCACGAGCAGTGCCATGTCCGTCCGGAGAAGATCGTCGGTGCCGTGAACTGGCGGCTGCCGGCGCTGCAGCAGGCCATTCGCAAGAAGAAGCTCCGCCCGCTGCGAGAGCTGATTACCCGCGGCGATTTCTACGTCCGCCAGACCGGTCTCAACTACGCCCAGGCGCGATACTTCACGATGCACATGCAGCAGAAGGGGCTGCTGAAGAAGTTCTATCGGACCTTCCAGGCGCGGAAAGGCCGCAAGGTAGTGGAGAC
>SDBU01003136.1_pt1 | contig 21242 bp, 14 predicted proteins | sample 2277071 | NCBI WGS metagenome assembly SDBU01 (sample SAMN10397929, study PRJNA504765) | marine sediment metagenome | isolation source: marine sediment core GS08_GC12, 126 cmbsf | place: Arctic Ocean: Gakkel Ridge, Loki's castle | collected 2008
CTTAACAAGTCAAATATATTAACTGCAGCGCTTTCCTGCCAGCCTTTTTTAAAGACAATACCACCTGTTCCATAATCAATGCTCATGATCACCTTTTTTTCATTTTTAATATAAGCATCCTTAAAGAAATCAAGATCCTCGATGGCCCTGGTTCCAAGAATGGCACGGTCGATCCCGTTTCCGATGACTTTATCAAGTGTTCCGAGATCCCTGATCCCTCCCCCAAATTCAACTTTTATGCCGGTTTTTTGTTTTATCTCCACGGCTATCCCGAGGTTCTGAATCCTTCCGCTCTTTGCCCCGTCAAGGTCGATGATATGCAGCCATTCTGCTCCACAGCTCTTCCACCTCCGGGCGACTTCTAAAGGATCGTCATAATATTTCTTTTTAGTGTCAAACTTACCTTTTGTCAACCTGACACAGGCCCCGTCTATTATGTCTATCGCAGGTATTATTATCACTGGTCTTTACTTTCTACTATTTTTAAAAAATTCTTCAGTAAGAGCTGGCCGTATATGCTGCTTTTTTCAGGATGGAACTGAAGGCCATAGATATTTTCCTTTTCTATACTTGAAACTATTTCTATGCCGTAATCGGTCGTACTGCTGATAATGGTCCTGTCTTCAGGAATTATGTGATAGGAATGGACAAAATAAAAATATTCTCCCTCTTCAATGCCGGAAAATAATTCACTCTTTTTCCTGCAGAACTTTAGCTGGTTCCATCCCATATGGGGCACCTTTACTACCGGGGGGACACGGTCAACAAATCCCTTAAGTATCCCGAACCCATTACTCTTACCGTCTTCCATGCTGTAATCAAAAAGGATCTGCATGCCAAGACAGATACCAAGGAATAATTTCTTTTTTATATTTTTCCTTATAGCCTCTATCAGGTCCAGTTTTTCAAGATTATTATATGCATCCCTGAATGCTCCCACCCCGGGCAGTATTACTGCTTTTGCATCGTCCACGGCCTTTGGGCTGCCTGTTACCTTTATATCGGCGCCCAGTTTTTTTAAGGCATTTTCAACACTTTTAATATTGCCCATATTATAATCAATGATCGCAATATGCATTATCTTTCCCCTTCATCTCTTTTTGCCAAATCACGGATTTGATCCATGATCGGTGTTTTTATATCTGGCTGATACTTTAGGAATAATCTACCCGGCTGCGGCCTTGTGTACCTATATTGAACCTTTGGTTGAAGGTATTGACTTTGTTCCGGTCACTCGGCTTGCATTATATAGGGCCAAGCCAAAAGCCTTGAAAACCGCCTCTGTGATATGGTGCGAATCCAGGCCCGCATTTTTTTTAATATGGAGGTTGATGGAACTATTATCTACCAGGGCCCTGAAAAAATCCCCCGCCTGTGTGGTGTTCATCCCCCCTATTATTTCAGATTCGATCTCCACATCATACCGGAGATATGCTCTTCCCCCTATATCCAGTGAAACAGACACCTCTGCATCATCCATCGGCAGGACAATAGATCCAAATCTCTTTATGCCTTTCTTATCTTTTAAGCAATCAGCTATTGCCTTCCCCAGGCAGATACCGATGTCTTCGACCAGGTGGTGGCTGTCCACTTCAATATCCCCCCCAGCTTTTAAAGTCATGTCAAAATTACCATGCCTGGTGAAACTATCCAGGAGGTGGTCCAGGAAAGGGACAGGGGTGCTGATCCTGGAAATACCGCTTCCATCCATATTAAATTCAATTTTTATATCAGTTTCATTGGTTTTTCTTTCGATCCTGGTTTCCCTTTTCATTTTTGGCCCATTGCTCTTTCCTTATAATATTTTTCCAATATTATCTATAAATCTTTTTATTAGTCTATATTTTACCCTGTAGCTGGTTATATTAGCAATAAGCCTGGTGGTAGAGGACATTATGCTTTCCATCTCCACCAGGTCATTCTCCGTTAAAGTCTCCCCTGTTGAAGTGATATCCAGGATCTCTTCTGCCATTCCCAGAAGCGGGGCCAGTTCTACCGAACCATGCAATTTGATCAATTCGACCTGCATGCCTTTCTCATCAAAGTATTTTTTTGCAATATTAGGATAGCTTGTTGCAACTCTTATGGATCCAAATTGCTGATACTGTTTTTTTACTTTCTCAATGCCATCTTTTAAAGTAGCCAGTATGAGCCTGCACTCCCCATTCTTAAGATCCAATAGCTCATATATATTGTTTCCTTTTTCTTCCAGGACATCTTTGCCGGCAAAACCAATATCACATGCACCGTATTCGACATAAACAGGGACATCCATGGGCCGCGAGATAATATAATCTATGGAATCCCTGCCGGAGTTTATATACAGCTTTCGATTCCCCTTCTCTAGTGGAGAAATATCATACCCTGCTTTTTCCAGGAGCTTTATGCTTTCACCAAGCAGGTACCCTTTGGGAATAGCTATTTTTAATCTATCAGCCATTTTATGTCTCTTTCAATATATTCTCTATTCTTTTCTTTTTTACACTATCTCCGCCGAGATCCTTTACTTTGACCGGTTTAAGATCCTTATCCAGCAATACGATTAAATTACAATTTTTATCTTTTGCCAGGCCCTCAAGGTCCTGCACCCTGTCAAATAGTAATTCTACTATTATATTATCTTCCCGTATCTTATTGGCGATCCTGACCAGTCCCGTAAAATCATGATCCCCATCCGGAGGGTTTAATAATATTTTATATCCTTTGGCCAGGCTGCGGTCCCCCAGTGCATTATGTACCAGGTCCACATCCAGCGCAAAACCTGTTCCTGCCACATCCAATCCAAATTTCTTGATCAGCCCCTCATATCTGCCTCCGCTGCCGATGATCCTTGTTATCTTTGAACTGTAAACTTCAAATAAAAGTCCTGTATAATAATCAAAATCCCTTATGATGCTAAAATCTATTATAACATTTTTGCTATAATCCATTTTCCCGAGAATTTCGATGACCTCTCTCAGATATTTAAAACCATCTATTACTTTTTTCTGGTTTACCTCGGATATCAGGCCGTATGTCTTCTCTATATCTTCCTCAGGCTGCAGCAGCTTTATGAATAATTTTGTTTTTTCTTTGTCCAGGCTGTCCAGGTGATTCCGGACTCCGACCAGGTTTTTGGCTGCTATCTCTTTTTTAATATACTCTGTGCCGCTGCTGTCAAGGCCGAACCATTCACACAGGCCCTCAATGACCTTGATATGCCCGATCCCTATCTTGAAATCACCGACTTTTAATTTTTCAAGCAGGCTTATTAAAATGATCAGGATCTCAGTATCAGCTTTTGTACTGTTAAGGGATCCTATAAGTTCAAGCCCGGCCTGGCTATATGCTCTTTTTATCCCCTTCTGCATTCCTGACTGCCTGAAAGAATCTGCAAAATAACAAAACCTTATCGGGAGCTGGTCCTTTTTTATCCTCATCCCGGTGAGCCTTGCAATAGGTATGGTCATATCTGTCCGTAATGATACCAGGCTGCCGTCTATATCAAAAAAATTGACAAGTTTATTTTTCCAGTCTTTGCCCACTCCGATAGACATATTGCTGGTAAATTCAACAGGTGGGGTCTTGACTTCCCCATAGCCCCATAATTTAAATTCACTGCCAATAATACCCTTTATGCTGTTTCTTTCATCAGCTTCAAATGGGAAAATATCCCTTAATCCAAAAGGCAGCCTGACTGAAAATCCTTTATCATCTGTTTGAAACATGTTTTCCTTATTTTTGTACAATATTTAAGATAAGGATATTATTATAATCACTTAAAAAAGTAAAACAATAGTTTTATATTTTGTTTAATCTTTCTTCTTCGCTGACCGGGTTAAAGTCATCATCTACAGCAAGGTTTTTCCCTTCAAAAAACATGGTCCTTATGGTACCCTTTGCTGCTTTTACTCCGGCTAGATGAGGAGCATCCAGTATGCCTTTCTTTATGGCCGCTGCTATAATAGAAGGAGAAGACAGGGGATCCTTTGATCCATCTGGATCATCCAGCTGCTTTATTTTCTCTATTATAAGCATTGCATCTTTTACCAGTTCTTCCTTCCTGGTATTGACCTCAGGGTCATTTTTCATGTCCGGGCTGCCGTAAATATGATTATCGATGACTTTCCCTGCAATCTTTGTACTTTCAATAATATCTTCCGGCTTTGCTGCATGGCTGGCTTCACAATAAGCTACTATATGCATGATCTGGGGGTCCAGCTGCATCTGAAGCATCGTTGAGGATGCCAGCTGCCCCTTGCCCTGGTCAAAATCTGTCGGGTAACTGTACAGTCCCGACCTGGTCTGTCTCAGGGTCGTAAAATTATTATCATGGAGGGATTCTATCAATTCTACTTTAGCCAGCATCTTGGCAAGATCCATGGTAAATGAAATCTCTGCCGGAGTATTAAACATATACTGTGAGATATAGACTTTCACTCCCATCATTTTAGCATTATATGCAGCAAGATAGGCCGCGGCAACAGCAATTGAATCAGGGGCATAGCGCAGGCTCCAGTGATGCGACTCATTTACCTCAACAGGGACATTTTGCCCGGCATGCCATTTCATCACTTCCTGGTTTTCAGCAATTGATTCCCCGACACTTCTTCCGCTCCTGTTATCCAGCTCATTATACCAGCATAATGGAACAGCACACCACGCATTATTGATACTGTCAAGAAGTACCCGGGCAAGCCTTATAATATCATTTGTCCCGCTGTAACACCTGAGAAGCGGATAGTTGCCTGTCCTTGAAGCAAGAAGGAGTTTTTCAAAATCTTCTTTGCTCCTGACAGGGACTCCCCCCGCTCCATCCTGCTTCGGATTCATTTTTTCCGGGTGGAAAAAAAATTCCTGGGTATTCTGGTCAGGTCCTATGGATATTACATCAAGCACTCCGCTTTCTGATATTTTTTTTATACCCTTTATGGTATCTCCAAGCTCAGGTTGCCCGAAGTGGTGCCTTAAAACCGGGAATGGTTTTTTATAGCCTATCCTTTCAATGATATTTTGCGGCGGGATCTCACTTGAAGTCTTTACTATTTTTTTGTTTAAATAACTCTCGACTTCTTCTATTGTCTCTCCGCCGGTAAAAATTTTATCAAATATCCCGAGTTTTTCTGCTACCTCCCCTACCGGCCCGGTTGTGCCCAGTATAAATTCTATTTTCTTTTTTTCAGGTCTATCGATTATCTTTTCCTTTAATTCCATAAATACCGGCAAAATGCTTTCAGGTGAAAGGCGGTAACTTATGGCCACAATATCTGGCCTGGTCTTTTCTATCCCTTTTATTACTTCATCTATTGATACTGCAGAGCCCAGAAATTCAGTGGAATATCCCTGCCTGCCGGCAAGGTTCAAGAAATTTAACATCCCGGCTATGTGAACACAACTTCCAATACAGGCACCCATTATTTTTTTCATGATCTTTATTTCTTCCCCTTTATGAATATATTCCTTATCTCGTTCACATCCAGCCCTTCCAGGCCCAATCTCTTCAAGTTTCTTCCATTTTTCCTGAAGTCTGTTTTAAATATTGATTCAGCAATATTTATAAGCGAATCAATCACATCAGTTTCCACATCCAGGATCTTGCCTGTTTCAGAAATGGGGACAAGGCTCATCGGCACATCTTCAGTGATATACCTGACATGCGTGGTCCGGGGAGCCATTATACCGACATAGCCCGGATTGCTGTGTATGGCATCAAACAGGCTGTCTTCTACCACATTATAAGCCATGGACAGCCAGTCTATTGCAGAATAAACATTTTTACACCTCAGCTTATGTGCAACACGGACCCTTTCCTCATCAACTGATTCGAGGACCCTTGCTACAGATTGTGTGACACCCTCAATATAGAATTGAAAATTTCCAAGGGTAGATTCTATCCTGCTGGCATTTAATATTGTTATGGCAGGATGGAAAACAGCACCCATATTATTAAAACTGGTCTCGATCACGCTTGATGCAGGTATAAACTCGGGAAAAGCTTCATTTAATATTTTTACCACCCTGTCAGTTTTCTTGGCAGGAATGGCTGCAACCGGTATGGCCTGTTTTATTCTAAAGATCTTGGCTGTAGCAGGGCCCATACCCCTGCTTGCATAAATAAATGTCTGGGTCTCTGCTATGGTCACATCTTTATGGTTACCGTTTTCCCGTAAAACATTCAGAAATTCAAGGGCTCCGCAAGTCCTCCCGGGATTTAGGACCAGTATCTGTTTTTCAGTCAAAAATGGCGCACAGCTCCTGGCAATTGATACATGCCCATTTGCAGGGACCACCACAAGGATCGCATCCACACCGTCTATGGCTTCCTCAATATTATTGGTCACTATATTCAATTTGCCAAATCCCTTTATCTCTCCTTCTAGCTCTATCCCTTCAAGTTTTTTAATAGGTTGTATTTTTGATATCGTACGGTTATACAGATTGACAGTAAATCCTTTAATGGCAAGATGGGCAGCAATAGCTTTGCCGCCATGGCCCGCTCCGACTACTGTGAATTTTAGATCACGCATGATCTTACCCCTTTCAATATTTTAAAGTTTAATTTTTACTCAAGATGATTTTACCTGAAAAATTTTTCTTTAGATCTCTTAAAAAGATCTCATCCAGATTTATTTTATAATCTGGCGGCAGCCTGTAACTCTTTCCCATATCCATTCCATTTTTGTCTACTACTTTTATCTCTATTTCAAAGGTCCCGGGATTTAGTTTGATGATCTCGTAAAACCTGTTGATAAGATCTTTATCCATATCATCTTTTCTAATAGTAAACACTACTTTTCTATTCTTGTCATCCCCGGATTTTTTGGCAGATCCTTTTTCTTCCGGGCCCCTCCCGGAATTTTTATCTTTCTTCAGTTCCTCGACATCATTTGCCAGGATCTTGATCTGGTCCTCTTTCTTGTCAATCTTGCCATTTATCTTTATTATCTTTTCTTCATGTAGAAAGCTTTTGGATTTTTCCATTACAGAAGGAAAGATTATTACTTCCACATTTCCGCTTATATCTTCGAGGTTTATAAAACACATCTGCTGATCCCTCTTGGTAAAAATAGTCTTGATCCTGGTAATGATCCCCCCGATATCTACGGTGGTCCTGTCATTTAAACCGGATAATTCCTTCAGTGGTACCATTCTGGTAAAAGCTTCTTCATATTCAAATAAAGGGTGGCCGGAAATATAAAGGCCGAGCATCTCTTTTTCAAAACCCAGAAGTTCTTTTTTGGAAAACTCACTTTCCTGCTCCCTGCCTGTGCCTCCGCCTGATAAGTCGCCTACCCCGTCTTCACCGCTGACGTCAAATAATGAAAATTGCCCCATATCCCTGTCTCTTCTGATCTTTAATGTTTTTTCAATAATGTTCTCGTAATTGGAAAAAAGATATTTCCGGCCCTGTCCCAGTGAATCAAAAGTCCCGCTTTTAATAAGGCTTTCAATAGTTTTTTTATTTAATATATTACTATTGACTCTCTCACAGAAATCAACAAAATCCTTGAATTTTCCATTTTTCTTTCTTTCGTCTTCTATTTCCCCTATGACATTGGACCCGACATTTTTTACTGCAGACAGGCCGAACCTTATAGACTCTCCGACCACTGTAAAATCCAGGTGACTTTCATTGATATCGGGAGGAAGCACTACCATGCCCATTCTCCTGGCCTCACTGACATACTGGGCAACTTTTTCCTGGCTGCCCATTCTTATTGTAAGCAGCGCCGCCATGAATTCAACAGGGTAATTAGCCTTAAGGTATGCAGTTTGATAGGAGATCATTGCATATGCTGCGCTGTGTGATTTATTAAAACCATATTCAGCAAAATGATTGACCAGCTCAAATATCCGGGAAGAGATATCTTCCCCGATATTATTATTTTTTGCCCCTTCGGTAAATTTAGTTTTTTGCTTTGCCAGTAATTTTCTTTTCTTTTTACTTATGGCACTCCGCAGAATATCTGCTTCAGACATGCTGAATCCAGCCAGTTGGGAAGCTATCCCCATTACCTGCTCCTGATACAGGATTATTCCATAAGTGCTCTCAAGTATAGGTTTAAGACTGGGATGCAAGTATGTTATCTCCTTTTTCCCATTTTTATTATCTACAAAGTCCTTGACCATGCCGCTCTGCAGCGGGCCAGGCCTGTACAATGCCAGAATCGCTATCAGGTCCTCAAACTTGTCTGGCTTCATGCTTATTACCAGTTCCCTCATACCGGAACTCTCAAGCTGGAATACGCCCGGGCAGTCGCCTTCGCTTAACATTTCAAAGGTTTTTTTGTCATCATTTTTAATCTTGTTTATATCTATTTCTATACCCTTGGTCTTCTTGACCAAAAATAATGTTTTATCGATCAGAGACAGAGTCCTGAGTCCAAGAAAGTCCATTTTCAGGAGCCCTATTTTTTCTATGTCCTCCATCTTGTATTGAGTTACGATATCGCTATCTCCTTCTCTCTGGATGGGGGTATAATTAAAGAGGTCCTCCGAGGCGATGACAACTCCTGCAGCATGAATAGAGTCCTGCCGGACCAGGCCCTCAAGTGATATTGCTGTATCTATCATTTCACTGAATTTAGTGTCATTTTCATATATCCCGGCCAGCTCCGGTACTTTATTAAGTGAGTCCTTAATAGTCGTATTTAGTTCCATCGGTATCATCTTTGCAATACGGTCGACTTCCGCATAGGAGACTTCCAGCACCCTCCCGGCATCTCTTATGGCCTGCCTGGCAGCCATGGTCCCGAAAGTGATAAGTTGTGCGACTCTTCCTTCTCCATATTTTTTTGTCACATATTTGATCATGTCGTCTCTTTTTTCATAACAGAAGTCAATATCTATGTCCGGCATACTTCTTCTTTCTACATTTAAAAACCTTTCAAAAAGAAGCCCGTATTTTAAGGGGTCAATATCAGTTATGTCCAGGCAGTAAGAAACAACACTGCCTGCTGCAGAGCCCCTCCCGGGTCCCACGCGGATATCATGGGTTTTTGCATAGCTGACAAAATCCCAGACAATAAGGAAATATTCAGCAAAGCCCATTTTCTGTATTACTTTCAGTTCTTCCTGGATCCTGCTTTCCACCTTTTCAGTTAATGATGGATATCTTTTTTTTGCACCCCTGTAACATAATTCTTTTAGATAATCATCCGGGCTTGAATTTCCCGGAACTTTAAAAGCTGGTATCAGGTTCAAATCGAATTTCAGGTCCAGGTCACATCTTTCCGCAATAGCCAGGGTATTTTTCAGGGAATCCGGATGCTCTGAAAATATTTCCTTCATTTCCTGGAAGTCTTTAAAATAAAATTGATCTGTTGGAAATCTCAATCTCTTTGTCTCATTGATGGTGGAACCGGTCTGGATACATAACAGGACATCATGGGCCTTGCTGTCCCCCTGGTTTAAATAATGCACGTCATTTGTTGCAACCAGCGGTACTGAATATTCCCTGGAAAGATCTGCAAGCACTTTATTTACCTCTATCTGCTCGGGAATACCTGAATCCTGGAGTTCAAGGTAAAAGTTTCCACTGCCAAAAATATTAATATATTCTTCAAGGGCTTTTTTTGCGGATCCTGCTTTTCCTGCAATAATATGCTTCGGTATTTCTCCTCCTATGCAGCCGCTTAAAGCAATGATGCCCTTGCTGTATCCCTGCAGTAATTCTTTGTCTACCCTTGGTTTATAATAGAATCCCTCAATAAAGCCAAGACTTACCAGTTTCATCAGGTTTTGGTAACCTTCATTATTTTCTGCCAGCAGGGTCAGGTGATAAGAAGTGCCTTCCCTTTTATTTCTTTCGGTCTGTTTGTCCCACCGGCTTTTAGGGGCAAGGTATACCTCACATCCGATGATAGGTTTTATGCCGGCCTTCACTGCAGCAAAATAAAATTCAACGGCGCCGTACATCACTCCATGGTCCGTAAGGGCGATTGCCGGCATATTATAATCACATGCTTTTTGGATTAATCCATTTATGCGCGCAGCACCATCAAGCAGTGAATATTCACTATGAACATGTAGATGGACGAAATTGTCTTTTTCCATATCTGTATCAGAAGCCAGGTTATTATCTGTTTAATGCTGGTCTAGATCATTGCTACCCTGAACATTTCTTCAATTGAGGTTATTCCTGCGGCTACCTTTTCTGCAGCACTCTCTAAAAGTGTCTTCATGCCTTCCTGGCGGGCTACATCGTTTATTTCGTCTGTACTTTTTCTAAGTAGAAGCATTTCCCTGATCTTCTGTGTGACAACCAGTACTGAATATATGCCGATCCGCCCGAGATAGCCGGATTTATTGCATCTGCTGCAGCCGACTTTTGTGTATATTTTTTCTCCCTTAAATATTTTCTTTATCTCACTACTGATCTGTAAATTTGAAATATCCACTTCTTTTTTACAATTTTTACATAATTTCCTTATAAGTCTCTGGGCTACTATGCCTCTTACAGCAGAAGATATCATATATGACTCGATCCCCATCTCAAGCAATCTTGTCAGGCTTGATGGGGCATCATTTGTATGCAGGGTCGTAAGGACCAGATGTCCGGTAATGGAAGCTTCCATAGCTATTCTGGCTGTCTCCAGGTCCCTTATTTCACCTACCATTATTATGTCCGGGTCACTTCGCAGCATGGCCCGGAGGCCCCTGGAAAAATCCATATGTATCTTTGGGTTGACCTGGACCTGTATTATGCCTGGAAATCTATATTCAACAGGATCTTCTATTGTGAATATCTTTTTCTCGACATCTGCGATCTGGTTGAGAGTCGCATATAAAGTAGTAGTTTTTCCTGAACCTGTGGGACCGGTTATAATGATCGACCCATGAGGCAGCTTGACCATTTTTTTATATATCGGAACATCTTCCGGAGACATGCCGGATGTCTCAATATTGAATGCAGACTCATCCTTGTCCAGTATCCTCATGGTAATATTTTCACCAAAAACTGCAGGTATGGACGCGAATCTAAGGTCGATACCCCTGGCCTGGAATTTTATGGAACCCCTGCCATCCTGGGGCAATCTATTTTCAGTTATATCCATTCCCCCCATTATTTTATACCTGGAAATAAGGAGCCTTTGAACTGTTTTCGGGACATCCTTTATTTTCTGGAGGACCCCATCTATCCTGAATCTAATGGTACAGACCTTTTCCTGGGGTTCAATATGGATATCACTTGCCCTGAGTGATATTGCTTTCAGTATTATCTGGTTCGCCAGGCGCACCAGAGGATTCTTTTCTACCAGGTCCTCTTCATATTTTTGTGATATGGTCAGGTCCTCATCTTCGATGATCTCCTGGACTTCTTTGAGGCTGTAGTCATCGGAAGTATATAATTTGATTATATCAGTGATATCTTTTTCAGTTGTTATATAGGGTTTTACATTATAGCCCGTGAGGAGCCTTATCTCGTCGATCACGCTGATATCCCGCGGATCCGTCATTGCCACGTGCAGCGTAGTATCGTCCAGTTCAAATGGAAAGGCTTTTCTTTTAAAGGCAAAATCTTTAGATATAAGATTTGAAACAGTTGGATCGATGCTGTCCTGTATCTCACTCAAAGAAACCGTATCAAAGCCTCTTTGATAGGATATCAACTCGACCAGGGTACTGTCATCCAGGAAACCTTTTTTGATCAAGACCTCGCCCAATTTTTCACCTGTCTTCTTCTGGGAATCCAGCGCATCCTCTAATTGAACCTCAGTTATAAGCTTTTTGGTCAGGAGTATCTGGCCTATTTTTTGGTCCTTAATGTCTATTTTATCCATCTATACCTATTTTTTAACCATTGATTCTTCTAAATAATATAAACCAACAATACTATTCGCAATTATAATCTATCTTTAATCTTATTACACTCTTTGCAATCTATAACATTAAATTATAACTTATATTGAAAATTTATTAAAGATAACTAATTAATATTTAAAGCTATATTTTATTAATACTTCTATTAATCATACCAGCAGTATAGCCTGCACCGAATCCATTGTCAATATTGACCACTACAACTCCCGGACTGCAGGAATTCAGCATTGTCAGCAGCGGGGAAAGTCCTTTGAAGCTGGCTCCATATCCAATACTTGTAGGGACTCCGATCACAGGGCAGTCGACCATTGCACTTACCACTCCGGGCAGGGCGCCTTCCATCCCTGCAACGGCTATTATCACATTTGACCTGGTCAGGTCATCTTTATAATTTAGCAGCCTGTGCATTCCCGCGATTCCTACATCATAGATCCTTTTAACTTTATTCTTCATAAGGGAACATGTTATTGCTGCTTCATCTGCAATATGACAATCCGATGTACCCGCACATATTACCGTGACTCCTTCTTTTAGCTCTTCTTCGGGGACCTCCGGCTTAGTGTAGATCATGCCCGAGTCAAAATGCAGGTCAATGCCTTTCAGGCCCTTCTTCAGGAGCTCATAAGTCTTTAGGTCTGTTCTTGTGACAAGCAGTATGGTGGAATATTTAAGGATTCTTTTTGCTATTTCCAGGGTCTGTTCGGGTGTCTTATTGATCCCAAATATTACTTCCGGAAAATCCCTGCGGAGCATCCTGTGGTGGTCCACTTTAGCAAATCCAATATCTTCAAAATATAATCCTTTTATTCTTTCTATAAATTCCTGGTCCCCGATATTTTTATTCCTGTATTCACCAAGAAGTTCCTCTATTATTTTGCTTATTATATTATTAGTCATTGGAAATGGCCCTGCTATCTAGTAGTGAGATAATATATATTATAAACCCGGCCTATTTACATCAAAACAGGACCCCTAAACTTATTATAGCTAAAAATGGATGATCTTTCCTGAAAGATCTGCGATCAGGACAGCAGTTTCAATTGACACCACGCTTATTAATTTGATCAGGATATTCATTGAGGGCCCGGCGGTATCCTTCAGGGGATCCCCGACAGTATCCCCGACTACAGCGGCTGCATGCTCGGGTGTTCCGCTTTTTCCTTCTTCTTCAATTTTTTTCTTGGCATTATCCATGGCTCCGCCTGCATTGGCCATAAATATAGCCTGGGCAAAACCTGACAGCAGGGTCCCTATGATCAGTGCAATGACTCCTCCCGGCCCGAGCAATATCCCTATTACTACAGGGATCACAAAAATTAAAATACCCGGAGCTATTATTCCTCTCTGGGCCGCCCTGGTGACAATAGTAATAAATGTTTTAGGATCTCCCTTGGTCTTTCCAGAAAGTATGCCTTTTATCTGTTTTCTGGCCTCTATAATCACTTTATCAGCAGCGCTTCCGACTGCCCTGAGTAAAAGGGAGGTAAATAAAAACGGCAAGACTACGCCTACGAAGAGCCCCGCAAGTATTTTAGGGTCCTTCATGAAATCCAGGGTCACTACGCCTGCCTGAAGAATCTCTACTTTTGAAAAGTATGCCTGTCCGAGGGCCAGGGCAGTAATAGCGGCACTACCGATGAGAAGCCCTTTTCCTATTGCTGCAGTGGTATTCCCAACAGCATCTAATTTATCTGTGGTCTTCCTGACATGTGCCGGCTGTTCCGACATCTCTGCAATGCCTCCGGCATTATCTGCAATCGGGCCGTATACATCAATAGCTATGGCAAAAGGGGAAGTCGATAACATGGCTACAGCAGCTATTGCTACTCCGTAAAGCCCCATTTTAAAATCAGTAGATCCCCCTGATATATAGAATGAAAACAGCATTACTGCAATTACTGTAAGGGCCGGAAGAATTGAACTTTCCATGCCGTAAGCAAGGCCATTTACTACGAGGGTAGCCGGCCCTGACCTGGCGCTTTTCTTGATCTCCCTGGTCGGCCTGTATCTTGAATCAGTATAAAGCAGGGTAAACAGCCCGATCAAGAATCCAGCCGTTAATCCTCCGGCAGCAGAATAAAACAGGAAGTTATATCCGCTTCCTACAATATATTTGATTATAAAATATGACATCGCCATTATTGCAATAACTGTGACCAGAAGCCCGGAAAGAGTGGTACCTGTGAGCAGGCTGACTGTTGCGCTTTCCTTGTATCTTGCCACCACTATTTTTATTATAAAAATGGCCAGGATAGATGCCAGGGCTCCAGAAGTAGCGATTATCATCGGGATAATGACACTATTAAGCATCAATGGTGAATTCTGGAAGGCAAGAAAACCTAAAAACTCTGCAGCAATAATAGAGCCTACCCAGGATTCCAGGGCATCTGCCTTCATCCCACCTACATCACCAACATTATCACCGACATTATCAGCTATTGTTGCAGGATTCCTGTAATCATCTTCTTTTAACCCTAATTCTACCTTGCCCACATAATCTGCACCCATATCTGCTGCCTTTGTAAAGATCCCTCCGCCAGTTCTCATAAAGAATGCTGCAAAACTGGCTCCGATAGTAAAGGTTATTAAAATATTTACAATAAAATGCATTATTTCTACAGGGTCCCCTCCAGTCCGGCCGTACCACCAGTAAAGGACATTAAACCATAGTGCTGTATCAAAAAGCGCTACAGCAGCCAGGAGAAGTCCTGAAGCAGAAGCTGCAGTAAATGCTATATTCATAGCTTCGCCAAGCCCCTTTTCCTTTGCGGCAAAAGTAACCCTGGAATTAGCAGTAGTAGAGATCCACATTCCGATATAACCTATCAGCAAACTAAATATCATGCCAGTTGCAAAAGCAGGAATGGATGCAAATTCAAGGTAGTCAAACTGTACCATCACAAACAGCAGGGCCACGATTACCACAAAGAAAATACCTATGACCTTCAGCTGTTGATTAAGGTAAGCCCTGCTCCCAATAAATATGGCATCAGAAATTTCCTTCATGCGGTCCGTTCCCCTGCTTTTTTTTCTTACCATGACTACAAACACAATAGCCAGTGCAAGAGAAATTGCCGCCCCTATGAAAGGAATGATCCTTATTAATAATAAACCTGACACAAATACCTCCCGGTCTCACCTGAAAATAACAAATTGATATTAATTAAAAATACAGTGAAATATTTTATTAGAAATGGTGGTATTTAGCAATAATTTTATAGATGTCCAATCTGTACGGAATATTTAATACCGACTATTTTTTAAAACCACTGGGATCCCTACCAGGGCCATTCACCTGAAGTGCACGCCTGAAAGGCATGGATCGATGCCCCTGTTATTTCTTTTTATTTTTTTCCACATGCATGAGGCCGAAAACAACACTGTCTTCAAGGGCCTGCCAGCTTGCTTCTATAATATTCTCTGACACCCCTATTGTACCCCAGCTTTTCTCGCCATCTGAAGATTCTAATAAGACTCTTACCACGGCCGCGGTACCTTTTTTCTCATTAAGGACCCTCACTTTAAAGTCTGTAAGCTCGATCCTGGAAAGATCCGGATAACAACTTTCAATAGCTTTTCTTAATGCTTTATCCAGGGCATTGACAGGGCCGTTCCCTTCAGCAGTCTCAATGATCCTCATATCCCCTATATTGACTTTTACTGTAGCCTCCGACATCATCTCGCCATCGGCCCTTTTTTCATTTAGGACCCTGAAGCTTTCAAGGGTAAAATATTCTTTCTTGACTGATGTGATATCTCTTACCAGGAGCTCGAAGCTTCCATCTGCGGCCTCAAATTGATAACCTTTATGCTCCAGATCCTGTATCCTGGCCAATATCTCGCTCACAGTCTTAATATCTTTTTCCAGGTCGATACCAAACTCCCTGGCTTTAAGTATTATTGACTTTTTACCCGACAATTCTGAGATCAATATTTTTCTTGTATTTCCCACTTCCCCGGGCCGGACATGTTCAAAAGCAGCCGGTATTTTACTGACCCCGCTTGCATGCATGCCTCCCTTATGGGCAAAAGCATTATATCCGACAAAAGGCTGATGGGCATTAGCGATCTGGTTTGCAGTCTCACTGATAAACCTGGATAAGCTGGTCATTGCTTTAAGGCTATTTTCTTTGAGACATTTTTTTTGAAGCTTTATTTCCAGGATAGGGATTATTGTACATAGATCTGCATTGCCGCACCTCTCTCCATAACCGTTCATTGTACCCTGGACAAGGCTGGCTCCCTTTTCGACTGAGATCACGGAATTGGCATCGGCACATCCGATATCATTATGGAAATGCCCGCCAAGCGGTGTTTTGATCATATCTCCCACCTTACCTGTTATATCCATTACTTCTACCGGTAAAACTCCGCCATTTGTATCACAGAGGGATATATTATCGGCGCCGGCTTCTTCGGCAGCCTTCAGTGCCTTTATTGCATAATCTGGATCCTCCCGGTAGCCGTCAAAAAAATGTTCTGCATCAAATATCACCAGAGGGAAGTATTTTTTCAAATACTCTATGGATTCATGGATCATGGCGAGATTATTTTCAAGTGTCGTCTCCAGCACTTTTTTTACATGCAGTGAAGATGATTTACCGACCACGGTAATACCATCGGCACCAGACTCAATAAGTAATTTTAAATTGCTGTCTTTTTCTACTGAAGTATCTTTATACCTGGTCATCCCAAAAGCAATGATCTTTGAATGGCTGTATTTCCTGGATTTTATCTTATGGAACAGTTCCATTTCTTTGGGATTAGATGCCGGGAATCCGATTTCTATATAGTCGATCCCGATTTCATCAAATCTTTCAATCAGCTGCAGTTTATCATTTACAGAAAATGATATATCTGCTCTCTGGGTCCCGTCCCTTAATGTTGTGTCAAGTATCTGGATCTTATTTTCCATTTTTTAGTCTGCCGTGGTCAATTAATAATAATTGCATCGCCTATCTATTTTAAGTTTTCCCTGGTATATTTTATATATCCGCCGCTCTTGACCAGTTTTTGAATAAATTCAGGGATGGGATTGATCTTAAAAGTCTTTTTTGTATTAATATCTTTTATCTCACCGCTGTTTAAGTCTACCCTGAGCTGGTCCCCGTCCATTATGCTGTTGCTGGCTTCAATGGATACGACTACAGGAAGGCCGATATTTATCGAATTCCTGAAAAATATCCTTGCAAAAGATTTTGCGATCACGATTTTGATCCCACTGGCTTTTATTGACAGGGGAGCATGTTCTCTCGAAGATCCACACCCAAAATTATTGCCGGCGACTATTATCTTCCTGTCTTTTATTTTTTCTTTAAAATCTTTATCCAGATCCTCAAAACAATGAGCTGCCAGTTCTTTTTCCCCGGTTGTATTCAGGTATCTTGCCGGAATGATCACGTCGGTATCTACATTATCTCCATATTTTATTGCTTTTTCTTCAATAATCATCTTATGACCTCCTCCGGTGTGGTTATTTTTCCTGCAATGGCTGAAGCCGCAGCTACAGCCGGTCCGGATAGATAGACTTCGCTTTCCGGATGGCCCATCCTGCCCACAAAATTCCTGTTTGTTGTAGAAACGGCCCTTTCACCTTCAGCCAGGACTCCCATATGCCCTCCCAGGCAGGGCCCGCAGGTGGGGGTGCTCACAATACACCCGGAATCAATGAAAGTCTCAATATATCCTTTTTTAAGAGCTTCCAGGTAAATATTCTGTGTAGCAGGAATAATAATCGCCCTTATGTTTTTATCCACCTTCCTGCCTTTTAGTATCTCTGCAGCGATCTTTAGATCTTCGATCCTACCGTTGGTACAGGAACCTATTACTGCCTGGTCAATGGAAATATCCTCGAGCCCGCCGGCATCTACAGCATTTGAAGGAAGATGCGGGGTGGATACCTGTAATTCTATCTTCGAGCAGTCTATACCGTAGGTCTTTTCAAATCCGGCATCCGCATCACTTGCCACTTCCCGGTAATCACCATCAGTCCTTGTTTTTAGATAATCCCTGGTGACTTCATCTGTTTCCATCAATCCAAATTTACCTCCTGCTTCTATAGCCATATTACACATGGTAAACCTTGAATCCATGGACAGACCAGCTACCGCCTCACCTGTAAACTCCATAGACCTGTAAAGGGCGCCTTCCACGCCTATCATGCCGATAGTATATAGTATCAGGTCTTTTCCTGTTACCCACGGCTTTAAACTGCCGCTGTAATCAAATTTCAGGGTCCTGGGTACCATAAACCATAATTTACCGGTAGCCATGGCTACAGCCGCATCCGTGCTTCCTACACCGGTTGCAGCGGCCCCCAATGCCCCATAAGTGCAGGTATGTGAATCTGCCCCTATGACCAGGTATCCGGGCCGGACCAGCCCTAATTCAGGAAGCAGTGCATGTTCGATACCCATTTCTCCCGCTTCAAAATAATTCTTTATTTTATGTTCCACGGCAAATTCTCTTACAAACTTGCACTGCTGGGCAGATTTTATGTCTTTATTGGGAGTAAAATGATCCAGCACTATGACTACTTTATCCGCTTCGAATACTTTCCCGGCACCGATTTTCCTGAACTCTTCTATGGCAAGCGGCATTGTAATATCATTGCCCAGCACTATATCAATATCTGCATTGACTATTTCCCCTTCTTCTACATGATCTTTTCCACTATGAAAGCCGAGTATTTTTTGGGCCATTGTCTGTGATTTTATATTTCCAGCCAATTATGGTTTCTTTTCCTTTCTAAATGTATTTAAGTGCGGCCGGCGTACCGTAAGGTCAAACAATATTTTCAATTATCCTGTTCATTGCATCAATATAAGCCCTGATGCTTGCTTCAACAATATCTGTACTAATGCTGCTGCCCATCACTTCGATCCCATCTGAAGTCACAACTATCTTTACGGACCCTATTGCATCCTTACCTCCCGAAACCGCTTCAATATTATATTCTTTAAGTTCGGCGGTGATCTTTGTTATTTTATCAATAGCCTTAAAAGATGCATCGACCGGGCCGTCCCCTTTTGAAGTCTCGCGGTGTGATTTGCCGTTTACTTCAATATTAATAGTAGACATAGCTTCAATATTTGAACCGCTGCTGACCTCATAATCCACTAAACGGAAATATTCCTCGACATCTCTCATCTCATTTTCGACTATGGCCTTGATGTCCTGATCGTTCAGGGCGCCTTTTTTTTCTGCCAGTTTCTTAAACCTTTCAAATGCTTTCCCGGCATCGGCATCTTTTAGATCTATGCCCAACTCGGCTAATTTCTCCATGAAAGCATGTCGTCCGGAATGCTTCCCCATGACAAGTTTAGAGGACTTGAGCCCAATATCTTCCGGTTTTATTATTTCATAAGTCGATCTTTCTTTAAGCATGCCGTCCTGATGTATGCCTGCTTCGTGCAAAAACGCATTTTTCCCGACTATGGCCTTATTGGGAGCTATTACATATCCAGTAAGAGTCCTTACAACACTGCTGGTCCTGGTGATCTCCTTTATCCGGAGGTCCGTATGGACTCCCAGGTCTTTTTTCCTGGTATCGATGATCATGGCTATTTCTTCAAGGGAGGAATTACCTGCCCTCTCACCAATACCATTTACGGCGCATTCGATCTGTCTTGCTCCATGCTGGACTGCCATAAGTGAATTAGCCACTGCCAGTCCCAGGTCATTATGGCAGTGCACGCTCACAATGACATCATCGATCCCCTCTACGTTTTCAAATAGATAGTCGATCATTGAAGCAAATTCATCCGGAATAGCATAGCCGACAGTATCGGGGACATTTAATACGCTTGCCCCATTTTTAATCGCTATTTCAAACATGCGGCATAAAAAATCCCAATCGCTCCTGGTAGCATCCATAGCAGAAAATTCAACCATGTCTGTATATTTACGGCTTCTTTTAACTGCATCCCCTGCAAGTTCCAGGGCTTCTTCCCTGCTTTTTTTGAACTGGTATTTAAGGTGTATGTCCGATGATGATATAAAAGTATGTATGACCGGCTGGCTGGCACCGGAAAGAGCTTTCCCGGCTACGTCGATATCTTCTTTCCTGGCTCTTGCCAGGGCAGCGATCCTCCTGTCCTTTATCTTGGATGAGATCTCTTTTACAGCTTCAAAATCGCTATTTGATGATATTGGAAAGCCTGCCTCAATAATATCTACATTTAACCTGCTCAGTTGCTGCGCTACTTCCAGTTTTTCCTTAACATTTAAATGTATGCCGGGCGCCTGTTCCCCATCTCTTAAAGTCGTATCAAATATATGTATCTTATCATCCATATTGCACCTTTTTGGCTTTTTAGCTTTTTTTTAAACCACTGCACCTCTCAGTACAGGGTAACTACCTTGATATCATCAAAACCTGATAGTCTAATAAAATCCTTTAGCGTCCCGGGAGTCACCTCACTGTCCAGGTTCAGGCCCATGACTGCATCACCGCTCATCTTTTTCCTGCCTACATGCATCGCAGCAATATTTACATCCAGTTTGCCAAAAGCAATGCCGATCTTGCCGATCTGTCCCGGAACATCTTTATATGTTAAAAATGCCATATATTGTGAAGGGACCATGTCTATCTCAAATTTATCAATGGCAATAAATCTTGGTACATTCTTCTTTCCCGTAATCGTACCGGAAATGGATAATTCGCTGTCCCTGCCCTTGCCTTTTAAAATTATCAGGTTCACAAAATCACTGGAATGCCTGCTTTTTTCTGTTTTAACTTCCAGGCCCATACCCCTGGTTATAAGGTCCACATTGACCATGTTTATATTCTCGGCAGAATATTTTTCTAAGATCTTTACCAGTATCATCGATGTAAGGACCCTTACATCATGTTCCGATACCTGGCCGTGATATCCTATCTTAAGTCTTTCCAGATTACCTTCAAACATGTTGGTAAAAAGGCTTCCCAGATTATCACACAGCTTAAAAAATGGAGATATAGCTTCCATCAATTCCGGCCTGATAGCCGGTGCATTGACTGGAAAACCGGGAGTTCCTCCATTAAGGACCGATATCACCTGTTCGGCGATGGTGGTCCCTGCCCTGCTCTGGGCTTCAGTGGTAGCCGCTCCCAGGTGTGGGGTGGCAACCACTTCCTCAAGGTCAAACAATGGAGAATCAGTGCAGGGCTCTTTCTCGTAGACATCAAGTGCAGCTCCACCGATCCGGCCATCTTTTATTGCTTCTGCCAGGTCTTTTTCAACAACAATGCCGCCCCGCGCAACATTTAATATAATGGTTCCTTTTTTCATCCTGGAAAACTGCTTCCTGTCAAACATCCCGATAGTATCCTTGTTTTTTGGCAGGTGGATGGATATAAAATCCGCAGTACTGTATATATCTCCTAATTTATTTGCTTTTATTATCCCCAGCTGCTTGAATCTCTCTTCAGAAACAAAAGGGTCATATGCTATTACTTT
>SDBU01003137.1_pt1 | contig 21239 bp, 32 predicted proteins | sample 2277071 | NCBI WGS metagenome assembly SDBU01 (sample SAMN10397929, study PRJNA504765) | marine sediment metagenome | isolation source: marine sediment core GS08_GC12, 126 cmbsf | place: Arctic Ocean: Gakkel Ridge, Loki's castle | collected 2008
CTTTGCTGAGAGTTATCTTAGAGTTGATGAGGAGCGGAGGGGGGAGATGGACGAGGTTAAAAAATAGGGCCACTAAGAAAAAATAAATTAAAAAGAAAATGTAAAGAATGCGAAGAAATGTATATTCCTAATAATAGATATGGGAAACTTTGCGATGAATGTAAAGAAAAAGCAAAAGAAAAAGCTATAGAAAAAGGTTTTGGAGCAGGACAATGGAAGAAAAAGAAAAAAATAACTACAATGAAGATTGTTATAATTTTATTTTGTTTAACCTTTATCTTATTAAGTATAAACTATATCTCTGCATTAAGAGTAGATTTTATTAATACTGAAACAATTTTGCAAGGAGAATCCTCGAGGATATTTATAGGAATTGAAAATGATGGAGATGATGACATTGTAGATGTTTCTGTAGAATTAGATTTTACAGAATTACCTTTTGCTCCTTATAATTCTAATTCTGAATATGGTATAAATGAAATCAAAGATGGAAAAACTGAAACAGCGGTTTTTGAAATAATCTCTATGAATGCTAAATCAGGAATTTATAAAATTCCTTTAAAGATTAGTTATAAAATTGAAGATGAGACTACGGTTAATACTAAAGAGTCTATAATAAGTTTTGTTGTCAATTCTATTCCAATAATAAAAGCAAGTCAAAGAGACGATGTGGATGGTTTTTTATTAAAAGGAAGATTAAATGAAATTACAATAGATATTCTTAACAAGGGATTATCAGATGTCCAATTTGCAGAAGCAGAGATTGGTTCATCTAATTATTTTGACTCATTAAAATCCATTCAATATATAGGAGACATTAGTGGAGATGATTATGAATATATAGAATTTAAAATATACTTTAAAGAAGATGCTCCAAGAATAGTAAATATCCCTGTGATTATTAGATATCAAGATGTTTTCAATACTCAATATGAAAAAGAATTGATGGTAAGAGTTAATACATATACAACAGAAGAAGCAATAGCAGAAGGATTAATGGCTAAAGATTATAAACCAATGATAATTGGTGTGGGAATAGGATTAGTGATTGTGTTTATATTATATAGGAAGATTAGAAAATGGTCTAAGAATAAGAAAATGAAAAATGATACCGGAGGAAAGAAGTAAAATGACAAAAGAATTAATGAAAATTGAATTAGTTAATCCCATTGAAAATTTGATAGGAAAATACAAGGCGCAAGTTCATAGTTATATAGATGCCGAACTAATAACTTTAGAAGAATGGAATGAAAGATTTAAATATTTTAGAGATGATTGTGGGTATAGTATAATACATTATTTACAAGCAGTTGTGAATAAAATAGATTTGTTTATGACAGAAAATCCCATAATATTAAAGAATAGAAAAGAATTAGTAAAAAGATTTGGGGTTAAAATAATAAATACAAAAGAATTTATGGAGGAAAATGAAGATGAGAAGAAATAAATTTGAAATAGTTAATATCCTTTTGAATCTAATTAAAAATGGAAATAAATTAGGGATGCCTATAACAAGGTTATTACAAATGTCTAATTTATCCCCTCAAGGTTTTAAAGAATATTATCCAAGGATATTAAACTTAAAATTAATAAGGGAAGTAGAATCAGGAAAAAATAGAAAAAAAGTTTTCTTAACTGAACTTGGAAAAGATTATGTAAAAAAATCTAATCTGATTATTGCAAGTCTGGAGAAATTAAACAAAGAGTATAAACTAAATTTAGAGGAGATTAGATATAAGTAAAATGGAAAAAGAATTTAATTTAAATGAGAGAAGGAAAAGATTATTTAAGGGCTTGGAAAAAAAATGGAGTTTATATGATGGAACTAATTTTAAAGAATTAGGAGATGTTTTTAAAATAATTAAAAATCAAGATAAAGAGTTTATTAGACAATTAAAAGAAAATAAAGTATGTGCTCATTGTAAGAGTAATCCATGTATGTGTGGACAATCAGATTGGGTTGTTGGATTAGATACATTGTTAGAATTAGCAGGAGATAAATTGAATTAAATGGTATTTTTTGTAAATTACAATAATTTTAAATGTGAAGATTGTGAAGGAGATAAATTCACAATGCACGAACTAAAATTTGATAGGGGAGAAATTACACTTCATTGCACTACAAAGGATTGCGGTGCTTCATATGATTTTAGACCAGTGATGAAACAAAGCAGTTCTTGTCATCCTACAAAGATATGTAAATGTGGACAGGGATTTTTAAGTCGTGATGATAAGTTTTGTAGTGGATGTGGAAAGAAAAATCCAGGATATAAAGACCCTTTTGCAAAGAAGGTTGACTTAGAGGTTTATGATGAAAAAAATAAATAAATCACATTTGAAAGATATGAAGAAGAAAAATGGATAAAAATAATTGTTTAAATTGTAAAATAGAACTTAAATCAAAAAATAAATTTTGTAGTCCTATTTGTGCAAGTAAATATTGGAATAAAAATCATAAAGAAGAATGTATTATTGCTCAAAAAGAATTTCATAAAAAAAATCCAAATTATTCAAAAGAACACAGAAAAAAATGGAGAAAAGAAAATCCTGAAAAATATCAAGAACAAAGAAAAAGATGGAGAGAGAAAAATAAAGATAATCCATCAGAAAAAATTAAAGCAAGTTCAAGAAGAAAGGCAAATTATAAAATAGAACTAAAAGAAAAATGTGAAATTTGTGAGGTGAATAAAGCAATAGAGAGACATCATAATGATTATTCTAAACCATTAGAAACCATATCTGTTTGTAAATCTTGTCATTTAAATATTAATAATAATATTATAATGGAGGTAAAATGATAAAAATGAATAAGAATAAGAAAGCAAATTTTAAATTAGGATTAAGTTTGACTGTAGGAGTTATAGCCTTTTTTGTTGGTATAATAATTGTAACAATGGGATTTGACTATATTGGTGCAGGACACATCGGTGTTAAGGAAAGAATGGGAGTAATAGACCCAGTTGCTTGGGGGCCCGGAGTTCAATGGACTGGGGTTTTAGTTAGTTCAGCTTCATTCACAACTCGTATTCAATTAGAAGAATATGATGTTAGTGCATTCTCAAGTGATGCTCAAGTTGTTCAAACTTCGGTTGCTCTTAATTTTAGGATTGACCCTCAAAAGGCTCCTGAAATTTATAAGAATATTGGAATGAATTATCAAGATATAATTATATCTCCAATAATTCAAGAAACTGTGAAGGCTAATACTGCAAAGTATGCTTTAGATGATTTAGTTAAAAATCGTGGAGATGTTAAAGCAGCAATTACAAATAGTTTAATTAGAACTTTACAAGATAAAGGATTGATTGTGACAGAAGTTGCATTAACTAATTTTGAGTTTTCACCAGAAGTTCAAGCTGCAATTGAGGCAAAACAAGTTGCTGCTCAAGATGCTTTAGCTGCTGAGAATAGACTTAAAGAAATGGAGTTTACTTCACAATCTATGAAACTTCAAAGTGAAGTTATTGAAATTAAGAAATTAGATTTAGAAGCTGCAAGGATTGAAGTTGATAGAATAATGGCTGAGAAATGGAATGGTCAATATCCTAATACATTAGTAATCTCTGGAAATGGCGAAAACGATTTATTATTAAATCTTGGAGGCTTAGAAGCATAATGGCATTTTTTAGATACATCTTATTTGTCTTAGTAATCTCAGTTGGAGTAGGCTTAATAGTAAAATATGGTAGCATATTTATTAGAAAGCTCAAAAGAACTGAAGAGAAAGCTTATGACAAATTAGAAAAGAAAGTATTATCTGAAAAGAAAAAACCAAAATCACAAAAGAAGAAGAAATAAGTTTATTATTTTTTTATCTTCTTCTTTTTTATATTCAGTGGTAGAGTCAGGATAGGTGCGGCACGGCAGTATGAAAATGTAAGGTAAGGCAGGGAAATCATATTTTAGGTCAGGCAAAGAAGGGCCGGGCAAGGTGTGGTGAAGAACGGTTAGGTAAGGCAGGGAAATTCATATTCATTGGCGGAGTTTGGCAGGGTAAGGATTAAATATAAAACAAAACAAATGAAAACAAGAATAGAAAAAGGAAGACACGAAAACGAAAAGAAACTCATAATAGAATTATCAAAGAAAGAAGAAAAGGAATTAAAAGAAAAATTAAAAGAAGTAGTAGGAGCTATAAATGATTAAACTTAAAAGTAATGAAAGGGGGTATAAATAAAATAAAATGATATGGTTATATATTGTATTAGGAGTATTGGCAATTTGGTTCCTAGCAGGGATTAGAATAATCAGACCAACTCAACGAGGAGCATTAGAAACTCTTGGTAAGTATCATGGATTTAAAACTCCTGGATTTAATTGGGTTGCAGTGCCTTTCCAAAGAATTATAATGGTAAATGTTACAGAAAGAATGGCAGATGTTGAACCTCAAGAAATTATTACTCAAGATAATTTAAATGCTGGAGTTGATTTAGTGGTTTATTATAAAGTAAGACCTGACCAAGAAAATGTTAAGAAATCTCTATATGCTGTTCATAACTTTAGAAATCAAATCGTAACACTTGCTAAAACAACTGCAAGAAATGTTATTGGTGGAATGAATTTTAAAGATGTTAATAGTAAGAGAAATGAACTTAACGACAAGCTTAGAATTATCTTAGATAAAGAAAGCGATGCTTGGGGAGTTGAAGTAGTTAGAGTAGAGTTAAAAGAAATTTTACCTCCAAAGGATGTTCAAGAAACTATGAATAAGATTATTAAAGCTGAGAATGAAAAGACTGCGGCTGTTGATTTTGCAAGTGCTCGTGAAACAGAAGCTGATGGTATTAAAAGAGCAGCTATTAAAGAAGCTCAAGGACAAAAAGAATCTACAATTTTAGAAAGTCAAGGAATGGCTGAAGGAAAGAAAGTTGTTGCTGATGCTGAAGCTTATAGGATTAAACAAGTTAATGAGTCTGCTCAAAAATACTTCAAAGGTAATGCTCAGACTTTGAAAAAACTTCAAGTTACTGAAACTTCATTAAAGAATAATAGTAAAGTAATCTTAACTAAAGACGGGATTAATCCTCAATTAATTATTGGAGATTTACCACTAGCAGATAAAAGCAAATCACAAGAAGAATAAAGATTTTTAAATTTTTTTTATTTTTCTTCTTTCATACTCTAATAACGCAGGACAACGGGAATTAGAGAAGGTTCCTTGCAAGGTTTACCTTTCACCACCCGCCTGCACTCATATTCATAAGCTTTGGTTGTGCGATGCCAGGTCGTGCTTGGTAAGGTGGGGCTCTGTAATGTAAGGTAAGGAAATCATATTCATTAGGTAATGTAGAGCCCGGCGCTGTGTAGTTTAGTTGGGTGAAGTATGGTGATGTAAGGCAGGGATTCACAAATCATATTCGCGGTGGAGTGATATTGGGTGGGGTGCGGCAAGGAATGGTATGGCAATGTAAGGTAAGGAATCACAAATAATAAGATGGAAAAAATTATGAAAAATATGGAAAATAAATTTAAAGTTAAATTTATCATTGAAAAAGAAGATACAATCATTGCTGATAGTTATAAGAATGCAAAAACAAAATTTGCAAATAAATTCTCTAAACCTCAAAAAGAAAGTTTTACATTTTTTATAAAAAATTTACAAACTGGAGATAACCATATTTGTAATAATGGTTCATGGATTACTATAAAAAAAATCAAAATAAAAAAAATCCCAAAAGAACCGACACTTATAATATCAGATCTTCGAAGGGTTTTATCTTCAGGAATGTGTAATAATTTAAAAGGGACGGACGGTTTGCGGGCCAGATTTAAATGATGCATGTTCAATAGGAAATGATGAAGAAAACCAAAGGTTAATAAATTTAATCAATGAAAAAACTATTCCTTCATTTAAAATAGATGACGAATTAATTCGTAAAGCGAATAGAAAATGGAAGTTTGATGAAGTAGTAATTACTAAAGTATTTTTTAGTGGAGGATTTTAATGGAAGAAAAAGATATAAGAAAAATAGTAAAGTTTAGATGGAACATGTTAGAGGAAACTTTAATGTTATCTCTTTATGAAGAAAAAATAATCAATTTAATAAGGATGCCTAAAGAAAAATATGATAGATACTTAAATGCGGAAATAATATTTGGAGATAAAGAATTTAATATTAGAGAAGTTATTAAATTATTATGGTCAATTCATATGTTTACTGGGAAAAGACTAGACAGTGCATTAATATATGGGGATTGGTTTAAGAGTGATAGTATAAAAGAAAAAATTCGTAAGGGGAAAATAAAACCTCAGGAGATTAATGATGAATAAAAAAATAAATTTTATATTTTGTGATACTTGTAAAAAAAAGATAACTAAAGGTATAGTACCTTTAGGTTTTTATGATATGAATTTTTGTGATGAAACTTGCAAAAAAAGATACCCTCAAGACAGACAAATGTCTAAAGCATTTCATCCACATTGGGATGAAATTTCTGAAATGGAATTTGAGTGTAGTTCTGATAATGAACTACAAGAATTAATGGATTTATTAAAGGTTACAGAAGATAAGGAATTAATTTATATGAGACAACAATCACTTTTAAAACAAAATGAAATAAAACAACAAACAAAACAATTAACACGTGAACTCCAAGAATTAGAAATTGAATCAGATAAAAATAAAGAAAAAGTGAGGTGCTCACTTATGGGTAGAAGGGTGAAGTTATCACATCCTAATAAGTGTGAGAGATGTGATAAGATAGAGTCCAATATTAAATCCATTAGTATAATCTCAAAAGAAAATGGTGGTGAGGATTCACCTGAAAATAAAATCAAATTATGTAAAAAATGTTTCCCAATAGTAAATACTTATGTAGATGATTTATGGGACCTTTACCATGACGCAAAAATGGTTAAAAAATATGTAATTGCTGATGACCATCCATTAGATAAACGCTTAAGGGTTAAAAAATATGAAATTTACAAAAGAACAAATTAGGAAGCTTAGTAGGGAAGATATAAAAAATATCTTACAAGAACAACAGAAAGAAGAGTTTCGTGAAAAATTTGGAGAAACTATTGGTGCCCCTGCTCTACGTTCTATTCTATGTAATGAAGGAGATGAAAGATATAAAAAATTTGAACTTAGTTCTTCTATTTGGAGTTATATTAGTGATTATAACTCTGAGGGGTATGGGTGCAACATAACCGAAATAGAAAAAAAATTTAATATAAAACGAATTACCGCTCTAAGAATTATTAAAGAATTTCTATTTGCAGGGGTGGTATGGGTAACTAAATTAGATAAAGAAATATTTGCTCATTGCAGAGGTCCACAGGGAATGGTAAAGAGGGATTTAATTTAAAAGGTAAGGTAGGAAATCATATTCATAAATCATATTCATTGTCCGGCAATGCGATGTATGGTTAGGGCTGGCACAGTGAGGCGAAGTGATGTAAGGCAAGGCAGGGAAATTCATATTCACAAATCATATTCGCGGTGGAGTGATATTGGGCGGGGTGCAGTAAAGTGATGTAAGGCAAGGTAAGGAAATTCACATTCATAAATCATATTCGGTGGCGCGGTCTGGTGTAATTGGGTCTGGCAATGTATTGTTGGGTGGTGTTTGGTTTGGTAAGGCAAGGATTTCATTCTATAGAATGAAATAATATTCTATAGAATTCAAAATGATTCTATAGAATCTATAATACATAAACACAAAGTTTAAAAAGGACTTCCACGTCCCATAATCAGTAAAAATGCAATTAACTTCAATACAGGTGACAAATGAAATCAAAGAAACATTGAATTCTATGAAAAAGAAAGGAGAGTCTTACGAGGATGTGATTAAAAGATTAATTGAAAAAAGTAAAGAGGTTAAAAAAATTGTAGAACAACCAAAAATGGAAGAAACAAATACAAGAAAAGAATTAAAACCTGTGAGGTTGATAGGATGAAAATGAAAAAATCAAACTTAAATGTAATGAAAGGAGGTATATAAAAAATTATGAAATTTAATAAAATCATGACAGTATTGTTAGGATTTACTTTAATATTAATGCTAGGAGCTAGCGGAGTTTTAGCAGGAGTTTTTCCAAATCCATTTGTTATAAATGGAAATGAAGATGTTAATATTATTTATGGTGCAACAGGTGACGATTTATCTGGAGCAAATAGCATAGGTAATGATTTAATAGCTACTTGGGATTCTCAGCAACCAGAAATAGTTGATGGTGATTCTACTACAATAGTTATTGGAGATGAGAGTTATTTAATTCGAAGTCATGGAAATGATTTGAACTTCCTTGAAGGTTTATATGATGTTGAACAAAAATTGACAGAAGATGAATTACCAATTTTATTGGCTGATGGGAATGTTGAAACAGATGATGGAGAAGAAATTGACTATACTCAAGAATTAATCTTAGGAAACAATGCTATTACATTTGCATCTTTAGATGAAGATGAATACATTGTTAATGAAGATTTAGCCTCTAACGAAGTTCCAATGTTATATTTGAACTTAGAAAGTTCGGCTTGGGAATTATTAGTTGAGTTTGATAAATCGGTTGATATGACAGATTTAGAAGATAATGCTAAAATTACAATTGCTGGTGTAGAATATACTATCAACCCTAATGCAGATAACAATGATGATGAATTAATACTTTATGCTTCTACTCAAGAAATAAGAATAGAACTTGAAGAAACTAAGATAGTCACTATTGACGGAAAGCAAGTTTCTATAAACGTTTATGGGGGAGACCCTGATGACGATGAAGCTCTTTTAATTGTTGATGGAAAATATCACACTGTAGGAGAAGGAGATTCATTCACAGTGAATGGAGAAAGAATTTATGTGAATAAAGTTCATGTAAGCACTATTCCTAGAAATACAGTTTCTGTAAGATTATTCATAGGAGCTGATGAATTAACAATCTCTGAAGATTTAGAAGATGTAGAAATAAATGGTAATGATGTTGATGGAGTTCAAGCAGAGTTAATTGGAGACCTTCAAAATCTTGATGGAATTCACTTTGTATTTACACCAAGTGAAATGGATGAAGATGATTATGAAGAAGGTTTAGAGTTCTTAGAACTTGGGGAAAGTATTATTGACCCATTGTTTGGAACAATTGCTATGACTTTTGAAAGCATTGATACTGAAACTTTAGACTCTGACGATAGAGACTATGTTCAAGTTAAATCTTTAAGAGATGAATTAGAAATTACTTTCACTAATGTAGATAGAGATGAAATAACTTTTATCCCTTATATTGAAGATGAAGGAAAATTAATTTATTCACAAGATTTAATCATAGGAAGTTTAGGAATTTTAGAAGAAGATAATGAATTTATCTTACAAATTTCTAATGATATCACTGATGTATTCAAAATTGAAGACATTGATGATGATGAAGTAGAAATTTATTCTTATGCTAAAGATGAAACTGAGACCTATGATAATGGAGAGAAAATTGACGGAACTAATGTTGAAGTGGGAATTGTTAATGGAATTCTTACTCTAAGTGGAGAAGGTTCTAATATGATTATCACTGAAAACAAAATGGAGATTACTCTTAATTTAGTTCTTGAAGACATTGATGGAAATCTTACAGATGAGATACACGACTGGGTTCCTACAAAGGATGCTATTTTAACATTCAATGAACTTATGGATGATGATGAATTACCAGATAGAACTATTGTTGAAGTTAAACTTACAATAGTTGATGGAGACATTGAAATAACATCAATTGATGAAACTGAAGAAAGTGAAGGATATCTTGTTACAGATTCTGACGATGACGGAGATGTTGAATATTCTATAACTAACGGTTTCGGAACTTACTTTGTAAGAAACACCGATACTGATAGAACATTAGAAGTTTACATCCCAGAAACTGAAATGGATATGAATGTTTATATCTCAGCAGGAGTTGAAGAAGTAATCTACAATACTGATGGTAATGAAACTAATGGAATTATACTTCCAAGTTTAGGATTAAGTGATATTGTCTTTAGTGATAACAGTGCTGACCTTACACAAAACAACCTAGTTGTTGTTGGAGGAAGTTGTATAAACACTGTAGCTGCAAAGCTATTAGGAAGTGATGTGCCAATATGTGAAGCTGATTTTACTGATTTGACTGGAGTTAGCGAAGGTCAATATATTATTAAGACTTTTACTAGTCCATATAATTCAGATAAAATAGCTGTGCTTGTTGCAGGTTACACTAAAGCAGATACTCAAAATGGAGTTGCTGCACTATTAGTAGACGGTTTTACTTTACCTAATGTAGGAGAACATTTTATTGTTTAATTATTAATAGAGGGTTAATCCCTCTTTTTCTTTTTTTTCTTTTTTATTTTTATATTCATTGGCGAGGTCCGATGCGGTTGGGTGGTCACAGTGAGGTGCTGTAAGGTAAAGCAAGGAAATTCATATTCATATTCATATTCAAAGTTAGGTAAGGTTGAGTGCAGTAATGTTGGGCTTGGTAAGGCAAGGTGGGAAATTCATATTCATTCGGTTTAGCGCGGTATTGTTCGGTGTTGTGCAGTGTGGATTAGTAAGGTAAGGCAGGGAAATCATAATCACAAATCATATTCACTGGTGTGGCGTTATCAAGTTATGCGGGGTTTGGTATTACTCTGTTAGGTAAGGTAAGGAATCATATTCATAGGTCAGGCATAGTTAAGTTGGGTTCGGCACAGCTCTGCATTGTAAAGTAAGGTGAGGTAAGGGGAATCATATTCAAGGCTAAGTAGGGTTAAGCCCGGTAAGGTTAAATTAAGGTAAGGTAAGGAAATTCATATTCAAAGGTTTAGCACAGTCCTGTGCGGTGATGTAAAGTTGGGCGGGCAGGGAAATCATATTCAAAATGACAAAAATACATTTAGGAGATAAAGTAAAATGCAAATATACTGGTTATCAAGGAATAGTTGTAGCTAAAACTAAATTTATTAATGGATGTATCCAATTTAGTGTAGCACAGAAATATGATAAAAAAAATCCAGAAGGCACTGAAGAAATGCCTATTGATGAAGCTAGTTTAATTATTTTAGATACTAAACTTAGGAAGAAAACTAAACAAGAAATAAAGGAAGAAGAAGAAACCTTAGAAGCATTAGAAGACGAAGGCGAGGATGAAGAAACTGGTGGTTCCTCAAAAAGAATTAGAAGAAGAAATTTTTAATCATATTCAAGGCGAGTTCCTGTGAAGTGGGGCTCGGTTAGGTTCGGTGTGGCAAGGAATTCATATTCACAAATCATATTCCCTTGTCAGGTTCTGCGAAGTAGGGTGATGTATAGTAAGGCAAGGCAAGGAAATCATAAAAAAATCATACTCTAATTAACGCAGGGTAGCAGAAATTAGAGAGGCAGATGCTCTGCCTTCATTATCTGTCCTGCACTCATATTCATATTTGCGGTTATGTTTTAAATAAACTAACTAAAAAGAAAAGTTTATAAACTTCAAAGTTTTTGTAAAGAGATGTTAAACTCATATAGTTATTCACAACGAGAACAGTTCTCTAGTGAATACTTTGATGGGTGTGGCACGTTTCATTAATTCTCGTTCGTCTAAACTAAGACTTTAAATTTTGATGTTGGTTTAAATCCATCACGAGTGCATTCTTTTAAAAAAATTATATATATGCAGCAGATTGCTAATCTGTTCCGTAAGGGTGTAGGTTACTATCACAAAAACAATTTTCTTACAAAAATTGCTGTATAAACTACCTTTAAATGAGTATCATAGAAAAGATGTGCGAACAACCCAGTGCGTAAATTTGGATACGTTAGATTATCATCGCACAAGTTAGTTAAGTAAATTGGGTTTATAAATATTTTTCTTTGATGGTTCATTTAATTCAGTATAAGTATTTTTATAAAGGATAAAGCCATAATTTATCTGCTTTAAATAATTGCTTTTTTCATTGACCTCTTTCAGTAATCACAGAGATAACAAAAGAGAGGAAACAAGTTATGACAAAGAGGGTCAAAGAAGAGATGATTAATTATAAATGATTTAAATTATAAATAACAAAAAGATGAATGAAGAAGAAGAAATAGGAAAAAAAGTATATAGAAAATTATTATGGTTCTACGAAAAGAAAATTCCAATCCATTTTTGTTTATTAGAAAGGTATGGATGGAAGAATGGAGAAATTATAGACTTGAATGAAAAAAAATTAACATTAATTCTAAAAGAATTTAAAGAAGGAAAATTACCATTTCTATTAGAAGAAATAAATATTGATACTATTAAGGCTTTTAAAAAAAATGAGATTTAGATTTAAAAAACGAGAAAAAAGCAGAACAATAGAAACAACTTTTAAGGATGTCCCAGATGATACTCCTATGGATGTTTTAAGATTTTTTTGTATTGAAAATAAAGAAAACATTGTTGCATGCGGATGGTATAAAACAAAATTTTGCTTAGAGAGTTGTAAATTTTATAATCAAAAAATAAAAAACCACAATGAAGCAGTTGATGAAGTTAAATACTGGAATAGGAAGACATGGATTCGTTAATTCTAGCAGCAGGATTTGGAACAAGGCTTTATCCTTTAACACATGATACTCCTAAGGCGTTGATTGATATAAATGGTAAACCAATCATAGAATACACTATAAAAAAAATAGAAGAAATTGCAGATGTTGATACTATTTACATATTATCTAATAATAAATTTTATAAGCACTTTGTTGAATGGTTAAGTGGTTTTAAAAATTCTACTAGTAAAAATATTAAAATATTAAATAATGGTGTGAATAAAGATTTAGAAGCAAGAGGGGTTCTAAAAGATTTAAAATATTCATTAAATAAAATGGATAGTCAAGAAGAATTATTAATTCTTGGTTCAGACAATTTATATTGTTTTGATTTAAATAAAGTAATAGAAATAGGAAGAAAAAATCAAGCAGGAGTAACCGCCATTAGAAAAACAAAGAAAGAACTAACAAAAAAATATAGTTCTGTTTTATTAGATAAAAATAATAAGATAATTAGTTTTGAAGAAAAGCCAAAAAATCCTAAGAGCAATCTTGCTTCTATTTTCTGTTATTATCTAACTAAGAAAGAAATAGATATAATGAAGACAGAAACATTTAGTAAGGATATGAAAAATATTATTGAAGTATTATATAAAAAAAGAGATTTTTATGGATACCATTTTAATGAACAATGGTTTGATATTGGTTCACTAGAAGAATTAGTAAATGCAAGAAAAAATTTTAATGGCGGATGACAATGAATCTTAAAACATTTTGGATTTATATAAAATTATTTTTTAAAGGAAATAAAGATTTCATAGATAAAGGCTATGCTATTATTCCCTGTAAAAAATGTAATAAAATGTTTCAGAGTTGTGCACATTATAAAAAATTAGGAACTTATTCGATTGATATTAAATGTAAGGAATGTGAAAAGGAAAAATGATGAAAAAAAGACTACGTTTTAAGAAGCCTTGCAAATATTGTGAAAAATATTTTATACCAACTGGCCCGGGATGTAAGGTTTGTGAAAAATGTATAAAAAGAAAGTATAAAGAAAATGGATTAAAAGCGAGAGAAAGAAAAAAATGATGAGCAAAAAAAAAGGTCAAAGACTTAGACGTCCATGTAAAAGATGTAATAATTATTTTATTCCATCCGCAAGGGTGTGTTGGGTTTGTAATAAGTGTAGAAATAAAAGTTATAAAAAAAATAGGAAGGAAAAGAAATGAAATTAAAAAGAATAATTATTTTAAGTATAGTATTTATATTATTTAGTATTTTCTTTTTTAATAATATTTCCCCCCCAGAAAAATTTGAATTTAATGAAGAGTATCCTAATATTACAAGTAAGGGAGGTTATACTAAAAATATAGTCCTTGAATTTGATACGACCCCTTATGGTGAATTAAGATGGAATGAAGAAGTTGGTAAATATGTTTATAGTAATTTGGATTATTTTGGAGAGAAAAATGCTAGTAAATAAACATATATTATTTGGAGCAATCTTTTCATTAATTATAGGATTAGGACTGAAACTTTCTATTCCACAAATGATGATTATATTTTTAGTTTCTTTTCTAATTGACTTTGACCATTACTTAATCTATGGTTGGAGATTTGGTCATTGGAATTTGAGGAATGCTTACAATGCCCATCTAGGAAATGAAAAACCAACCTTAGTTATATTCCATACAATTGAGTTTCATATTTTAATTTTAGGATTAGCCTTAATTTGGAATTGGTTTTTTCTAGTGCTGCTTGGGATGACCTTTCATTGTATTTATGATTATCTTTGGATGAAAATAAAAAAAGAAGAAAGAGTTTTTTGTATGATTAAATATTTGAAGTTGAGGAAGAAGAATCCTGAGAGGTATTTTTAATGAGGTGTTGTAACTTCAAAATAGTAAAATATATTTTGAATTAGATAGGTTAGGATAAAAATTTTTATAAAGGAAAGAGACTAAAAAAGAGAATGACAGACGAAATCAACGACAAAGTTTGCAGGACACTTATGTTCTATCAAGCTAATGGTCGGAAACTACATATTAAAATAATTGGTGGTGTTGATACTGATTGTTTCAGAAATGGTTTTATTTCTGATGTCTCTACAGAACAGAGATGTTTTATTTTTCTTGATGATGTTATGGGAGAAAGAACTTATTTATTTGAAGAAGTAAATGTTGACTCGATTGTTCCTTATCGGGAGAAGGTGGAGGAAGATGGTTCATAAAAATTTCTTGAAATATCCTGCTTGTCCAAAGTGTAATGACAATGAAAAAAGATTATCTATTGATTCCGTCAGCAAGGAGTGTATTATTTTAAGATGCGTTTTGTGTGGGTATAAACAAAGAAGTGGTAAAGAATCTCTAAGAGAATTTATTAAAAAAGGGAAGAAGGAGGCGATGAAATAAATGGAAATAACTAAATCACTTCAAGCTATTGGAATAAGATTCTGTAGAATTTTAAAAGGAACTAAAAAACCATTTGAAAAAGATTGGACAAATAAACCTTATAGTAAAGAAGAGATAGAAGAATATTTATCTACCGGGAAAGAAAATTATGGGGTTCTATGTGGTCATGGAAATATAGCCTGTATAGATTGTGACACCGAAAGATTAGTGGACATAATCGAAAAAAAATTACCTACCACCTATAAAGTAAAAACAGGTGGGGATGGGATCCATTATTATTTTTTTATTCCTGGATTAAAAAATAAATTAATTCTTTCTGAAATGGAAGATGGTAAAGAAATTCATTTAGGAGAGGTTCAATCTCATGGAACACAAGTAGTTGGCCCTGGGAGCCGCCATCCTAATGGAAAAAACTACCAAGAAATAAACCAAATTCCAATAACTGAAATTAAGTTAGAAGAATTAATGAGCGCGATAGGAGAATTTACAAAGGCAAGTTTAGAGGCTACAGAAAATTATGAATATGAAAAGAAAGAAAACTCTGGAGATAGTATTAATGATATGAGTGTTACAGATATCTGGGGAACTGCAGGATTAAAAAAACAAGGGGAGGAATATTATGGAGACCACCCAACTCACGGCTCAACAGGTCATATGAATTTTTGGATTAACCCTTCAAAGAACTGCTGGAAGTGTTTTAGGTGCCTCCCAAAAGATTCTCAAATAATAACTCCAAATGGAGTTAGAAAAATACAAGATTTAAAAATTGGAGATAAAGTATTCGGAAAAGAATTTCAAAAGAATAAAATCAAAAATATACTTAAAAGAATAGCTAAAGAAAATATTTATGAAGTTAATACCTATACTCCAAAATTTGAACTAACGGAAGAACACCCACTTTATATTGCGAGTATAAAGTATAAAGGAAAACATTTATTTAAAGGAAATCCAATTTTTTCCTGGAAAGAAGTAAAAGATATTAATCCTAAAAAAGATTTCTTAGTTGTTCCAAAAAAACACAAGGCTACAAAATACTTAAACTTAAACAAGGAACAAGGATATTTACTTGGATGGTATTTAGCAGAAGGACATTTGCCTTTGAGAAAAGATAGAAAAACAAATGGGAATGGAGTTACATTAACTTTATCAATAAATGAAGAAAAAATAGCTAAAAAATTGTGTAAAATATCTAAAAAAGAATTTGGAGGAACTGCTAACTATAATATTTATCCAAAAAGAGGGACTACTATTATTACCTTATATTCTAAAAGTTTAAGAAAATTTATTGAAAAAACTATTAGAACTGGAAGTTCTACAAAACAACTTAGAGATTTAATCCAAGCCCCAATGCCTTTTTTGAAAACCTTAGTTAAAGGTTATATAGAAGGGGATGGAGGATTAAGTTATGATAAAAAACAACAAAGAGTTAGTTCTGCTTCTGAAATATTAATTAGAGAAATTCAAACAATTTTATTTAAATTAGGAATAGCCGCACGATATTACTTGGATGAACAAAAAAATAATGAAAAGGCAAAATCTCCAAAGCATATTTTACAATGGACTATAAAACCTATTCATAAATCTGAATTTCAGGATAAAGATAATTTATACCTCCCAATAAAAATAAAACAAACAGATTCAAACAAAATGGTTTATAATTTAACAACTGAAGATAATACCTTCTTACTTCCATTCATAGTTCATAACTGTGGCACAGGCGGAGGACCCTTAGCCGCAATCGCGGTCAAAGAAGGAATCATTCAATGTTCAGATGCTAGGCGCGGATATCTCCGTGGTGAAAAAGCTATAGCTGCAATAAAGATAGCTAAAGAAAAGTATGGATTAAAACAAGAGGGATTTAGCTCTGATGTTAAAATAGGAAATATTAAAGAAAAAGATATTACTCCTTTAAAATCTATAAATGTAATAGGTAATTCTTTAGTAAAAACAAGAATCTTAATTGCAGACATCTCACCCGGAACTAATTTAATTAAGGGATTTACTGCTACCTGTCCTGGATGTGGTAGAAATAAAATAACTTTTGGAAGATTTGATAAATTTTGTGGAGAGGTTTTTAAAAAAGAAATAAAAACTGATGGAGGAATTCCTTGTGCAGATATGGGAAGACCTGTAAAAATTGATTATGAAAGTATTTCAGATACTGGATACTTGTGTAATGGATATGACCCTATTGATAGTGGGGGTTCTCCACAATTCTCTACGGTATTTTTTTCTAATGATGTTATACCTCAAGACCCTAAGAAGAGGGAACAGTTTGAATCGGACATCCAAACAAAACATATGATAGTTTCTGGAAAGATAGTTTTACTCCCCTCAACAAAGAAAGTTGTTGATTGGTGTATAGATGTATTAGATTTTGAATTCGAAGAGAAAAAAGCGAAAATAGATTTTAAATTGATACATAAATTCAAAGATATTGAAAAAGATGATGATTTTTTCAAAACTAAATTCATACCTAGGGTGTGGGGAAAGGTATTAGCAAAAAAAATATATGCAATTACATTACTTGGGCCATTTAAAGTAAAACTTCCAAATGGTGTAGAAGAATATGGGGTTATAAACTGTATGGAATCTGGAGACCCAGGACAATCAAAAACAGTTCTTTTTGCTGAAGCATTAGAATATTGTAAAGAAATAACAAATTCAAAATTGATATCAGTAGAGAACTCTACAAATAGGGGGTTGATTGGTGCTGCTGTAAAAAACCCGGCGACTGGCCAGTGGATGATTAAGATCGGACAACTTACACTTTGCAACCAAGGCTTCGTTGGTTTAGATGGTTTTGGAAAATTATCCCAAGATGATTTCTCACAAATGAGGGGAATTCAAGAAGAACATAAATTCCAAATCAATAAAGCTGGGAGTATCCAAAAAGAATGTGCAGTTAGAATGATTGCTATGAGTAATCTAATAAATACTGTAAAAACTTATTTTACAAAGCATAGAGCAAGTTTTGATATCGCTGCAACAACTAGTGATAGGGGTGGGAAATTCTCTGGTGCAGATAGAAGAAGATACCATCACATACTTATTGCAGGAGATAAAGATACAAAAGCTAAAGAAATTGATAAACACTTATTTGGAAAAGAAAAAGATAATGAAGAGGAACTAAAAGCTTATTGGGATAATTTAAGAGAATATGCTTGGCATTTAAAACCTGAAGATATTGAATGGGATAGTAAGGTAGTCCCTAAGGCACTGATAGAATTAGAATCATTAAGAAAAGAATATTTTAATTTTGTTTTAGATTATGGGATATTATCTAAGGGAGGAATGAAAATGTTCTTAATCCAACTACCTGCAATAGCAATACTTCATAATTCAATAAATGACAAAAATAAAGTAAAAGTTAAAGAGGAACACGTTGAATGGCTTCTAAAACTCTACAATGAAGAATTTAATGAACTTGGATTGGATTTAGAAAATCAAAGAAGTAATTATCATCAAATAGCTGCAAGGGATTTAATCAAGAATTTAGATGATAAAGCTAGAGAAATATTAATTGCCTTGAAAATATATGGAAGTCAAAGAAGTATTGAAAGGGCGGGAGTAATGAATAGAACAACAATTTGGAGGGCATTTAATAAAATAACTTCTTATGATTCTACAGATTGGAGTGGAAGTAAAATAAGAATCAATTACTCTCCAAGCCTAGGGAGTGGGAGTCTTTCTGGATTTAATAATAACCAACTAATTCCTGATAAAGATTTAGACTCAGTCATGAAAAGAGATGGGACAATCACCAATTTTGGGAGAGTTTTAATTGATGAATGTGAGTATATTTCAAGACATGGAGGATTCAAATCTTTGGATAATGAGACTTCAAATGAGGTGAAAATTTCGGAGGGAAAAATAGGCTAATTGCAACACTTGCAACCACCTATGCCTTTTGAATCACTTGCAACACTTGCAACCACTAAAATACATATATATATATATATATATAAAATATATAAAATAAGTTTGTTATATATAGTTTTATAGTAGGTTGCAAGTGATGCAAAAAGCTGTCGCAATACGTCATTTTCGTTCGCAATATGTGAAAATTAGAAAGTATAAAGTTTATAAAACAGAAAAGACTGAGTTTATAAAATAAAAAAATAGAGAAAAGATGAAGTTTATTAACTGATAAAGTTTATAAAACAGAAAAATAAAAAATAGTCAAAAAAACCACTAAAAAAATGGATAAAAAAACATACATTTTAACACTCCAAGCAGCACTCCTTTATTTCGAAGGAGTCAAAAAAGAAACCCTAATTTCGCAGCATAAAATTGATTCAGAAATTGTAAATGAGGGTATTAAAATCTGCGATATTATCTTGAATAATGAGTATCAAAAGAAGTATGATAAGAACACAAATTCTAGGACTTGTGCTAAATGTGAAATCCTATTATCAAAAGAAGAAAAGAGGTTTTTCACGATTGATGACAAGTCATTTTGCCAAGACCATTATAATGAAGTAATTAAAATGAAGAGAGAAGCTAATGAGATGTTAGGGGAGATGGAGAGATGAAACTTAGTAATCAAGAATGGGAGACTTTAAGAAAAAAGTATCATTTATATTTACAATCTGATAAATGGAAAAATATTAGGGAAGAAGTTTTAAAGCGTGACAGATATTTATGTTGTGATTGCTTAGCAGAAGGAATAATTAAACATGCAGAATGTGTTCATCATATGGATTATGATTTTTTACATACTCTTAGGGAAAAAGAATTTTGTATATCTTTATGTAATAATTGCCATGAAGCAAGGACAGAAGTTCAATATTCTGTTAATTATTATGATGAAATCCCAGAAGGAGAATTTTGCACTTATTGCACTTCTCCTGCAAAAACAATATTAAATAAAAAAGCAATTTGTTGGAAACATCAGGGGATGATTATTAAGAATAATTTAAAAATATTTCATATAAAGAGAGATGAAAGGAGGTAAAACAAAATGACACAACAAAAACAATACATATTTGACATAGAAACAACGGGCCTAGACCCAATGGATTCAAGAGTAGTTTGTATATCAATAAATGAAATAGGAACAGACGAAATTAAAACTTTCATAGACCAAGATGAAAAAAAAGTCTTAACAGATTTTTGGGCAGAGGTAGGAAGTGATATTAAACTAATAGGTTTTAATAGCGAAGGCTTCGATGTTCCCTTTTTAATTAAGAGATGTCTAATCAATCGTATTAAGATTAATAGTTTCAGAAGTGAAGATATTAGAAAAACTGTAAATGGATTTTGGTATTCTTATAATAAATTTGGTAAGGGGACATTATCAGATTGGGCGAAAGTTTTAGGAATAAAAGTTGAAACTAATGTAGGAAGTGAAATTCCAATATTATTTGCGAACAATAAGTTTGATGAGATAAAATTCCACTGTGAAGAAGATATCAAGATAACCAAGCGCCTTTATGAACTTTGTAAATATTGCAATGTGGGAGGAAAGTAAAATGAAAATTAAAAGAATAACATATCGTAGAAAATTCAACCTAGGAGATTACGAAAATGAAGACATAGAATTAGAAGCCTTACTCTTTGATGGAGAAGACATTGACGCTGCTTTCAAAGAACTAAAGAAGAAAGTTGAAGACATGAATCGCGGTGAATGATTCACCTATAATTATAAACTAACTTAACTAGTTTATATAATGGGAGAAACAATTGAAGCTGTTAAAGAAACTGGAAAAGACATAGCAAGAGAAACAATTAGTATTGGAACACAAATAGTTGTTGGAGCTTGCAATGGAGTTAGATATTTATTTGGTAGACCTTTTCCAAAAGAATAATCATAAATAAATAACAACAAACTTTATAAACTTCAGTGACTAAATAAAGATGTAAGGTCTTACCACCTTGCTCTAAAATCATTGGGGAATTTATTCCCCTTTTTTTATTAATAAAATGACACAAGAAAAACAAAAACAAGAAAAAAATAAAATAAGGTTTAGAGACTTAAGTTTCTGGCTGAAACTATCTATGATTGTTTCATGGATAATCTTAGCTGGTTGGATTTGTTCTTTATTACTTATTTTTTTATTAGGTATATTCACCGCGGCATTTATGTAATTCATACTCACTAATTTTTGGATGTGGGGTGGTGAGTAGGGTTTAACAGTCCTAGATTTCCCCTTCATCCTTCATACTCGTTGCGAGGTTGGGAGAGGTATGGTGAAGTTAGATAAAGAAAGGTTAGGCATGGCAAGATTTTAATTAAAATGAATAAAAAAAAAACCGCGAATGAAGAATTTTTAGATAGATGGAATATTACAGCAATTGAAGAAATTCCTATGGAAGCACGATTCCCAGAGGTTAGAATTGTAAGGGACCTTTCTGGGAAATGTGGTTATACGTTTGGGG
>SDBU01003138.1_pt1 | contig 21235 bp, 18 predicted proteins | sample 2277071 | NCBI WGS metagenome assembly SDBU01 (sample SAMN10397929, study PRJNA504765) | marine sediment metagenome | isolation source: marine sediment core GS08_GC12, 126 cmbsf | place: Arctic Ocean: Gakkel Ridge, Loki's castle | collected 2008
TATGGCAGAGTCCATGGAGATTCTGAACCTGGATGTTGGGGTAGTTGACCCCCGCATGTCAGCCGAGGTCATATCCACTTCTTTCCTTTACTCAGTCCTCAAGGGGCTGCATCGGAGCCCGCGCATTGTCCGGGGCGCGGCGGTCTTGAAGCGCCCTGGTGTGTTAACTGCCACTGACGTATCGTGCCTGGTGATTCCCGACGGTTGCGTAGGGCTGCCAACCCTTGCAGCTCTGGAGCAGGGCATACCGGTAGTAGCCGTGCGAGAAAACCGCAATCGCATGATGAACGATCTCGAAGCCTTTCCATTTGCGCCAGGGAAATTGTTTATTGTGGACAACTATCTTGAGGCAGTTGGTGTAATAACGGCATTGAAGGCAGGTGTTGCCGTGCCTTCTGTACGGCGGCCGCTCGCGGAAACGACTGTATCATGCGAGAGCGTTGGTCCTTGAGCGTGTTTGGTGAGCAGGAAGGCAGCGCAGCGGGGCAATAGTACCATCTCCAGGAGAGGACGGGCCCATGCTACAGTTGTACAATTCCCTGACTAAAGGCAAAGAAGCCTTCCAGCCGGCTGACGGCCACACCGCCCGAATCTACTCCTGCGGCCCGACGGTCTACGACTTCGCCCATATCGGCAATCTGCGCACGTTCATGTTCAATGATATCCTCTGCCGCTATCTACGCTTCAAGGGCTTTGAGGTCAAGCAGGTGATGAATATCACCGATGTGGACGATAAAACCATCGCCGGCGCCCAGGCCGAGGGAATCAGCCTCTCTGAATATACCCAGAAGTACACTCAATACTTCTTTGAAGACATTGATACCCTCAGCATTCAACCGGCCTGGAAATATCCGAAAGCCACCGAGCATATCCCCCAGATGCAACAGATGGTGCAGAAGTTAATTGATAATGGCCACGCCTATGTAGCCGATGGCAGCGTTTACTGCGATATCTCCACATTTGCCGACTATGGTAAGCTGTCAGGCATCCGGCCTGAAGAGCTGTCTGGCTCGGCGGAGTTCAGCCGCCTGGAAGGGGACCAGTACGAACGCGAGGAGGCCGGCGACTTTGTCCTGTGGAAGGCGGCTAAGCCTAATGAGCCGTCCTGGGATAGCCCCTGGGGTCCGGGCCGGCCCGGCTGGCATATTGAGTGCTCAGCGATGTCTATGGCCTACCTGGGATCAACTCTGGACATCCACACCGGCGCGGTTGACCTCATCTTCCCCCATCACGAGAACGAAATTGCCCAGAGTGAAGGAGCCACCGGCCAGCAGTTCTGCCGCTTCTGGGTCCATGGCGAGCATCTGATCGTGGAAGGCCAGAAGATGTCCAAGTCGCTGGGCAATTTCTTCACCCTGCGTGACTTGCGGGAGCAGGGCTACTCGCCCCCGGCCATCCGCCACCAACTCCTCACCGCCCATTACCGCCAGCAGCTCAATTTCACTATGGAGGGCCTCCAGCAGAGCGAGCGAACCGTGGAGCGGCTCAACACCTTCATTCAGCGGCTGCCCCGGCTGCCCTTGCCGGAAGGTACCTCGGAGCAAGCCGGGGAGATTGTGGCACGGGCGCACCAGGACTTTGAGGCGGCTATGGACGATGATCTGAATGTCCCCGGGGCTATGGGCGTGGTCTTTGAGCTGATTAAGCAGGTCAACGTAATGATTGACGCCGGCCAGCTCCATGCTGGCGACTGCGAGACTATCTTTGAGTTCCTAGAGCAGGCAGACAGCGTCCTGGGGATAATGACCCCGCAACTGGAAGCGGCCCAGGTTGAGCCGATACTTGACGAAGAAATTGAGGCGCTTATTGCCGAGCGCGAAGCGGCTCGCGAGCACGGCGAGTATGAGCAGGCCGACGAAATCCGCGACCAACTAACCGACCAGGGCATCATCTTAGAAGACACCCCCACCGGTACCCTCTGGCGGCGGGGGTGAGCATCGCCACAGGGAATTATATGAATGGACTTGACAAATGTAAAGTTATATGTTAACATGCCCGATACTCTATAGGAGGGTGCCTCGTTGATTCGTAAGCGCTGGGTCGATGGACAGAACTTCACTGTATATACTATATGCCGATCAGAACGTGAAGATTCATTCGTTAAACAGTTTGTGGACGAATTAGAGGCGAGTGACCAAAAGAAGATCGTCAAACTGATACGGCTTGCAGCAAATCACGGTCCACTACGAAACCCTGAGAAATGTCTGCCCATCCGAGGCGAAAAAACCTGTATGAGTTAAAAGAAGATTTTGCTCGGATAATGTTTTTTTACGCTGGCAAAGGGATTATGGTCTTAACCCATGTCTTCAAGAAACACTCTGGTCCTCCTCTGCCGGTGGAGATAGACCGAGCAAAACGATTGCGCGATCAGTATCTGCTTGAGTACGGCAACATCTCATAACGAGAGAACCCACAACGAGCGAGAGCAAAAAGGAGAGTAAAAAGATGACCGACGAAGCCCAATGGTTTGCTGATATAGAAAAGGAGAGTGCTAACGACCCGGAGATCATCGTTTACGGCATGTTACTGGAAATGACCGAGGATATCTGCGAGGCTATGGAGCACCAGGGCATTACCCGGTCTGAATTAGCTAATAGACTCGGAGTTAGTCGTCAGTATGTCACTAACTTTCTCAACACTCCTACGAATACGACGCTAAAGTCCATCGTGCAATTTGCTCAAGCGGTTGGGCTTGAAGTCTCGCTGCAAAGACGACCTGCGAGTCAGCGCGCCAGCAGCGCGATGTCTCCCAGGCCGACGAAATCCGTGCCCAGCTATTCGCCCAGGGCATCATCTTAGAAGACACCCCCACCGGCACCCTCTGGCGGCGGGGGGTAAGACGTCTCGGCTCCTGACAGAGCTTGTTGGATATAAATGTAAGGTCGTGGGCCTCAGTGTAGGTGCGCGACCTTTTGCTTTTTGCCCGACTTGCTGATTGTCATCGGCACAAGGAGGGAAAAGTAATATGAAGGAGGAATGTACAAGAATGGTGGTGCATAAGCAAGAGTGCAAAGTAGACAGTTAGGTGCCAGATGATTTGTTCAGAAAATATCTTAAGGAGGTAGTTAGCGATGGATGACACGAGAATTATCCTGCCCGAAAGTGAAATGCCCCAACAGTGGTACAACATCAATCCGGACCTACCCGCGCCGCTGGCCCCACCCCTGAATCCGGGTACCGGTGAACCCATCGGCCCGGAGGACCTGGCCCCCATCTTCCCGATGGAGCTCATCAAGCAGGAAGTGAGCATGGAGCGGTGGATTGATATTCCCGATGACATCCTGCGGATCTACAAACTGTGGCGGCCCAGTCCGTTGTTCCGGGCGTACCGGCTGGAAGAGTACCTGGGGACGCCGGCCCGCATCTACTACAAGAATGAAAGCTTCAGCCCGGCGGGTAGCCACAAGCCCAACACGGCGGTGGCCCAGGCCTACTACAACAAGCAGGAAGGGGTCACGCGCATCTGCACCGAGACCGGCGCCGGCCAGTGGGGCAGCGCCCTATCGTTCGCCGGTGCTCTGTTTGACCTGGATATTACTGTATATATGGTGAAGTGCAGCTATGAGCAGAAGCCCTACCGGCGGATGCTGATGGAAGCCTGGGGCGCGGAATGCTTCCCGTCACCGACTGACAAGACGAATTCCGGGCGCGCTATATTGGAGCAAGATCCCGACTCGCCAGGCAGCCTGGGTATTGCCATCTCGGAGGCAATCGAGGATGCCGCCACCCACGATGATGCCAAGTACTCCCTGGGCAGCGTGCTTAATCATGTGATGCTGCACCAGACCATTGTGGGCCTGGAGCTGAAGAAGCAACTGGCCATGGTGGATGAGAAACTGGACTGCATCGTCGGTTGTGTGGGCGGCGGGTCGAACTTTGCCGGCCAGTGTTTCCCCTTTGTCAAGGACAAGCTGGACGGCCAGGACATTGACATAGTTGCCTGTGAGCCGACTGCCTGCCCCACCTTGACCCGAGCGCCCTACCGCTACGACTTCGGCGACACCGCCGAGCTTACTCCCCTGCTGAAGATGTACACTTTGGGACATAGCTTTGTGCCGCCGCCGATTCATGCCGGTGGGTTGCGCTATCACGGTGACGCGCCGCTGATGTGTCTGCTGGTTAATCAGGGAGTCATTGAGGCCCGCGCTTACCACCAGAATGAGGTTTTTGAGGCGGCGATAACCTTCACCCGTACCGAAGGCTCTCTGCCGGCCCCCGAGACGGCCCACTGTATCAAGGCGGGCATTGACGAGGCCCTGAAATGCAAAGAAACCGGCGAAGAGAAGTGCATAGTCATCGCGTACAGCGGCCACGGCTTCTTTGATCTGGCCGCCTATGATGTGTACTTGAGCGGAGAGCTGGAAGACTACGAGTATCCCGAAGCGAAAATCCAGGCAGCGCTGGCCACACTGCCGGATATTGAGTAAATAAGGTTGTAGATTGAGTGGTAACAGCTAAGTCCTCGCCAGGGGTGGAGGGTTAAGTATGCCCAATAAGCCTCTGGCGGGGTTTGTCTTTGGGCGCTGTCTATTGCTCAGTTAGGAGCTACGGCTGGCCACTCGCGAAACGGATAGGCCCCCGGGAGGCAGTTTAGGAAGATCATTGCCAGTCGAAAGAGAGGGTTGAAGATGAAGAAGGCCGCCTTGCTACTCACTCTTATACTGACTTTCGGCGTGCAGAGCCTCGCTCAGGAGCAAGTCAGCACGCCCACCCTCTCGGCTATGCAGCTCCTGGACGCTACGGCGGATTTCAGCTTCGCCATCATGAGCGACCACAAGGGCTCCGCTCCCGTCAACAGCGCTCAGATGGCCCGAATGGTTCAGTGGATTAAGCAGAGTGGTGACCGCTTTGTCATTGGCCTTGGAGACCACCTCTGCAAACGGTTCCAAAACCCCTTTGTCCACTTCCTGGCCGAAGACGCTTGGTGGCACCACCACTTCTACCCCAACATCGCCGACGGGGAGAACGAGTACTATGGGGCCGGGCAGGGAGATTGGGGTGCAGGGGGTAAGCTTCTGGACGTGGTGGATATGAAGTCGCGGCCGGCTGTGCAGGTGCGCGCGAACAACTGCGAGTACTACGCCCGCGTCCCGGTGGGCGACTTCGTCATCCACCTGATCCAACTACACTATCCGGATAACCCGCGAGACATCAACATTGCCTTTAATGAAGATACGCGCCAGTACCTGATTAACACGCTTAACAGCATCGAACGGGGCCCTAAGGATATCATCATCGTCTGCGCTCACTCGCGCACCGGTTACTGGGTCCACGAGCTGAGCCCTCAGCGCCGCCAGATCGTGATGGAGAAGTGCGACCTGGTCTTATCGGCTACCACTCATGTCTACGGCCGTCTCGCCGTGCCCGGATACGAAGCACAGGGAGCACTGTGCCTGAACACTGGTTCGGTCAATTACCCGGGCATCGGGTGCCCCGGGGGCTACATTCAGGTGCATGTGTATGGTAAAGCTCGGCAAATGTTGATACAGTACGTCAATCTCCAGCAGGAACAACGATTACCTGGCCTGTCGCAGACCAAGGTCTACCTCAAGGAGATCGGCGGCAATATCTACGAGGTGGTGCCGTAGACCAATTCCCGCGCGGGTCCGGTGCGGCCGTTGCATAGCCGGGTATGCTTGCGCGTGACGCTACTGCTGCCCATACCCCTTGACAGGCAAGTAGCAAATTGATATACTAATTCAAACTGAATAATAACCGCTTGCGTGCGCAGGAAGACGGTGAGAAGCCGTCGCTGCCCCGCAACTGTAATCGGGGACGAAACCCGCAATATGCCACCGAGGCCGGTGTGGCCTTGGGAAGGCGCGGGAAGTAGGACGATCCGTAAGCCAGGAGACTGCTGCGCAAGCGACTGACTACATCCTCTCGCGGGAGGGGGGTGGGTTTTGTGCGTAGCAGCAAACCACCGCCGCTCTAAATGAGAGCGGCGGTTTTTGTTTAGCCGACACAATGTAATGTAGCAATCTGAGTAGCTTGCAGCAGCAGTAACTACACTAACCTTGAGGTGAAACAATGATGCCGAGACTTCATGGTCACCAAGCTGGCTTTACCTTGATTGAGCTGCTGGTGGTGATAGCCATAATTGCTATCCTGGCAGCCATCCTCTTCCCGGTCTTTGCCCGTGCCCGGGCAAAAGCCCTCCAGACAACCTGCCTGTCCAATACCAAACAGCTTACTCTGGCCTTCCTGATGTATGCCCAGGATTATGATGGCACGATGCCGTTTGCGTATGACTATGCCGATGATTGGAGCTGGGAGTCGGCCTGGGACTATCACATTGACTATACCACGAACACTTATAGCCCGGGTCTGATTGGTCCGTATAGTCAGGCTCAGGAAATCAATGCTTGCCCTATGGCCCGGACTATTGAGTCATGGGGGCGGCCATACAGTGGGTATGGATATAATACTACCTATGTTGGTGGGCCGCCGGATGAAGGCAAGGAGCCGGCAACTCTGGGCGAGATACACAGCCCTTCCAATACGGTATTGCTGGCCGACGTCGCCTACTGGAATACTCCCTTCGGGGGCGGTGATCCATTCGTAGCCCTTACCAACTATCTGCGCGCCCCCAGTGATCTGTACTACGGGTTTATTGGTCCCAATGTCCATTTCCGTCATAACGCCACTGCTAATGTGGCCTATTGTGACGGGCACGCCAAGGCGGCCACACAGAAATTCAATGTCAGTGCCAATGATAACTCGCTGGCCGACCTGTCGGTAGATGACAGTGCTTATGACCTTCAGTAAGCCCAAACAATTAGTCGCCATTGCGGTTGTAGCGATTGTGGCGATGGCTGGCAGCCTACTGGTAGGTTGCCAGCCCCGCCGGACCGCTGCTTCTGTGGTCCCCCCGGCTACCTCTCGGCCCCGGGCGGGTTGGCCGCGGACGTTCACTGACGATTTGGGCAACACCGTAACCCTCGCCCAGCCACCGCCGCGTATTATTAGCTTGCAGCCTAATCTGGCGGAAACTTTGGCCCTGGTGGGGGCTATTGACCAGTTAGTCGGAGTAACTGAATTCTGCAACTATCCTCCGGAGGCAGCCGCTAAACCCAAGATTGGGGGCATTATTAATCCCAGCCTGGAGAAGATTGTCAGCCTCCAGCCGGATTTAGTATTGGTCAGTCGGGGCAATGACGCTGCCTTCATTAGACGACTACAGCAGATGGGCATTGAAGTCCTGGGCTACGATCTTCAGCGGCTGGAGGAAGTTATTGATTTGGTGCGTCGGCTGGGCGAAATAACTGGGCACCACCAGCAGGCCCAGCAAGCCGTAGAAGATCTACAGTGTCGGCGTGAGGAGGTCTTGGAGCATGGTCAAAGATTACCGGGCCCGGCCCTGCGAGTGTTGTTTGTGTTGTCCTGGGAACCGTTGTTTGTAGCTGGGGCAACCAGTTTTGTTGATGATATGATAACAGCCGCGGGCGGCCAGAACGTGGTACGGTACATCACTAACGTTGACCAGAATAAGCCCTGGCCCCAGATTTCCCGCGAAGCGGTAGTGGCCGCCAACCCTGAAGTGATAATCTCTACCGCTGTCCACGGCCTCCCGCAGAGGGCGGGACAGGAAGAGATATTACGCAGATTGAAGACCGATCCGGCCTGGCGGCAAGTGACCGCCATTAAACACGGTCAGGTCTACATAATAGAAGATGACCTGGTCACCATTCCCGGGCCGCGGCTGATTGCGGGACTTGAAGAGATTAGCAGATCGTTAGCCAAAGCTGCCGAGCAATATCATCGATCTAAAGATTTGTGAGCGCTGGAGGCAGAGTTGATTCTCATGAGCAAAGTCATCGCCTCTTGGAGTGGGGGGAAAGACAGTTGTTTAGCCTGCTATACGGCGATTTCTGAAGGCTATGATGTCTCGTACCTCGTGAATTTTATCTCGCAAGAGTACCAACGGGTACGTTTTCACGGCACAGAGGCCAGACTAATTCAACTACAAGCCCAGGTAATTGGCATCCCTCTGCTGCAAAAAGAGACTACACCTACACCTGAGGGATACGAAGCCGAGTTCAAAGAAGCCGTAACAAGCCTAATCCCTAATGGCGTAGAGGGCATGGTTTTTGGCGATATATATCTGCAAGAGCATAAAGAGTGGACCGAAAGAGTGTGTCAAGACCTGGGGATTGAAGCCATCCAACCCCTGTGGGGAAGAGACCCCGAAGACGTTTTGCTTGAGTTTATAGGGGCTGGCTTTGAAGCGAGGGTAGTCAGTGCCCGAGCTGATCTATTTGATGAGGAATGGCTTGGTCGAACGGTTGACAGGAAGTTCTTGAGATATCTGAAGGAGAATGATATCGAGCCCTGCGGGGAAAACGGGGAATATCACACTTTCGTAACCGACGGCCCTCTGTTCAAACAGAGGATAGAGATTAGTGAATCTCGCACGGTCCGGCGCGAAGGTTACTGGCTTTTAGACACTCGCGAGTATCAGTTGGTTGGGAAAAGTGCCTCGTCAGGGTAAAGATGATGGATAAAAAGCAGATATTGGCAGCCCGGCAAGTGGTCTGTGGTTATGATGAGCGCGACGTGTTGCGCGGCGTGACCCTGGCCGTGGCACCCGGCGAATTTGTGGGGCTGATTGGTCCCAACGGCTCCGGCAAGAGTACCTTACTGCGGGCACTGACCGGAGTATTGCCCTTGCGCAGCGGAGAAGTGTTCTTAGAAGAGCAATCCCTGAGCCGTTACCGCCGCCGCCAAATCGCCCAGCGAATAGCCGTTGTCCCCCAACTTAGCGGCAGCATCTTTCCCTTTACCGTGCGTGACTACGTGATGATGGGCCGCACCCCCTACCTGGGCCGGCTGCAGGCCCAGCGCCCCACTGATATTCAAATCGGCCGGGAAGCAATGGAACTCACCAGCACAATCCACCTGGCGGATCGGCCCATAACCGACCTGTCCGGCGGCGAGCTGCAGCGGACCACCATCGCGCGGGCGGTGGCTCAGGATACCAGGATACTGCTGCTTGATGAGCCCACCGCCTTCCTGGATATCAACCACCAGCATGAAATCTTCGAGCTGCTGAGGCGATTTAACACTCAGCGGGGTATGACTATCCTCTGTGTTTCTCATGATCTTAATCTGGCTGCTCAGTACTGCCCCCGCCTCGTGGTGTTGAAGGATGGGGTTGTCTATGCGGACGGGCCGGGGTCGCAAATAATAACTGAACATATGATCCGCGACGTGTACGGAGCACCGGTGCAAGTAGATGAGGGCCCGGGCGGCAAGCCGCGTGTCAGCTTGCTCCCCGGCGAGATGATTACGCCCGAGGAAGGCTACTGATGAAACAACGCTATGGGGCGGTCATTATCGGCCTGGTGGCGGTATTGTTGGCCACCACCGTACTGTCTTTGGCCACCGGCCCCTCGCCTCTACCGGCCGCAAAGGCCCTGCGGATCCTGCTTAGCGGCCTCCCGGGGTTGGATGGGCTGGCTCCTGATGCCTCGGCCTCAGAGCGCGCCATTGTGCTGGACATTCGCCTGCCCCGGCTGATCCTGGCCTTGCTGGTGGGAGCGTCGTTGGGAGTAGCGGGGGCGGTGATGCAGGGGTTTTTCCAGAATCCCATGGCCGCGCCCTCAATTCTGGGGGTGTCGGCAGGTGCCACTCTGGGGGCAACGGCCGCCATAATCCTGGGCGTGAATTTCTGGGTTTGGGGCTTAAGCTCGGTGGTAGTGGCGGCCTTTGGGGGGGCACTGGTGGTCTCGGGGGGAGTATACATCCTGTCACGCCGCGCCGGACGCACTCCGATCACTTTGCTGCTGCTGACTGGCATCGCCCTTGGCTCGCTGTGCTCGGCAATATCCTCTTTTATTCTGTTTCGCGGTCAGCAGGGGGACATGGACCTGGTCATTTTCTGGATGATGGGTAGCCTGGCCAATCGGGGCTGGCCGGAGGTGGGGATGGTGGCTCCCTATGCTTTGGTGGGTAGTGTAATTGTTTACGTGTACAGCCGTGATTTGAACGCTCTGCTGTTAGGTGATGAGCAAGCTTATCATCTGGGCATACCCGTAGAACGGGTTAAGCTGATACTGCTGGTGCTGGCATCACTGCTGGCGGCCGCTGCCGTGGCAGTTACCGGTATTATCGGCTTTGTGGGTCTGGTAGTTCCTCATCTAATTCGGCTTATGGTCGGTCCTGACCACCGTATCCTGCTGCCGCTGTGTTTCCTGGCGGGTGGTATTGTGGTGGGCCTTTCGGATATGGTGGCCAATCTGGCTGGCGAGATACCTATCGGCATCATCACCTCGCTGTTAGGCGCCCCCTTCTTCCTCTACCTACTCCATCGTCGGCGCGAGTACGAGTTCTAGACGGCATCGGTGCCCCCTGAGAACTTTGACAGCCATCTATCAAAGTGATATAATCCCCGTCAGCGTCAAAAGCTCCCCCAAGACTATCAAGCGAGGTCGCAGGTAATATGGAGACCGCAGTAAGTACCGCTTCCATATTAGAACAAGGCAGTCGGCGGTTGCGCGAAGACGTAGTAGCCAACTGTGAAGCATTCTTGGAGCGGCACATATTGGCGGCCCAGTCGTTTCGCGAGACCGAAGGGGAGCCGGTGCGGTCGGTGCGGATGGCGCGAGCTACCGAGCACATATTCGCCCAGATGCCTATTAAGATCCGGCCCGGCGAGCGGCTGGCAGGCTGGCACCCTAATACCCATCCCGATGAGAAGATGCAAAAGGAGATCCAGGAAGCCGAACAGTACCTGGCGGCTCAGAACTACACTGTCCCCGCCTCAGAGGGGCATATGGCGCCCGATTATCCCACCGTACTGTGCCGTGGCTTGCAAGCCATCTACGGCGAGGTAGTGGAGCGGGAGCAGCAATGCGACCCCGCTGATCCGCACACGCCCAGCAGCAAAATCTTATACCAGACCGCCGCCATCTCGCTGCGCGCTTTGCAGAATTTTATTAGGCGCTATGCTCAGCTATCCGCAGCAATGGTCCAGGAGACCGAAGACCCCGAATGGGCCACCGATCTTACTGAGATTGCCGCCATCTGTGAGCACATAGCCACCGGACCCGCTCGCAATTTCCGCGAGGCTATCCAGCTTACCTGGTTTATTTTCCTGGCTGTGGCTATTGAACATGGTACCGCTCACCAATGCTTCGGAACCGGACGGTTAGACCAATACTTGCATCCGTATTACCGACAGGACTGTGAAGCTGGAATAGCGGACGAAAAGCTGGTTGATACTCTGATTGAGCAGCTCTTCATTAAGCACAATGAGTTTCTGTACCTCCTTGAATCTGCTGTTATTGTGGTAGTTGGAGGCCGAAAACCCGATGGCACTGATGCCACCAATGAGTTGTCATTTAAGTGTCTGGAAGCATCGGACCGCGTTGGCTTGTATTTCCCAGGTATAGATGTCTCGTGGCATGCGGACATGGACGAGGAATTTGTGCGCGCCGCCTGCCGCCTGCTGCGTAATATGAAGGGGCAACCAAGTTTCTTCAACAGCGATGTGATCATTGATGGCCTGGGCCGCTACGGCGTTCCCTACGAACACGCGGTGGACCATCTGCCCAGCACCTGTACCGAGACCTCCATTATGGGGCGCTCTAACCCCTGGGTGGCCTGGCCATACTGCAACCTTCCTCTGTGCCTGCTGTACGCGCTATACGACGGCAAACCGCCCTTCGAGGACATCCCGGAACGACCAGGAAGCGGTCTGCCGCAAACTTACCAGGAGTTGCGCGAGGCCCTGGCCTACCAAATAGAGTATGAAGCGCATAAGGCTATAGAGTTCGGCAACCGCTGCCAAACGTTGGCCTCCTGGTATCGTCCCTTTCCTCTGCTTTCGTGCTTCATCCAGGGCTGCCTGGAGACGGGGCGCAATATCTGCGAGGGCGGCGCTCTGTATAACTTCTTGCAGCCGGAGGCGGTCGGTACCCCTAATGTGGTAGATGGGCTGGCTGCCGTTAAGACTCTGGTCGAGGAGCAGAAGCGATTTACCCTGGATGATTTTCGAGGTGCCCTAAGTGATAACTTTGAAGGCCACGAGGAGCTGCGGCGGGCTGTTTTGTACGACTGCCCCAAGTATGGCAATGATGACGAGGAGATTAATGCCCTGTTTGGCGAGGTGGCCGGAGGCTGGTGTAGTGCCATAGAGGGGCACCAAAACTACTTGGGCGGGCCAGTCCTGCCCGGCTTCCTGGCCTGGATGGTATGGATAAAATTTGGCAAGAATACTCCCGCTACTCCTGATGGGCGTAAGGCAGGGGAGCCGATGGCTAACTCTTTTGCCCCCAGCCCCGGTGTGGCCGCCAAGGGCGCCCCCGCCGTCATCCTGTCGGCCCGCGAATTTGATCAAGCGCGTGGTCTGGGCGGGACCACCTTTAATCTGCGATTTAGCAGCAAAATGCTGGACACTAAAGCCGGTGTGGAGCGGCTCAAAGGCTTTATCGAAACCAGCTTTGACCTGGGGACCTATATGCTGTACATTGACCTGGTCAGCAGTGAATTACTGCGGGCAGCGCAGCAGCATCCCAAGGAACATGAGGACGTGTTCATCCGCATCGGCGGCTATTTGGTTCCGTTCGTACTGTTAGATGAATACGCCCAGGAAGAAGTCATCGCCCGTACGGAGTTGGAGCTTTGAATGCCGTCATCGCAAAAGGCTGACCCGACGCTGCGCCAGGTTAGCGGCATTATCTTCGATATTGATCAGATTGCCACCCACGACGGCCCCGGCTTGCGTATGGCCGTCTATATGAAAGGCTGTCCCCTGGGCTGTTTGTGGTGTCATAGCCCGGAATCAATAAATCCTCAACCGCAGATAGTCTGGCTGCCTACCCGCTGTACCGGGTGCGGCACGTGCGCCCAGGTATGCCCCCGGGACTTTAATCCTGCGGAGATGCCCGCCGATGAGCGCCCTCAGAGTTGCTTGGATTGCTTGCTCTGTGTGCAGCGATGTCCCAATCACGCTCTGGTTGTCAAGGGCGAGCAGACTACGGCGGGGGCCCTATCCGACGAGGCCGACCGACTTAAGCCGTTTTTCCACCGCACCGGCGGCGGTGTGACCCTTACCGGCGGGGAACCGCTGATGCAACCTGACTTTGCCTACGCGGTAGCCGCGCTTTGCCAGGCGCAGGGAATACATGTAGCAGTTGAGACCTGCGGCTTTGCTCCCTGGGACGCTCTGCTGAAGTTAGCCTCAGTGACGGACCTTTTCTTGTATGACGTCAAACTCATTGATGAACGGCGGCACCGGGAATTTACGGGGCAATCCAACCAGCTAATTCTGGATAACCTGCGCCGGCTGGCGCAGACTGAGGCTGACATTATGGCTCGTATTCCCCTGATTCCTGGCTACACTGACGCGCCCGCCGACATCAGGGCGACTGCCCAACTGTTGGCAGAATTGGGTATCGCCCGCGTATCCCTACTTCCCTTCAACTCGGCCTCGGCGGGAAAATACGCGTGGCTGCGGCGCCAGTATCCGCTTTCCGATGCCCGCAAGCAAAGTGAGTCTTACCTGGACCAGTTAGCTACTGTAGCGGGTAGTTTGGGTCTGAGTGTACAAATAGGAGGATGAAGTATGCAAACGATACGACGAGCTTTAATCAGCGTTTCTGACAAAATGGGTATCGCTGAGCTTGGGCAAGCATTACACGAAATGGGGGTGGAGATACTCTCCACCGGCGGGACTAAACGCGCCCTACAAGAAGCTGGCATACCGGTGCAAGCAGTGGAAGAATATACCGGCTTCCCGGAAATGATGGAGGGCCGTGTTAAGACACTGCACCCTAAGATTCACGGGGCGCTGCTGGCGGTGCGGGACAATCCTGACCACCTCCGCCAAGCCAAACAGCATGGGATTGAGCTGATTGATCTGGTGGTGGTCAACCTGTATCCCTTCCAGCAGACCATCGCCCAGTCGGATGTCAGCCTGGAGGAAGCGGTGGAGAACATTGACATCGGCGGTCCGACGATGCTGCGTTCGGCGGCTAAGAATTTCCGCAGTGTGGCGGTAGTGTGCAACCCGCGGCGGTACGATGATATTATTGCCGAGATGCAGGCAAGCGACGGCGCTCTAACCGAAGCGACCCGCCGCGAGCTGGGCCGCGAGGGCCTGGAGATGTATACCGAGGTCAAGAACGTCATCACCTGGATAGGGCCCGAGCCTTTCAAGTGGTACTGATGAGGTTAGCTAGACGTCATATTAGCCAAAACCTGCAGTCATCGGAGGAGATGTATGAACGCGCCCTGGCACACGGATAAATGGTTCACCAGTCCCTGGAACTTTCACGAAGCCGTCCGCAGCCAGATTGAATTCCCCCCGGAGATCAAGTTTCACGATATTACCCTGCGCGACGGCGAACAGCAGACCGGGATGGTCCTGGCCGTGGACGAGAAGGTGCGCATCGCCGAGATGCTGGCCGAGGCTGGTGTCCAGCGCATTGAGGCGGGGATGCCGGTGGTCTCGCCGGATGATAAGGCCGCCATCGAGAAGATTGTCTCCCTGGACTTGCCGGCGGAAATCTTCTGTTTCTCCCGGTGCATGATTGATGACGTGGATCGGGCGGCGGATACCGGGGCCGATGGGATCGTGGTGGAGATTCCCTCCAGTGAGCACCTCCTGGAGTACGCCTACCACTGGCCACTGGAGAAAGCGATTGACCTGTCCATCAGTGCCACTCAGCATGCCCACGAGTTGGGCCTATACACGGTGTTCTTCCCCATAGACGCCTCCCGCTCCGATCTGGAATGGTTCCTGGACCTGATTACCAGGGTCGCTACCGAAGGTCACATGGATGCCCTGGCGGTAGTGGATACCTTCGGCGGCACCAACCCCCATGCCATCTCGTACCTGGTCAAAGCCGCCAAGCAGCGGGTGGGCAAGCCTGTGGAGATCCATTTCCACAACGACTTCGGGATGGCCGCCGCCAACACTGTCATTGGCCTGGCGGCAGGTGCAGAAGTCGCCCACGTAACCGTCACCTCCGTAGGCGAGCGCGCCGGGAATGCTGCTTTGGAGGACGTAGCCCTGGCGCTATTGACTATGTACGATGTGGACACGGGGATTAAGTACGAGCGGCTCTATGAGCTGTCTCGCTACGTGCGCCAGGTCGGCGGCCTGCAAGTGCCCAGCAACCGGCCGATTGTCGGGGATGCCCTCTTTCAGGTCGAGTCTGGAATCATTGTCCACTGGCTGCGCAACTGTGGGGCTGAGCATCTGTTGGAGCTGTTCCCCTTCCTGCCAGAGCTGGTGGGACAGCCCCCCCCGGAGGTCGTCATAGGCAAGGGCAGTGGCCTGGACTCACTGCGGGCGTGGCTGGAGCAGACCGGTCTGGAACTGGATGAGGAGCTGCTGCCGGAGTTGCTGCTGCGGGTCAAGCAGCAGGCTATTGCCAACAAGGGCCTGCTCACCAAGGACGAAGTCCGGGTGCTGGTGGATGCGGTCCGCGGGCAGTAGCGGGGCGTGAACTGGGCCGCGAGGGCCTGGAGATGTATACCGAGGTCAAGAACGTCATCACTTGGCTGGGACCGGACCCCTTCAAGTGGTACTGATAGGGGTGAGCCTGTAGCCTTGGTGCCTGCGCAGTATAGGCAGCGAGTTAATCAAGCTGGCGGCTAAAGTGATGCACCCTGCGCGGCGGATGATCTTCCAAGCGGCCGAAGTAGCCATACTTTAGACCTCGCTGTTAGGTGCCCCTTTCTTCCTGTACCTACTCCACCGCCGCCGGGAGTACGAATTTTAGGCTGGTCGAGCCCCTTGATCAACTTCCCGTGCTTACGAGAAGGTTCTCGCCTCGCGAAGCAGAATACTATAAAGGTCAATGGCATGACTCCCTCTTATGGAGTTTTTTTATCGGCCCCTACTTGGGGTAATATCCATCTGCCGAAAGGAACAACTAAGTATGCGTAGGATCCAACGAGCCTTAATCAGCGTTTCTGACAAAACGGGTGTCGCTGAGTTTGGGCAAGCATTACACGAAATGGGGGTGCAAATCCTGTCCACCGGTGGTACTAAACGCGCCCTACAAGAAGCCGGCATACCGGTGCAAGCAGTGGAAGAATATACCGGCTTTCCGGAAATGATGGAGGGCCGCGTTAAGACACTCCACCCTAAGATTCACGGGGCGCTGCTGGCGGTGCGGGACAACCCCGACCACCTCCGCCAAGCCAAGCAGCATGGGATTGAGCTGATTGATCTGGTGGTGGTCAACCTGTATCCCTTCCAGCAGACCATTGCCCAGCCGGATGTCAGCTTGGAGGAAGCGGTGGAGAATATTGACATCGGCGGCCCGACGATGCTGCGTTCGGCAGCTAAGAATTTCCGCAGTGTGGCGGTAGTGTGCAACCCGCGGCGGTACGATGATATTATTGCCGAGATGAAGGCGAGCGACGGCGCTCTAACCGAAGCGACCCGCCGCGAGCTGGCCCGCGAGGTCTTCGCCCACACTGGCCAGTACGATGCGGCCATCACTCAGTACCTGTCCCGGCAGTTCGCGGCTGACGATAGCGATTTTCCCCTATACTTCGCGCCGTGGTACCAGAAGCAAGGCCCTGACCTGCGCTATGGGGAGAATCCTCATCAGCAGGCAGCGGTCTATGCCCAGATTGGTGGAGCGGAGGCCGGGCTGGCGCAGGCGAAGAAAATCCACGGGGAGAGGGAGCTGTCCTTCAATAACTATCTGGATTTGACGGCCGCTCTCACCACCGCCCGTGACTTCCCGCAGCCTACTGCCGTCATCGTCAAGCACCTCAATCCCTGCGGCCTGGCCAGCGCTGATACCCTGGCCGAGGCCTTTGCTGATGCCTGGACAGCTGATCCAATTTCGGCGTTCGGTTCGGTGATGGGCTTCAACCGGGTCATTGATGTGGCGACTGCTGAGCGCATTGGCAGCAAGGAATTCCTAAACGAAGTTATCATTCCCCGTTACCGGGCCGAATCCGGCGATGAAGAGTCAACCATCATCGGTGCCTTTGTGGAAGCTATCGTGGCCCCCGGGTATGAAGATGAGGCGCTGGAGCTGCTGCGCCAGCACAAAAACCTGCGGGTGATGCTGCTGGAAGACTTTGATGGGCCAGAAGAGCAGCAGGACTGGGATATCAAGAAGATTCCGGGGGGACTGGTCGCCCAGAGTCAAGATGCGCAGTTCGTAGCGCCGGATGATATTCAGGTTGTCACCAAGCAGCAACCAACTGCCGAGCAGATGGCCTCGCTGCTGTTTGCCGATAGAGTGGCCAAGCACGTCAAGAGCAACGCCATTCTACTCGTCCAGGGGAGGCGGCTGGTGGGCTGTGGAGCTGGGCAGATGAGCCGGGTGGACTCGTGCATTATCGCCGCTCGCAAGGCGGGCAATCGCGCCCAGGGGGCAGTACTGGCCTCGGATGCGATGTTCCCGGCCCGCGATGGCCTGGATGCCGCCGCGGCGACCGGTGCGGTCGCCATTATCCAGCCCGGCGGCTCTCGTGCTGACGAGGAGGTCATCACTGCCGCCGACGAGCACGGCCTGGTAATGGTCTTCACCGGCATGCGCCACTTCTGGCACTGAGCCTTGATGCCTCAGGAAGGTAAAAGGCGAGCCGGAGCGAAAGGTTAGACGGAATAGACGGATTGCAACCACAAAAGGAGACTATACCCAATATGGCAAGAGAAACCATGAATGCCCGAGAACGTTTCCATGCCACCTTTGAGTATGGCCAGCCTGACCGGGTATTCCAACTGAATCTGGGGGTGTGGGATGAGACTCACCAGCGATGGTACCGGGAGGGAATGCCCTGGGATCAGCACTTCAATACTTACTTTGGCTTTGACCGACTGGAGACGATCCCCTTGCGTACGGGGCTATGCGCGTCGCTATGGCCTCCGCCGGAGACTAAAGTAATCCAACAGACGGCTGAGTGGCAAATCGTGGAGGACGAGCTGGGGGCAAAAACCAAACGTTGGACCGACGGCCACGAGGGCATGCCCCAGCATCTGCGCTACCCGGTGCGCGATCGGGATAGCTGGGAAAAGCTTAAAGAGCGATTGAACCCGGACGCGCCCAACCGCTATCCCGAGTACTGGGAAGACCTGAAACGCTGCTACCGCAATCGCGACTATCCGCTGCGCATTATGGCCGGCTCGTTTTATGGCCAGATTCGCGATTGGGTAGGAATGGAGCACCTGGCGCTATGGTACTACGACTGTCCTGATTTCGTCCATGAGATGACCGAGTACGTGGCCGACTTTACCCTGCGCGTGATAGACCGTGCCCTCAGCGAAATTCCGGACATAGACTGTGCAAATATATGGGAAGATATGGCCATGAAGACCGGACCGCTGATCTCGCCCAAGCTGTTCCGCGAGTTTCATATGGAGCCGATGAAGCGGGTAACCAAGGTGCTGCGGGAAACCGGCATCCAGCTTATTTCGCTCGACTCTGACGGGAATCTGGACGAGCTTATTCCCTTGTGGTTGGAGGCCGATGTCAATATGGTTTGGCCTCTGGAAGTAGCGGCGGGATGCGACCCGGTGCGCTACCGGGAGCAATTCGGCAAGCAGCTACGGTTGATGGGTGGCATAGACAAGCGGTTGCTGCGCGAGGGCATGCCCAAAGAAGCGATTGAAGAAGAAGTCATGAGTAAGGCCGACCTGATTAGGGAGGGCGGCTACTCGCCCATAGTAGACCATATGGTTCCACCGGACGTGCCTTTGGAGAATTTTCAGTATTATATGAGGCTTATTCATCAGGTGGGTACTTTCTGATGACATATCGCCGAGATGGGGCTAGCTTGCCTTGCCCCATGTTGACGAGCATAGTGAATTCGTAGAGTGGTGATAGATAAGATGATGAATCGCACCTTAGCTCAAGCAGACCCGGAAATGGCTCGCATTGCGGCGGGTGAGTTGGAACGCCAAAAGCATACGCTCATGCTGATACCCTCCGAGAACTATGCATCGCGGGCGGTAATGGCGGCCACTGGCTCAGTATTTACCAACAAGTATGCTGAGGGCTATCCCGGGCGACGCTACTATAATGGCTGCCAGTACTATGACCAACTGGAGCAGTTGGCTATTGACCGGGCCACGGAGTTGTTTAAGGCCGACCATGCCAATGTCCAGCTCCATACTGGCTCACAGGCCAATATGGCTACTTACTTTGCTATGCTGAAGCCGGGTGATAAAACTCTGGCCATGAGCGTTGCCCAGGGTGGCCACCTCACCCATGGTGATCCGATAAACTTCAGCGGCCAACTATATGATTCATATTTCTACGGACTGGATCCCCAGACTGATCGGCTCAACTATGAAATGATTCTGGTGGTGGCCAAGGAAGTGAGACCGCGGCTGATTATCGCCGGCGGCAGCGCCTATCCGCGCGTCATTGATTTTCAGAAGTTCCGCCAAATTGCTGATGAGGTCGGGGCGCTGCTGATGGCGGATATTGCCCATATCTGTGGTTTGGTGGCCGCCGAGGTTCATCCGGATCCCGTGCCCTACTGCGACGTGATAACTTCTACCACCCACAAAACTCTACGGGGGCCACGGGGGGCGATGATTCTATGTCGGGCTGACTGGGCCGACCGCATTGACCGGGCAGTATTCCCTGGCACCCAGGCCGGCCCGCTGATGCAGATTATCGCCGCCAAGGCAGTCTGTTTCAAGGAGGCCCAGGAATTCGGCTTCCGTGAGTATCAACGGCAGATTATTCGCAACTGCCATGTCCTGGGCCAGACCCTCCAGGAAGAGGGCTTCACCCTGGTCACCGGCGGCACTGATAATCACCTGCTATTAGTGGACCTGCGCAATAAGAACATCACCGGTGCGGAGGCTGCCGACCTTATGGAGGCAGCAGGCATGGTGGTAAACAAGAACCTCATCCCCGGTGACCCGCTGCCCTCCACCCAGACCAGTGGTATTCGTCCGGGCACCCCGGGGCTGACCAGCCGGGGGATGAAGGAGAACGAGATGAAAACGGTCGGCCACTGGATAGCCCGGGTCATCCACGAAGGCCGCGATAATCCTGATGTGCTGGAAGAGGTTGGCAAGCAAGTGGTGGAGCTGTGCGAAGCTTTTCCTATCTATGAAGATTTAGACCTCTGAGAGGAGTGATGACCATGCGTGTGATGGCGGTAGGCGCTCATCCTGATGACATTGAGTTTTTGTGCGCGGGAACTCTGGCCAAGTATACCCAGCGAGGTGACAAGGTGTTTAATGTGGTATGCACTAACGGGAATATGGGGCACATGATTATCCCGCCGGAAGAGTTGGGCCAGATTCGCACCCAGGAGGCGGCTAATGCCGCCCAGACAGTCGGGGCCGAGTTTAAGATGCTGGGTAAGCCGGACGAATGGCTTTTTCATGACCAGCGCACCCGTCTGATGGTGATTGATGCCATTCGCTGGGCCAATCCCGACGTCATCATTACCCACTCACCCGAGGATTACCATCCCGACCACCGCAACTGCTCTGAGTTGGTTTTCGCCGCCAGTTTCCTCGCTACCGTTCCTCATATTGAAACCGAGCATCCTGCCCAAGAGCACGTCGCCGCCCTGGTATACATGGACACCGTGGCGGGTACTAACTTCATTCCCGAGGTGTATGTGGACATCACTGAAACCCTGGAGCAGAAGCGGGCTGCGCTGCTATGCCACGAAAGTCAGGTCAAGTGGCTGATGGACCACGACAATATGGATGTAGGCGAGTTCATCGAGGTGGGCGCCCGCAGCCGCGGCCTGCAATGCGGAGTGAAGTATGCCGAGGGCTTCCAGATCGCCAAACTCTGGCCCCGCCTGAAGACCGAACGTGTCCTGCCCTAACTGGGAGCAAGCCCCATTTTATGTCTGGGAGGACAAAAGCGGTAAGCGGCGGAATACACTTACGGGAACTCAGAGTTGTGCATTATCTATTAGTAGGAGGAGAGTAGAATGATCCGCATTGGCATCGTCGGGTTGGGCTTTATGGGGCAGCAGCATTTTACTATCTACCAGAGTATGAGTAATGTCCAGGTAGTGGCGGTATGCGACAAGAATCCGGACAAAGTTGCTGAGACCGTGCCGAGCGTCGGCGGTAACATCGGTGAAGCCACCGAGATAGACCTGGCGCGGCAAGCTCGATATATCTGCTTTGAGGAGATGCTGGAAAAGGAAGAGCTTGACTGTGTGGATGTGTGTTTGCCGACATATCTGCACGCTGACACAACTGTCACTGCCCTTGAGGCGGGTTGCCAGGTAATCTGTGAGAAGCCCATGGGCCGTAGCGTTGAGGACTGTG
>SDBU01003139.1_pt1 | contig 21231 bp, 13 predicted proteins | sample 2277071 | NCBI WGS metagenome assembly SDBU01 (sample SAMN10397929, study PRJNA504765) | marine sediment metagenome | isolation source: marine sediment core GS08_GC12, 126 cmbsf | place: Arctic Ocean: Gakkel Ridge, Loki's castle | collected 2008
TTCATGTTGAGTGGGTCAGGAAGTAAAGAGAATTTCGTTTTATATGCTCCAATTTTTGTATAGTCGTAAAAGGGAGCGTCATTAATGTTAAAGTATTCCTTTAAGGTGTTTGAAAGCCTTTGAATCTGCTTTCTTATTTTTGGGGTGGAAAGGGGGTGGGAGTCAACTTTTTTTCTATAAGTGGCTATTGTCCAGGATAGATCTCCTCTATATCGTGAAAGATTATAAAATAATTCCCATTGCTTATTTGGTTTCCCATTTTTTTGGTTTTCAAAACCCATTTTCCGAAAATTTACTATCTTATTAAATTTATTAGGTGCTTGTATTTTAACTTTATCATAATCCAAGAATTGTATAGTGATATGTTCCCACTTTGTATCAGATGGAAGATTTAATGGAGTTATTCTTTTTTGGGATGAGGTTGGTAATTGGTTTAAAAATGGTATACATATTTCAAAGCTTTCTCCTGTTTCAAGGCTTTTAATAAGATTATCTATAAAGGGAAAATATTTTTGCTTTAATAAATAGTCTACATTCAAACACTCTTTCTTAATAAAGTCTAAAGTATCAGACATAAATTGCTTATTTTTTATTATCTCTTTTTCGATTTTATCAAGTTCATTATCTAATTTGTTTTTCATTTCATTAAAGCGTTTATTCTCATAAACATCTTCTACAAATTGGGCTAATTGATAATATGATCTGAGCTTTCCTTGATAATTGAATTTCGATCCTCTCAAAATTGAATTCATGGTATTTTTTTCAAGGGTCATTTTCTCATATTTGCATTCTTCATATAAAAAGATAATATTTTCTAATAACCCATTTAAGCCCCCAGTTAATACATTGTGAAATAATTTAATATTATTATATTTTTTTTCAATGGATGCTATAATTTGAAGATCTTTTTGTGAGAAACTGTTAAAAATTATTCTTGCACAATTTTTAAACCAAACATCTTTATCGGTTGTTTTCAAAAAAAGATATTGATTAATTTCATTTAAAATCGTTTTTTTTAAGCATAAAAATTTGTACCTCACATCTTCAATAAAACTAAGTTCCTTATAAGATAGTATTTTCGATAAAGATACCCTTTTACGTTTGTATTTTTTAAATTGATTGGTTTTATTTAAAAAATATTTTTTTACAAAATAATAAGGGTCACTACTTGGATTTTTTAATTTATTAAAACTTTTAATGTAAATCGGTATTTCTATTGGATAGTTCGGAGCTAATTTATAAAAAAGCCATGCGCTGTCGGTAAAATTATAATCAGGCCAGCCCGTTTCTATTAAGGAGTCGCTATTATCTTCAATAAACAAAGCAAAATTCTTATATAAGCTAGATAATTCTTTTGTTGTAAAATATGGAATAATCCCGTTGCCTTGTTGATAAATTAGATGTTCATCAGCATAAAACCTGTTAACATCGCCTAAATATTTTTCTTCAAAAAGATCTAATGCCCTTAAAGGTGAGAGATATTTTAGTGATTCTTCAAAATTTGGAGAGAAAGAGATATTTGAATCGGCTCCAAAAGTATCGTTGGCGGCTAAATCATAGGTTTTATTTAAATATCTTTTTCTCCTAGGAGTGATTAATGTTTTTTTTAAGATAAAGCAAATTTCATTGACAAATTTTGTTTTATCGTTTATTTCTTCATTTAATGCAAAGTCTGGATTATCAGAATAATATTTTTCATAAATATTATTAGCTTTTTCTTTGATTATTTCTTCAATTTTTTTTTCATATTCACTACCTTTTTTATAAATATTATAAGTCATTAAAATTGAAATTCAAAAGGTTAAGTTCATTGCTTATTTATTATCTCAATACTAATCTGCTCCCTAATGTCCCTTGGTTTATAAGGACATTTTTTGCGATATTCCGCGAATAATCGCACCTTGCTTTTTGCTATTTTATGTTATTCCTAGCAACCTGCAATCGTTTTGTCGATTTATCGGAAAATACCAAGAACCATATACTGGAAAGCTTGAAATATATTTTAAAAAAAGAAGGATTTTATAATCTGTTTGTTGTATTATAAAAAGGGTGTAGAAAAATTAAAAAAGATTAATTTTTTTACTCCACGGTGCAAGTGGTATACTGGGACTATTAAAAATATATTAGAAAATTCTCCCTGTAAGAGGATAGCTCATTATAAGGAAAATAAAATTAAGAATAAGGATTTAGCACTTGTTTAATTTTGATATCTTAAAAAGTGAATATAAAAACCACTTTAAAAAGAATTTTGTATTTCTAGAAAATCAAAAAGGCGGAATAGCTGTAGTCGTTTTACTTACAGTTATTATAATTTTTTCCCTTGCTGGATTAGTTTACTGTCTATTAATGAAAGACTTGATACCTAAAGAATTCTTTTATATGAGCATCGTAGCTCTTCTGGGATGGCTATCTGCATTCTTAACAGGTCTATTTCTTACAAATCAAAACAGGAAAGACAATTTAATTATTCAAAATAATGAAATTAAAAAAAGACTAGAAATTGAGGCTTTTAAAGAAGTTAATAAAATGGTAGAAGAAATTAACATAGCTTTATCAGAGATAGGAGCCTATTATGGTTACGAATTAATAAAAGAATTATCTTCTAATGAAGATACATCATTTTTGGGTAAATTACAAAATTATACCCAAATAAATAAACAAATGGAAGACAAGCTGCTTATGCTTTGGTTAAAATATAATCTAAAGATAAGAACCTATGAAATCGTTTTAATGCGATTTAACGACTTAAAAAATAAATTAGACTTAAAGTTTAAGAAAAGTGTTTTGTTTGCAAGTGAATTCGGAAATTATACTCAAAGAATAAAAACAAAGAACAGCTTGACAAGCAATGAACTTCTTGAGATTAAAAATAAATGTATTAAAATTGATAATAGCTTCTCAAGCCTGGGTAAAGATTTAACAGATTACAGTAGAGAATTACAAAATGAAATGTTAGGGGAAATATTTAACTCTAAAATTCCAAAACCGGAAGACAAAGAACCCCGTAGAACGTTTGCTCAAATTATTAGTAGTATAGATAAGCAAGACAAATAGACATATTAAAATAGGGTCTTATTTTATTATCTGTATAAAAAATATCTATTTTTTATACAGATAAGTAAAAACTTTATCAGATAAAATTAATCGAGAAAGAAAAATTAAGGGATTTATTAATAAAAACGGGGGAGTCTAGAATGACTAATAATATTTTAAGCGCTATCAACAACATTGTATCTTTTAAAACTTATGACTTAAGGAGCTATGCCTTAACTTATCTCATAAGGATTAATGCAGTAGGGGAACAATTGGAATTTTATATAAAGGATGCTATTGCAAATTCTTTGAAGCTTCCCCAAAATGAAAAAGAAATTGTTTATGCAAAAGTGTTTTCATATTTAGGGAACCAAAACAACCCACCAGATATGATTATCAAAAATAGCGATGCTTTTGAGGTAAAGAAAATTGGAAGCCCAAGATCCTCACTAGCATTAAACAGCTCTCCGCCAAAAGATCAGCTACTATCCAGCGATATTAGAATAACAAATACCTGCAGAAATTGTGAAGCTAATATGTGGGCAGAGAAAGACTTATTTTATGTTATTGGTCATGCTATTAGAGGAAAGATAAAATATTTGTTTTTTATACACGGCAGATGCTATGCAGCAGACCACGCCGTTTATGATAAAATTCATAGCCCCATTAAGAAAGAAGTTGATTCGATTATAGATTCTCTTGGTTTTGAAAAAGGAAGAACAGTTGAGATTGGGAAAGTAAAGAGAGTGGACCCGCTAGGAATTACAGAGCTAAGAATAAGGGGAATGTGGCAAATACAAAACCCATTAATGGTATATAAGAATTTCTGCAAAATAGAGGATAATGATAAATTTCATTTATTTGCACTGATGAGAAAAGACAAATATGACACATTCCCGAAAGATGATAGCAAAAATCTAGAGGCGAATAAAGATATTTCTGTTAAAGATATCAAAATAAAAGACCCAAATAATCCTGCAAAAATCATTGAAGCCAAGCTAATATCTTTTAAGGAGAGGTGAAAATATGAAAATAGCATCATTTTTTTCCGGTGCAGGAGGATTAGACCTCGGATTCACTAATGCAGGATTTGAATTGGCATACGCAAATGATAACTGGAAAGGATGCTGGGAAACATTTGAAAATAATCACGGAATAAAAATAGATAAAAGGTCAATTATAGATGTTAAGCCGGAAGAAATTCCAGATGTTGTTGGTTTTATCGGGGGACCTCCTTGCCAAAGCTGGAGCGAAGCAGGAGCCCAAAGGGGGATAGCTGATAAAAGAGGAAAGCTATTTTTTGAATATATACGAGTGTTAAAGGATAAAAAGCCTCTATTTTTCCTTGCGGAAAATGTTTCCGGGATACTTCATGCCAAACACAAAGAAGCCCTTAAAACAATAATACAACAATTCAAAGATGCGGGTTATATAGTTAGACATGCCTTGCTTAATGTAAAATGCTATGGCATCCCCCAAGATCGTAAAAGAGTGTTTTTTGTAGGCTACCATGAAAAAATGAATAGAAGTTTTTCGTTTTTTACTAATACAAAGATAAGCACACTTAAAGATGCTATATGGGATTTAAAAGATAATGCAAAACCTGCCAGAGATAAAAATAAAACAAATGGCAATTTGGCAGTTGCTAACCATGAATATATGAATGGCGGATTTTCAACAATATATATGTCCAGAAATAGAGTAAGGAAATGGAACGAGCAATCCTTTACCATACAGGCGGGCGGGAGGCATGCCCCTATACATCCCCAAGCCCCTAAAATGGAATTCGTAGAAAAAAATAAAAGAAGGTTTGTCCCTGGAAAAGAGCATCTTTATAGAAGGCTATCAGTGCGAGAATGTGCAAGAATCCAAACCTTTCCGGATACTTTTATTTTTAAGTATAACAGTATCGCTGATGGTTATAAAATGGTCGGTAACGCTGTCCCGGTGGGATTTGCAAAAATTCTGGCCGAACATATTTATAAAGACATCCAAGGTTATTATAAACAAACAAAGAAAGCTCATAAAAATGCCAGATAAATTCTCTAAAGAAAAACGAAGCCTAATTATGTCAAAGATCAGGTCGAAGAATACAAAAGCAGAAATTAGCGTCTTTCGAGAATTAAGAAAAAGGGGAATATATTTCCAAAAGCATTATAAAAATGTTATCGGAAATCCCGATATAGCTTTGCCCAGAAAGAAAAAAGCAGTCTTCATCGATGGAGATTTCTGGCACGGTTATAATTTTGTTGAACTTAAAAAAAGATTGCCAAAGAAATATTGGCTTAATAAAATTGAAAATAATATTAACAGAGACAACAACACTAATTTCCAGCTAAAGGAAAGTGGATGGGAAGTTTTAAGAATTTGGGAGCATAGCATCAACAAAAATGCAGATAAAGCAATAGAGAAAATCATCGGTTTTTTAAAATCTTAGATTTGCCAGGATGACAGGGTACGGTCCTTTGTCACTCTCCGCCACCGATTTGAAAGACAAGAAGAGAGAAATAATAAAAGAATGGATTGATTCCGGGAGAATTAGAATATAAAATAGCAAATAAGGGAAATTAGAAAGATAAAAGAATTATTTTACTAAAATATTAAAAATAGATCTCTATATAATTATTTCTAATAAATAAAATGGTATTTCGTATTATTTCACGCAATAGTTGTGCTCCAATAATTATAAATAAACATTAACATTAATTAATCTTATTCCATTTCGAAGTAAAGAGTACAACTCTTAGTGCTTCTATATTTTTAAAAAAATAAATACCTAAAATAACAAAAAAAGATTCTTAGGAGAGGTAGATGAAAGACAAAGAAAAATTAAAAGAATTAAAACCATTTACTGAAAGTAAATACAAAAACATTGATTTAGACCATTTAATGATGCATGCCATTAAAGAGTTAGAAAGAATAAAAGCTGATTTGTCATATGAAAATGCGGTTGTTGCAGCTTTTAGAATTTTCCCCATAAAATTTTCTTTGCCAGGATTTCCAGAATATCCTGATTCTAATAGAGTTGACCAATGCCTCTGGCGTTGCTCTGGTAAAACAAGACAATGGATGGATGGCAAAGCCAGGCAAGGATTTAACATAACTCCAAGAAGCAGAGTGATTTTTAAGGAATCAGCAGATCTTTTAGAAGGTAGAAAATCTACAAAAACAAGAGCTATTTCTCAAACAAGGAGAAAGGAAACAATATTAGCCGAAACGCTTGATTCTTCAGCATATAAAAAGTTTTTAGAAGGAAATGGTAATTTAATAACAGAGGGAGAATTATGTTTTTTACTGCAGGGGACATTGGATTCTGAAAAGGATACTCTAAAGAAAAACTTAGATTTACTTAAAATGTTTGCAGATGAACTTGAAAGAAAAGAAATAACTACTTTTCTAGAGTGGATAGAGAGCTACTTTAAAGAATTTTTAAGGAAAAGATGATTATAGGGGGCAATTAATATGAAAGGAATAATTGAGGTTGACCCAAGGCATACTATACGAAGAATGAAAACAGGAATGCAAGGAGATGTTATTCGGGCTCTTGTTGAACTTATAACAAATTCAGATGATAGTTATATAAGAATGGAAGAAAATGGAGAAATTGAAGAAGGTAAAATAGAAATTGAATATGGAAAGTTTGCAACTTTGAGCTTTTTTACAGTTAGAGATCACGCAGAAGGTATGGCAACAGAAGATGTATATAATAATTTTAAGAGATATGGAGCTCTAACGAGTGGATTAAAAGTTGGGAAAAAAGTGCGTGGCTATTTTGGGCAGGGAGCTAAGGATGCTTTGGTATCTATGTCTAATGGAATTTTATGTAGCTGTAAGGATGATAAATTCACTAAATGTAAATTATTTATTGAAGAAGACAAACCGATGTATGATATTAGTGATGCAGTATCTGCAACAAAAGAATTAAGGGATAAACATAAAATATATGGAAATGGAACTATTGCAAGTTTTCTTGCCCACCCCAAAAAGACTGGTAGAGTACCCAGGTTTAATACTATCCACCAAGAATTAGCAAATCATTATCTGTTACGTAAAATTATGAGTAATCCAAGAAGAAAAGTTACACTAAAAAATTTAGATAACAAAGAATATAGAAAACTTGGATATGTAAACCCAAAGGGGCAAGAAATTCTTTCAGAAAAATTTAATATTGACTATGAAAAGTATGGCAGATTCCCAATTCAGATTTCTATATCCCGAGCCGGAAGAGAGCTTAATCAGTCCGGTGATGATAGAAATGGTGGGCTGTTAATAGTTGACGAAGAAGGAATAATACTATGTATTTCTCTTTTTAAATATGACAATGAACCGTTAGCAGCAAATTTCTTTGGAGAAGTTAAGATTGGCCGATTTAGAGAACTGCTTTTGGGTGAAGAAGCTGTTCTAAGTGAAGAAAGGGATGGACTGCTAAAGCGCCATCCATTTAGTCAGTTATTAATACTGGAAATTGAAAAACGTTTAAGTGATATGGTAGAAAAGGAAAGAACAAGAAAACAAAACGAAGAGCGAAGCAAGGTAGATCCAGAGGAAACACTACGATATAGGAAAGCATTTTCAATCTTAAATGAAATTGCTGAGGTTGAGGCTAAACCTACTACCTATTTAGGAGAAAAGAAAGGTGATCAAATTGAAGATCCGCCTGGTGGATTTTGTATTTATCCATCTTCGGCTCAAATAACCGTGGGAAAACGCTATGCACTTGAACTACGAGTCAATCCAAAGGTAATACCACATAATACTATTGTAAAAATTTCTTCTAATAGTTCCAAAATTAACATATTAACTCCCCAAATAGAATTAGGATTATCTCAAGAAAATGGTGATGAAATAATCCGAAAGTTTATTAGCATAGAAGGAACAGAGCCAAATATTGAGGCTATCATTCAAGCGACAGCAGATAGCAAAATATCAAAAGCGAGGGTGTATATCTTACCAGAAAAAGAATTATTATTGAGCGAAGGAATGTCTTTTCAGCCTGAAAGCGTAACATTACACCCTAACCAGGTTAGGAAAGTAAGCTTATTAGTATATGTAAAGATGATCGAAAGTGGCAGTCAAATCCAGCTTTCTTGTGATAATGAAGCAGTACATATTTCAAAGAGTCATATTATCGTAAACGAACTTGATGCTAATAGACATATTGCAACATACCAACTAGAGGTATGGGGCGAAGGAGAAGGACAAGATGCTTTGATAGAAGCTATTTATGAAGATTATTTAGCTTTGTTGCAAATTAAAATAAGAGCAAAAGAAGAAAGCAAAAAAGGGAAAAAGGGAATGTTTAATGAGCCCGAATTTAATTATGATCCTGAACCATTACAAAGAATCTCATATAGTAATGAGACAGGTAAAGTAATTATTTATATAAATTTCCCTTCAGTTAAGCATTATTTAGGCTCTAATTGTGAATTCAGAAAAGAAATATCGGCTCAAGTTTTTATTGCTGATATTGTTGCAGAAAGGTGTTTCTATGAGATAGCAAAAAAAGGAGTCTTCTCTCGTGTAGGTTTTTCCTTGAGCAAAGAAGCAGCTCCTGATAGGATACAAAGAGATGCCTTTAAATTGTCGAATAAATATGGGAAAAAAGTCCATCAAGCTTTAGTAGATCAAAGCATTTTAAAGGAATTACGCAAAATTAGCTTAGATAGAGAAAATAAAAATATTTTTCCAAAATAAAAATCATAGCCCAGTGATAATGTGGAATGAATATTAAATAATAATAGAGGAATAAATAGACACAAATCCCATAATAAATTTAATATAATAAAGGTAACTATGAAGAAATTATTTGTTCTAGGAATTGCACTATTTTTTTGTTTATTTTTTGTAGGTTGTAGCTGGGTAACACCACCACTATTTATTCCGGACAATGGCGGGATGGATGAATATGATTCTCAATTTATAGCTTTATTAGATAAATTAAATACTCCTTTAGAGTTAATTACTTTTTTATCAACCTGCCACTACGAAGAACATGATGGCGCGTATACCCCCTATGAATTTTATATTGGGAAAGAAGGAGATTGTGTTGATTTTAGTATTTTTAGTTGCTATGTTCTACATTATCATGATTATAATGTATATTCTGTACCTATATTTTTCCTTAATGAATCTGCAGGCCATCTCTTAACTGTTTTTGAATATAAAGATACAGACGCTGATTGGTATTGGGGCTCTACGATGGATAAATATGGTGTTATTGATGTGTCGTCTTTGTTTTCTTCAGTTTCCCCCGCTCTAAACAGCATCGAGGCCTGTGTAAATTCTTATATAGATTTCTTGGGAGACTCCTACGCTTTGGCAAGCTATGAAGTCCACCCTTGGAATTATTGTGGTTATAGGACCATAGATCGACAATAGAAGAAATAAAATAAAAATAGAAAAAAGGCTACCGAATTTTTGTAAAGAAAATTCAACAAGCTAAGAGGCGAAGGAGGATTTTAAAAAGTGAACAAAACACAGAGATTAATTTTGGCAATTTTTATGCCAATAATATTTTTCTTTATTGCCATATTTATTGCAAATGAAGCAGTAGACTATAGAAGTAGTATTCTTTTTGATTTGGGGAAAACATGGTATGTGTGGCTTGTTTATTCGGCTTCCTGTTGTCTTTTTGAATTTCTACTATTTAGGGATAATAAAAAAATATAAGATAAAAATTGTTGTTATTTCCTTTTGTTTTTTATTTTAACATATAATTTATTTTTATTTAAAAGGATTAGAATGTAGAGTTAATAGAGACATGCACCTATTTTTATTGATATCGCTTCTGCAAGATAACAGGATAAGGTTAAACTAGTTCAGTAATTCGGTATTTTTTAAGGTAACACCAAAAAAAACCGAGGGTTTTCTTATTCAGATAGTTGAGGCTTTAGGTATTATCATGGATAGACGTTCTAAAGGAAGACCTAAGAAGAAAACCAATAAATAGATGTCTGTCCCCACTATCCCCTTAAAATTTTATGGAATCTCTGCATTAGAAGAGCAGGGAAAGCTTTAAATATTTTTTTAAAAAGAGGGTTTTTGAAACTTATGTCGTATATAAAATATATTGTTGATGAAATATTTTACGTAAATATATTTTTGAATTTTATAAATTTTAAAATTTAATATCGTAACCTGTATGAAGGTAACAAAAAAGACCTTTTCTTTAATAGAAAAGGAGCCAAAGAGGAAAGATACTAAAAGTATCTAAACTTTTCGGCAAAAGGACCGTTATCAGACAGAGCTCTGGAGAGCTTTATACCAAAAAGCACTGATGAGATAATTCCTAATTTTAGCATTTAGATTTGTGAGAGTAATCTTTTTCTTATAACATCTTTTTTACTTCCTGTCTTTTTGCTGTATAATTAAGTTGCTCTCGGTCAACCTGTAAAGATTTGACTCCAAATAGCAGTAAACCATAGTAAATGGTTAGTGGAGGTAGTATGATTAATTTTAATATTTTTAAAAATGGTTCAACATGGATGCGAGCGGATTTTCATTTGCATACTCAAGCAGACAGAGAATTCGCTTATAATGGTGATGAAAATAAATTTATCACCGCATATATTGAAGCATTAAAAAAAGCCGATATTCGAGTAGGAGCAATTACTAATCACAACAAGTTTGATTTAGATGAGTTTAAAACACTAGAAAAAAATGCATTAAAAGAAGATATTTTTCTATTGCCTGGTATTGAACTTTCTGTGAACTATGGTAAAGCTGGGGTTCATGTTTTGGTTATTTTTAATGACGATTGGGTTAATAATAGTGAAAACAAAAATTATATTAAAGATTTTCTAAGTGTAACATTTTCAGGCCAATCTAATTACGAGAATAGAAATGCTCGTTCAAATCATAATTTGGTTGAAACTATTAAGGAGTTAGAGAATTTTAATAAAGATTATTTTCTTGTTTTTGCTCATGTCGAGGCCGATAATGGTTTGTGGGGAGGGCTTTCCGGAGGGCGTATTCAGGAATTAGCAAAAGATGAGCAGTTTAAAAATAGAACACTTGGTTTCCATAAAGTTCTGACACATAATGTTTCAGACCGAGTTTGCAGAGCTAAAGTACAGAAATGGTTAGGCAATTGGTATCCTGCAGAGATAGAGGGATCCGATTGTAAATCTATCGAGGAGGTCGGACAAGGCAAAAAAACCTACATTAAGATAGGGGATTATGTTTTCCCTGCGGTAAAATATGCTTTAGTGGATTTCAAAAATAGAATTGCTCCTGAACCTATAAAATATGTGCATTCCTTTGTTAAGAGTATCTCTTTTGAAGGCGGTGTGCTTGATGGGAAAGAAATCGATTTTTCACCTGAATTGAATTCTTTAATTGGTATTCGAGGAAGTGGAAAATCATCAATTTTAGAAGCAATAAGATATGCTTTAGATATCCCTTTTGGTGATAAAGTAGTAGATGATGTATATAAAACTAAATTAGTTCAACATACATTGGGTAGCGGTGGAAAAATTATATTAAAAGCTACAGATAGGCGTAAACAGGAATATGAAATCCGTCGTATTCTTAATGAACAGCCGGATATTTATGTTGACGGTATTTTGCAACAGGGTGTATCGATTCGAGAAACAATTATTTCAAGACCTATTTATTTTGGACAGAAGGATTTAGCGAGTTCTGGAGAGGGTTTCGAGAAGGATCTTGTTGAAAAGCTTATCGGAGACAATTTAAGTGCTATCAGAAATCGCATTGAGATTCAGAGAGAGAGGGTTGCAGATACGATTATGCAATTGAAAAAACTTGAAAACCTGGAGGAAAAAAAGAAAGAGTATGATGGAAAAAAGGAAGATGCAATATTTAAGCTGATATTTTATAAAAAACATAAAGTAGAAGCTAAATTACAAAAGCAAATTGATTTTGAAGCTGATAGTCGTAAAACTCAACAAGTTATTAAATTAACTAAAGACTATTTGAGTGAATTAACAAGCTTCATCAGTCGTTTTGAGGATGATTTGATAAATCAGGAAGGTTATGAGTCAAAGCAGAATAAAGAATTTTTTATCCGTTTCTTTCAGGCTTACACAAAGATTGCTAAATCATTTTCGTTTATTAAAAAAGCCTTAGAAACAGGAAGATCTGGCTTAAATGAGTTAATTGGCTTTGGGCAAGAATTTGATAAAATGAAAAATGGGTTAAAAGAGGAATTTGCCGAGATAGAAAGAAAGCTTTCGGAAGAGTTAAAAGAAAAAGGAGCACAGGCTATATTTCCGGACGAGTTTTTGAAACTCAGGAAGGTAGTCGATCAAGTTACTCAAATGGTGAATGCCCTTGAAAAGCAAGAAATGCAACAATCAAAATTGAGAACAGAACTCATTACGGAACTGACAAAGTTAAACGATTTGTGGCATGAAGAATATGGTATTATTCAGAAAGAGCTTCAGAAGGTTAATAGAAATTCTTCTTCATTGCAAATTATTATTGAATTCAAAGGGGATAAAAACGCATTTGCCGAGTATATGAAGAATATGTTCAGGGGAAGTAAAATAAGAGAAAATACTTTCAAGAACCTTGTAGGTAATTTTTCAGATTTTGGAGCTATAAAAAAAGATTTTGAGAGAGTAAAAGAAATCATTGGTTCTTCTGCCTATGTTTTTGAAACATATTTTAATGATAATATGTTAGATTTATTAATATGGCAAGTTCCTAATCTCTTTACAATAAAATATAGAGGTAAGGAGTTAAAAGATCATTCGCTTGGGCAGCGTGCTTCTGCTCTCATTCTTTTTGTTCTTAGCCAAAGAGAAAATGATTTAATTTTAATTGATCAACCTGAGGACGATCTTGATAATCAAACCATCTATGAGGATGTCATTAAGTTAATAAGAGAACTCAAGAAAGGAACACAGTTTATTTTTGTGACACATAATGCCAATATTCCGGTGTTAGGTGATTCTGAGCGCATTTTTTCGTGTAGTTATGAGGATGAGCAGATAGCTATTGCGGATGGAAATATTGATTATCCTAAAACACAAAATAAAATTGTAGATATTATGGAGGGTGGTAAAGAAGCGTTTAATCGTAGAAAGGAGATTTATCAAATATGGAAATTACAGAACTTTTAGAAATAATTTCTCGTGGTGAAGACAGTAAACATCAATTTAAAAAAAATGTTAACAATGCTATTTCACTTGCACAGGAAATGGTTGCTTTTTGCAATTCTGGTGGAGGAAAAATATTTATTGGTGTAAGTGATGCCGGCGAAATTACAGGTCTTTCCTCTGCTGATATGAATAGGTTGAATGGTCTTGTTTCTAATGCCGCATCGCAGATTGTTCGTTCGCCAATTAATCCGAAAACAGAAAATATCGCTTTATCAGAGAGGCTAGTTATGGTTATTACTGTTTTTGATGGAATAAATAAGCCGTACATGGATAATCAGGGGGTGACATGGGTTAAATGTGGTGCAGATAAGCGTAAAGTAACCTCACGAGAAGAAATGCAGCGTATGTTTCAAAGTGTTGGTTTAATACATGGAGATGAAATTCCAGCTAATGGGATGACTGTTGCGGATTTAGATCTCTTGTATTTTAAGAATTTCTTTGAACGTGAATATGGGGAAAAATTGGATAATCAAAATATCTCTTTGCCAGATATTCTTAAAAATATGAATTTGGTAAACAACAGTATTTTAAATATAAGTGGTGCTTTGCTTTTTGCAAAAAATCCACAAGTAAGGCTTCCTATTTTTATCGTTAAAGCCGTGTCTTATCCTGATAATATAATAGATGGATCTGAATATTTAGATAGCCAAGATATTATTGGAAAACTGGCAGATGTTTTTCAAAAAAGTTTGGGTTTTGTAATGGGTAACTTAAAACATATACAAGGAGATAGAAATATAAATACACCAGGCGAGTCAGAAATTCCGAGAGAAACACTTGAAGAATTGTTAGTTAATGCCTTAATTCATCGCGATTACTTTATTTCTGCTCCTATTCGTATTTTTCTTTTTAGAAACCGTGTAGAGATAATTAGTCCCGGATATTTACCTAATAATTTGACTATTGAGAACATAAAAAGTGGAATCTCGAATATCCGTAATCCAATATTGGCATCATATGCAACGAAGATACTTCCTTATAGGGGGTTAGGAACCGGAATAAGAAGAGCATTGCAAAAATACCCTGAAATTGATTTTGAAAGCGACCTTGATGGAAATCAATTCAAAGTAATAATAAAACGTAAAGTATAAAAGATAAGATCTTAAACTAATTCTCTCCCTCAGCAATTAGTTACAGTTACCAACTTCAACTATTTCGTGTTTATCGTAGTACTCTTTAAAAAAACTAAGATCGGACCATAAGTATAATAAAAGTTATCTTAGTACCATAGTCAGGCTATTACGGATAGAATTTAAAAATGCCGTTAATCAAAGTAGCACGCAGGGTTGAATCTTTTCTTTACCTTTAATAGCTAATTAGCCGTTTGTATTTTTTAAGAGTAAATTTTGATTTACTAATGACTTTGATTTATAAAAGATCTCAAGGAGATGTTTTTATATTATAGATTTTTTTCAAAATAAAAAGAAAGATGAAGATTGGCTATACTCTCAAATTCGTGATTGCTCAGAGAGAGCAGAAATTAAGAAGCAAATTGAATGTCTCTGGGAAAAGTATAGAAAGTATGCCCCAGTTTCTGAGCAACATTTCTTATTCGAAATTCAAAAAAAGGATCAATTTAAACAGCGTTGGTGGGAAATGATTCTTGCTGTAGGGTTGCTTAATATTGGAGTGAAAATACGAAAGAAATCAAACGAGGAAGGACCAGATATCATTATTGAAAAACCCCTAAAGACCTATATTGAAGCTATAGCTCCTAAAATGGGTGAGACAAAAGATAAGCTGCCCAAAATGCAACAGGATGGTGTATCTGACCTTCCTAAGGGGCAATTTTTGTTGCGGTTAACTTCGAGTTTCGAAGAGAAATATAAAAAATTCAAGCAGTATATCAAAAAAGGAGCAGTCTCTGCAAACGACATATGTATTATAGCGATTTCTATTTGTGATTTAGACCAATATGGGTCTTTAATGGATTTCCCCTGTGATGCCCCATTGCAATTTTTAGCAGGTGCTGGGAACTTACGAATACCAATATCTTCTAAAGGCAAAGGCGATTCTTTTTTAAGATTCACTCCAGTTTTAGAAAAGGCTAATAGAAGCCCTGTTAAACTTGATTATTTTTTTGGTACTGATTATAGTGAGATTTCAGCGGTGATATATTCGAATGTTGATCTTTTAAATTGTCCTGATAATCCAGAGCAAAGTTTTGTTATTGTGAAAAATCCTTTTACAAAAAATTTTATGCCGGAAGGGTTTTTTAAAGGAGTAAAAACTTATAAATTAAATTCAGTTGAATGGATTGTTGATAGATAAAATTAAGATTAATTTGATTTTTTCCCTTAGATATAGGAGGATAGCTTGGGTTAAGCTTCAGAATTTTACATTATTTTTCTGAAAAACTAGAATAATTGAAATGATATTTTTCAAAAGAAGGATTTAGAAAAACTTTGTCGTATTTAATAATAAAAAAAATTATCTCATGTCAATTCATTGATTGGGGCCACTCTTTCTCTCTCCTCATCAATCATTACCAAGCCAGGACTTACGCCTAATTTAGATCTAATTTAATTTCTTTCGCTTGGTTCCAATTTATCAATCCTAACCACTCTGGCTATTCTAATTTTCAAAAATAGGGACACATCCCATTTTCTTAAATAGGGAAGGCGTACCAAGTCAATAGTCCGGAAACTTTTGGGTTGTCCTGGAAGAAAAGAGGAGAAAAATAATAAAAGAGTGGATCGATTCCAGAAGGATTAAAGCTAACTGAGGACAATCTTATTTCATCAATATATATATAAAATAAAAAACCCGAGCGCACAGGCAACTCGGGGCCAGCAAAATACAACATCTTGTTGGGATGATGCCTAATTATATCTAAATAATATTTTTATGTCAAATTTTTGTTTGAGTCCACTCTTTCTCTCTCCTCATCAATCATCATCATGCCAGGACTAATACTTAATTTAGATCTAATTTAATCCCCTTCATCTAATCCCGATTTATCGATTCTGGCCACTCTGACTAATCTAATTTGCCTGGCTAATTTAATCTACTCCGGCTATTCTGATTTTACAATTACTCCGACGGGGCGGGTAACTTTCCTTCCCCCTTAAATCCCCCCTAAGACCCCCCTCTTATCTCCCTTCTTTTTATTTTTGCTCCTTGGCTCAAAAGCTGCGCTCGCAGGGACGCTTCTAAGCATAAATGCAGGGGTAACGCTCTGATGCCCCGCTGTTGCTTCGCTTTATTCGCCACCGCAAAAAAACAAGGTTAGGCTATCCATAATAGGGGGGAAGCATTAAGGGGGAAGGAAAAACTGCGGTCGATTCACCCCCTACTCTACAAGTATAAGTGCAGGTATTATCGAGACCCTCTCTCCCTTGCCCCGCCCCTGTTTACGAACCTTTTCGTGATTTTGTCATCGTTTATGGTTTAGTCTTCTCCCCGAAAAAGAGAGATAAAAAATAAGTGAGAGAAGAAGAGCGGGAATTTTTAATCTCCCTTTTCGGTGACCATATTCTCTTGATTCTTTGCGTTTACGCGATAAGTAAAAAATACCTCAAAACAAAAAGAAAAACCCTTTTTGATTTAAGATTTTTTTACCTATCGCAGGGGAAAAGAAAAGGGGGAGAGAGGGGGGGGAAAAACTAAGAAAGAAAAAACAAAGAAAGGGCAATACACTCACCGGATAAATAGTAATTCACCTGGTGAGAGTATTGCCAGGGAGAGAGAAAGAGTATTGTTTTTGTAAACAGGGGAAAATCACTCCTCTTTTACAAAAAGCAATACAAGAAATAGAAAAGCGAAAAGAGAAGCATAACACTCAAAAAATAATTAAAATTTAAGAAAAAGAAAAATTGAATTATTTTTATCGTGTAATGCAAAAGAGAAGACGAACGCTTAAAAGATATATAAGAAGGGAAAATCACCCCCTCTTATATATCTTTATTCTGATATAGAATGTGTAGCAGTTAGCGAACAGTGGATTAGTCTTATCCCCGTAAAAACAAGATAAAAAGCAAATGAGGGAATAATCGAGGGAGCTTTTTACCTTCTTTTTCGGTGTCTAATTTTTTCAGATTCCTTACGGTTAAGCGATAAGTAAAAACATCCATAAATAAAAGTTAAAAGAAAAGAAACATTTTATTTATGTAGTTTTCACCTATCGCAAGGGGATGATCATTTTTTTTCTTCTCTTTGCAATTTCTTTCCCTGGCGTTTGTAGAAACCGGTGCCGCAAAAAATTCTCGTGCTTGATTATTTTTGCTGTAATTTTTTGCGGTGCTGAGTCTTCTATAAACGCCCTCGTTGTCTCATATATAGGCTCTTAGGATAGTTTTAGTTTTTTTTATCTGCTCTGCCCGGAGTGCACACACGCAGACAGATAAAAAATATTTAAACGTAGAAGTATAGTGAGAGCAGGAACAGGGAGGGAAGGGGTGGGAAGGCATTCGGTTACTAGAAATAGAGATTTAGCCCTACGATAAGAAGTATCTAATTTAGCCCGCCTTTATATTTTTAGCCAGTATGGAGCGCAGCGGAATAGTGGTCAGGCGTAGTGCCCTCACTAGGGATCATATACTTCATTTATACGCTTTTAGTTGTTGCCCTAAAAGTGCAGTGCTATTAATCCAACCTATCCCAATTTCCTCTGTACTGTGATAAAAAGCGGTTACTTTATACCAGGGATTATTTGTTGCATTGTAAACTTCAAGAACCGTAAATCCTCCTTCTTCAGGAATCTGCTTCATCTGTTGTAAGCCGGCAATAGGATCAGTAGGGCTGTGAGAGGGCATTAGAGGTGTTTGCTTCGAAACAATGTAGGCTTGACCAATTTCAAGTTCCAGAGGGTTCAAACTAGGGAATGGAGACTTCCCTACAGGTGGAGCATTCAATGGGTAGTTTATCTCATTTTTATCCTCAACAACACGCAAACCTTTGGTCTTTACAGCTTTACCAGTAAGATTCTGGTTCTGATCTCCGAACTTAGGATCTGGTTGGTTGATAGGAACTACCATTCTCACGCTGATCTTATCGCTGATGGATGCAACATCGAAACCAAGTCCAAGTCTGGACATCTCTTCCTGCTTAGCCCTGAGTGACGTTTTCCAATCTTCACTGGCAATAGATATACTGTGTTCTGACTTCCATTTTCCGATAGTACTCTTTTCTGAGAAATAGTCCACGGAATATGTTGCAGAATTGCCCTCTTCCAAATAGGATCTTGATATGCTAACCATAACAACCGCATTGTCAGGCAGATCAGTATCTACCGAAAGATCGAGCGTGGAATCCGTAACCTTTGTGACCAAATCGAATTTATCACACACAATCTCGGTCTTTTCTCCAGAGCAACCCATAAGCAGAGTAATCGTCAACGCGATCAATATGTAAGTATATTTCTTCATGTTTTCTCCCTTTGTTTGATCCTCAACAATTAATAGACGGAATATGTATTTGTGATAATTTTTTAAACCTTATGACACAAATATAGCTTACGAAATAGTAATTGTCAATTATAGTGTCTATTTTTTATCCGGATCTTTGTATCCGGCGCTGACAGGTGGAGAACACTGCAAAAAAATCTACACTAACAATTCAGGCTTTTTGCGGTGCTTTCCCTCCGGAAGCGCCATCGGTGTCGTACCTATAAACTCTTAGGATAGTTTTTAGTATTTTTTTACTGCTACTGCTAAAAAATATTAAAAACGAAGAGGGACAGTGAGCAGGAAGAGAAAGCGGCCATGCGGTGAATCGAAATAGAGATTTTACCCTACGATAAAAAATATCTCATTTAGCCCGCCTTTATATTTTTTACCAGGCTAAAAATCTTTTGGTTGGTTAAAAATATAATGATTTTTTTGCTATACATAACAAAGCTTTATCGGATAAGATAAACCCTCATATATTTCTTTTTAGAATGTCCGATAGAGTCTTGTTATGTATTGGCAGACTTTCAATTAAACTTTTTAGCAAAAAAAGCTCCTGACGGGCGGTCGTGGAATGAGATGACCAGAAGTTATTTACCAGGAAGCCAATAAAAGCAGGTTAACAGATCATTTTAATAAAATACTGGGGGGGGGGAAGAGGACATCTACAATCGATTTGCTGATTAGAAAAAAACTCATTTAAGCTGGGCCTATTTCAATAGTTTTCCTAATGATTATTATATTCTAGGTGGGGCTGTTTGCAGTGGCGTTCTATTATTACTCTAAACATTTTTTCATTAAAAACTTACTATGGCCTTTTGGTAAGTCTTTTAATTCAGACACAATTTCATAACCATTTTTTTAGAAAAATCAACAGTTTGAAAATCATGGGTATCTAGATGAGAATATTTACACCCCCTCTTAACGCCTCTTCTTCCGCAGATTTTAATATTTTAGAACCCAACCTTTGCCTTCGATATTTTTCATTTATCCAAAACCGATCAATATAAAACCATCCCCAATATGTTTCACCCAATAAACCGCCAATAGCTTATGATTGTCGGGTTCAGCAAACATTTGATTATATTTATTTAGTTCATCTTTAATAAAATTAATAGAATTTTCATCAGGATCACTTTCAATTATACAATTAAAATCATTCATAATACCAACCCATATCCAGCTAATATCTTAGCCACTGCAAATTGCCGATAACATTTATGGGTTTCCGAAGTTCATGAGCCTTAGCCAGACCTGGCTTGGCGAATGAATTTGGGTGAAGCGTTAGCGGAACAGGAAACCCTGTGTTAGACGAAGTGTATCACTAATAATATTTATTTTTGTTTAAAGAATTCACATTCAAAATTATCATAGTCTGCGTTAACTTGTTTTAATAAACACCTTACTTCTATAAATCCTTCTGGTACTGCAATACATTTTTTACATAGTTCTGGTAATTTAATTTGTTTCTGAAGCTCTGAAATCATACTTTTCACATGCTTATAGTTTAAATCGTTAAGACATTTATCTAAAGTATTTAATTTTTCTTTATATTTATCTAATTTATAATTATAATTTTCTCCAATATTAATTATTGCTTTATTAGTTTTACAACATTCAATACCACAACCAAAAAGATAAATACTTAAGAGATCATCAATATTTTCTTTTTCTTTTATTATAAGATTACCATCACTAATTATAAATGGAAAAGATGTAAAACCCCCCATTGGATTTCCATGTTTTATCATTGAAAATCTTTTATAATTATTTTGTTCAGCTTTTAATTCATTTCCACCATATAACTTATTAATTAAGTAATTTACTTTCCATGGTTTTCTATTTTCTTTATCATGATTTAACCATGTATCAGCATGTCGACAATCTATAGCAATGTATGAAATATCTAATCTAAGTTCAATAATATTTAATAATAAAATTGCAGTATCCTTCTCATAACCAGTAATACTTAATATAATAATAGCATTTACACATTCTATGACTCTCTTAAATATAGTTATAGCAACAATTATTGGTGTTCTTATTTTTATTTTTTGAGATTGTTTGAAAAGGCTTAATATAATATCTTGAGAATTATTATTCATTTCTTTAATTATTTTTATAAATTCAATGATATTATCATTTTTAATGTCTTTTTTTATACAAACTTTCATAAGTTCACCTTCTAATAAAACATTTAATTGACATTACATTTCGTTCAACTTAAAATAATCAACTACTTCGTTTGCACACGACTCTAGGTGAAGTTTCGAAAATTAACCCTAAATTTCTTTGTGGTATATCTTTATAGATCCTTAGCTTATCATAAACTTATTTTATTAATTCTACAAATAGTAGGTTTATATATGGGTAAATCAAGGGGTCCTTCCCCCGATCAGGTCGAGGACAGGCTTGTATCGATGAGGGACCCTTTATAGTTTTATAAAATAAGGAGCATTTCTAAGGAAATCAGAGAAAAATACACTTTTATATATATAGGTCAGAGAGGACGCTTTATACTTGATAAATATACTCAAGTATGGTAAAATATAGCATATCCTGCTTAGCTTTACTTGATTTATAATTCTAAAAAGGAGGTGAAAATAGATGGCCGCAGTAATAACCGTTCCCCGTGATTCAAGCCTGCAATTTAGACTGGTAGTAGGCACCAATCCGGAAACCGGAGC
>SDBU01003140.1_pt1 | contig 21219 bp, 26 predicted proteins | sample 2277071 | NCBI WGS metagenome assembly SDBU01 (sample SAMN10397929, study PRJNA504765) | marine sediment metagenome | isolation source: marine sediment core GS08_GC12, 126 cmbsf | place: Arctic Ocean: Gakkel Ridge, Loki's castle | collected 2008
ATATTATAAAGTTTGTCCAGTCCCGATTCTTCCAGGACAGACTCCTTGTTGGAGTCGGCTTCTACTAAGCCAATCAAACAAACCGGGTAATCAGCGAGTTCCCGGATCTGAAATACATTCTCAACATTGACCCCCTCAAGATGGAAATCAATCATTAAGAAAGAAGCCCCAGTTGAAGGAAGGATGTTCGCGAGTTGCTCCACGTCAAAGGAACTGACGGTGAGCGTGGCAATGATCGGGGAGTCTTTCCCTCGTCTGAAGGGAGCGGCTAATAGCTCAATAACGTTGGCACGGGCAACGATTATGCCATCGTAGGTTGGAGTAGTTTCATCCATATAGTTTTTTATCCTTTCTGTATTTACTAGCGTCTCGGAAACCATTAATAAATGTTATTCAGAACCTTCCAGCGCGTTGCGATCAGCCATTAATAAATCTACTCTTCCTCGGACAGTTTGTTGCGATCGGCAGCGAACAGATCTAAAAGATCTTCAAAATGCGCGCCCAGGGTAGGACCTTCATCTGTCTCAAAATCTAACATGGGAGAAAGAAGAGACAGGCCCAGATGGCCAGCTGTGTCAGACATAAGCACAAATTCTTGGGCTTCGCGTGGAATGATCACGTCAACGCCAGTGATCTTGCCCAGGGCGATCCCACCGCCAGATGAAGCAACATTCTGGTCCCGCTGCACACCGGCAATTTTTACAGATCTAACAATGACCTTGGCAAGGGGATATTCAGGAGAGAGAGTAGGAGTTGGTGTTATGGTAGGAGTGGGGGAGACCTCCGGAGTTGGAGTAGAGGTAACCTCTGCCTCATCAAATTCACCAGGTGACCCTTCCGTCACTATCTGTGGCTGAATCAGAGGGGTAAATTGTTTCTGTGAATTTTCAACAGCCACGATCAAGTCCACATGATCGCCCACCTTGATCCCAGACGGCACAGCAATATTGGTCAAAGAAATCACGACCAGATCAGGGTTGGTCAATCCCAGCCCTGGTATATCTACGGCCTTGGGATTTCCGTTTGAGGCAATAGCTGACAGGGGAACCGCCTCATACTGATAAATATCACGAACAACAACACCTCCGGCTGCCATAATTTGCTGCCAGACTGTTTCGGTCAGGTAGGAACTGAGCAGGAGTTCGTCGCCGATGAGCGAGATCCTTGCGAAACTTTCCTCAGGAATATCTTTGATTCTGGTGCCGGCATAAACATCCTGCCTGGCAGCCAGGATTTCAACGGGTGGTTCAGCCCCGGTAACAAAGGAGAGATAAAAGATTGCCCCCCCGAATATTAATGCGACAACAGCTCCAATAATTAGCAGGCGTTTATTTACCATGATTTATTTTCTCCTTTGTCATGAATGTGGATGATTATGTATTCAGGATGGCCAGATCGTGGAGATCCCTGCTGATCCTCTGAATAGTCATCCTGATCGACTTGTCTTGAATGGACGTGAGATTGCCCAGGGTGAGTTCCTCCTTGATCACCAGATATCCTTTGAGAAGATCCTGCAGGCCCCGAGCTGCCCTGGGGACACGTGAGAGATCGTAGGCCAGAGATGCGGCCAGGGCATGATCTATATTCCCCAATTCCTGCAGCATCTTGGCCAAATCGACCAGCCAGGGCTCCGGTCTTTGCCCGGTCATACAGTCCAAATGTTCATTGATCGTGATATGGGCCACGCTAACTCCCCGGAAAGATTTTCTTTAGGAAAGATATTGAATTTTTGTCTTTCTTGCCCAGCCCCTTCAGTGTGCTTGATATTTGTTTCATGTGTTTGACTTCTCGATTCAAAAGGCTCTTGATCTTGGACTTTGACATAGCTTCCAAAACCAGTTCAACCGCTTTGTCAAGCTTGCCTCCCCTGGAGAGAAAAAGCGCGGCAGCCCAAAGTACATCTGGATCATCAACCGCGTTTACAATCGCATAGTCGAACAGGGCCTTGCCCTGGTCCTCGCTGATTTTTGGGAAGACGTCCCTGATAGCTGTGACGAGAGCTTCCTTTTGGATGCTGTTGAAATTGGCGCCAGCCGACGAGGAAGAAGCTGGGGAATTCCTGGACGAACTCTTTTTATCAGCTGGGCTCTGCCTATCTTGTTCGCTGTCTACTTCTGCCTGATCATGACCTCCCTGGTCCATAAAGACCGTATCCAACGATCCCATAGCAGCGAGCGCTGTTGCCAGGTCAGTGCCGGTCGAGAGCTGGTCCCGCAGGTCTTTGGCATCGGCCTGGGACAACCCCTGCATCTTTAGCAGCATGGCAGTGTCCTTCACTTTATCAAATTGCCCCCAGTATTCTTTGAGGTCGACAATAGCTTTAGCAGACAAAAACTTTTCTTTCCACATGGTCCTTAATTCCACCGGGGACGACAAAGCAATAAATAATTCATTCACATATGTTTGAGAAATACCGGTCTCCTCTGCTGTTTTACGGCCCGAGAGCTCCCGTCTTTCCTGGAGCGATTTGAGTGCCAGGGCTTTTTCATAAGAGGAGAGCTCTCTGCGGCCCATATTCTCAGCCCAGGTGATCATCTCGTGATCATCACTGGATCTGGCCAGCACCCCTTCGGTGCCTTTCAGGCCGGCTGCTCTCCCCGCGGCCACGCGCCTGTGGCCGGCCACCAGGGCGAATTTTCTTTCCCCGGGGTTCCTTCCCGGGACAATCTCATTTGGATCGGCATCATCTCCAATAAATCTCACAACAACAGGCTGAGTGATCCCGTGTTTTTGAATTGACTCCAGCAGCTCCCTGTCCTCGGGATATTTCTCCGGATCGAACACTGTATCGCGGGACTGGACCGGGCTGGACTCAACAATCTCGTCAAAGAGGATAAAAGAAAACCCGCGGGCAACCCCCTCTACCTTACTGACAGCGTACAAACTATCAGCGCCAGGCTGGTCGGTATCTTTGATGTCCAATAAACGACCAAGGGTTTCAAATTGATTATCTACCATCATGCCGCTCTTTGCTGCTTGACATCAACCGCATGTACGGCGTCCGCCATCTTTTTCGCGGTCTCGTAGAAGGATTCCCGGAAAGACCAATCCAAATAGACCCCTCTCTGGACAAGACGTGAGTGGTTGAGATGAATAAAAAGATCATCTGATGCGCTCACTAGACTGGTTTTACTTTTGAAACTCTCAAATAACTGAGCGTACCTATTGATGTATTCCTGTTCCCATTTGGCATCGCTGGCCTGGTTGACGATCAATCCTCCCAAAGCTGCGGTGCCATTCCCTTTTTGCTCCATGATGATCGTTCTTAAGGTTTCTACGGCGGGGTGGACGTCCTGCCGGCTGAACTTCAAGGGAAGAAAAACCACATCAGCCGCGCCAACACCTGCCAGGACGCTGTTGCTGTCAGACCCCGTATCTATCAGGACGATATATTCTTCAGATAAACCAAGATTGTGAAGTGCGATCCTGAGCAGGGAAGAGTTCTTTCCAGACAAGATGTTATCCAGGGATGGCTTGGAAGGAATTAGATACAAGGTACCGCCGTTGTCTTGCCAGTGTTTGCTTTTTGCCAGTCCGGTGTCTATCAGCGCTTGTTCAAATACGCGCCTAACATTCCCCTGCTCAAAAGCCGAAACTAGTACTTCCGAGATACTCAATTCCTGGTCTTGGATCGGATTGTTGTGCAGCACGGATGTGATACCCCCTCTGCCGTCAAAATCAATGACCACCACTTTCTTCCCCTCAACTTCAGTAAAGTACCTGGCCAGCAGGGATGTGCTGACTGTTTTTCCAACGCCCCCTTTTCTGGATGTGATGGTTACGATCTTGGCCCTATTGGTCATATACAGTTTCCTTCAAAATGCAAAAAAATGACCCGGTTTTCCCTGAATCTAAATAGATCATACATTAAAAATCCCCACGACCGGGTACAAAATGAGTACAAACCGGGTACAAAATGAGTACAAACTTACAATTATCTTCTTCGTCTTTTTTGTTCTTATCACCGGTTTGAAAATATTTATGGACGAGTTTCCCCAAATATGTCCGGACATATTTGGGGATTTTCAGATTTTTGAATTTCCTGTGATTGGAAGCCCTGGAATTCTCGCTCTGCCACCGTGAAATTTGTTCTAAACCCTGTGGGTCATGGGCCGGATGAGCCTTTGCGCGGGCAATTGACCGCTAAGCGGTCAGTCTCTAAATTTGGATCTAAAAAACAGCGGAAAATGGCAAAGTATGATTTTATTCTATCAAGTTGAATAATGGTTCAACAAAACGAGAATGATTTTTATTGATAGTGTGAAAAAATAGTAAATGAGGAGTAATAGAATAACTTGGATGAATTGATAAGAAGGAACAGTTCTGCCCCGCTTGACTTCCCTCTTATCATTTTCTCTTATATTGGTTGCCAAATTTCTATTGCTTACTCTCAAGTACTAGATAGGGAAATAACCTATTCTAGAGGGTGATTGTGTAGATAGTCATCAACTAATGTTTCGGATAAAATCTCCTGTGTATCAGTCTGTTTAAACACAATGACACACTCCTTTGAGTGTGCCAATTCCCCATATAAACTATGAATGGCGAGGGGCGAGTTTGAACCGCCGGCCAAGGGCTTATGAGTCCCCTGTCTTCACCCGAGATGTTCCATAAAATAATTATTGTATTTCAGAGGGTGAAATAGCCAAATTAGTGTGCATTTTTGGTGCACCAAAACTAAATTTTCTTGGAGTCCCTTGCTCCTTTAATAGTATATCATGCAGAGTGCATTAATTAAATTAACAAATTAAATAATGAAATAATATCCAGTTGATTATTATGACTTCTAATCGATCCTTGCTCTAAAAACTCCTTAAAAGATTAGATAGAAATTCATAGCTAAATTGAATTGTCACTTCTTTTCCATTCCTGTATTATAAATGCGGTTATCATTAACTTTGTAAAGTGGAAATGGAGGGTAAATGAGAGCCGATATGGAGAAGGCTAAACTGATTGAATATCTGGATTACTGGCAAAAAGCCAAAGCCAATATGCAGCACGACATAGAAAATTTGCCCTGGGCGGACGGGGAAGCCCCTGAATGGATGATTGAGCAGGTTAAATGGATTGAGGAATTCGAGAAGAAAGCAGCCGAAACGCTGGCTTTATTTGATGATCCTAAAATGTAGGGAGGCAAAACGATTACAATTCAAATCGATAGTACCGAGCATACTATTATAGATTACATCACTGGAATTGATAGCCAGAAAGGGAATGAATGAATGGGGCTGGCTATCCGGCGGGCTGTTTCAATGTGGATTGATAAGCCCATATGTGAACCTTAAGATCGATGACTATTTAAGGTTCACTCTTTTTCCACAATATCTATCTTTTAGTAACCATACTAGCAGACCTAAAGAAATATTTCCTAATATAGGGATGGAATATTTTTTATGTCTTTGGTCCATTCCAGAGGTGAGTGAAACGGAGACAGCTCGACCTTATCAGTAAAACAATCGGTTATTGTGTGTTTTGCTTTGTTCTTTGAAATAGCTACATTGCGCAGCTGCCTATTAAGTAGATTAGCGCAATAAGGATTGATATACCTAAGAGCCGAAAGAAAATAGCTCTCGGAATTCCAAGAACATAACGTTTACCGGCTACCCCCAAGCGCTCCCCAAAGGTGCTGTTGTCTTTGGTTAAGATGCCTCGCTCTCTTAAGTTTTTCTGTTTATTTTGATATGACTGCATTACAATCTTATCAATATTAATATCAGGGGGTTGATAGTCAGGTTGGGATGTTCGTTCCCAATAAAGTATAATTTCCTCTGCTTCACCTTCGGTAATTTTTCCCAGGGAAACAAGCCCTTGTAATTTATCTTTGTCTTCAAGACCCCAAGTTGTCATTAGTTGTGCTATAAATGCGAGGTGGCCCATGTTTCTATCCTTCTTATTTTCATGATACGGCTCATATCAAAAGTGTAACATATAGCAGAAACAGCAGACCTTGCTTGATGTATTATTTCTGCCTAATCTAGCTTTACTATGTATGTCCTGCCTTACACAAGCTTGTTATATAAAAGACGTTATGTAGAATTGAGCTGCCGGATCCTTTATTGACCTATAATGATTGTTAGTTATAAAGGAGTTAATGATGGGCAATTTTCTAAGCAGTGCTGAGTTCTGGTCAAACATTTTAGGAGGTATAGCTTCCGCTTTAATCCTTGCTGCTATTTATTGGGCTGTGAACTACAACAAACGAAAAAACATCAACAAATTAATAAAAATCGAAAAACAATCTATTGAGCTCCTAGTAGACGCAGAGGAGGTTCAATATCTGGACCGTGGCGAATTTCATGATATGTCTGACAGTGTCCACAAGCAAGCAATTGAAGTAGCTAAGAGGGTCTCACCATCAGCCGGAGCATTAATTACTTCAGTTATAGATGTTTACCGGGGAGGAGACAGCGTAGATCACTGGTATCCTATCCTTAAGGAAATCAATAAAAGAATCAAGATAATTTTAACAGCTCACATCTGACCCTTTTATTTTGACTTCCAGAGAACGATTCTAAGCAATTATAGGGATGATTACATACCTTTATTGCCTACCAAAACCCTACAATCATCACTAATACGGATCCCGCCCTGGTATGGTTTTAGATGATTTTGGCTTTGCTTCATTCCAGAGGCGAGTGCAACAGAGACAGCTCGACCTTATCCGTAAAACAATCGGCTTTATTGCTAGAATTGCGGTGAAGTCTTGCTCCATTCCGTCGGCGTTGTGTTGCCTGAGTTACAAGCTTATAGACTTGCTTGCCTTTTCTTAATTTGTTCCTCCGCATCAGTGATATCGTCAACGATGCCCAATTCTTTTGCCTTATGCAATAGCCCCAAATTTTCATTGTATGATCTGTTTAACCACTCAAGAGATAACGAAGCACGTTCGCTACCTAATTCAGAAATCTGAAGGAGACGCATAGAATCTGAAAAGAGAGATCTAGAAATGCTTAAAGCTTCATCGACATGCCAATGGTCAAGAAGCAAAAGGATTGCTGTGTATAGGTTTAAGCTTCTCCAAAATAGTTTGAGTGTTACCTCATCATAGCGCTTATATTCTCTGACCCCTTCAGGTCGGATATCTTTAGCAATTATGACTAATCGGTGAAATGCTTCTCTACCTAAATAATCCATTTTTGAGTGATCCGCCGAATGGAATAGCAAACCTGGCGTCAATGCCACATATTAAATAGGGGATTGTATACTTCACAAACCCAATATTAATCTGAAACCATAATGATTTCGTGGTTGCAATTTTCGCATTTGTACTCAGTTTCGGTCATGCCCCATGCGCCATAATCCCCCGATAACTCAGCAGCTATATAGTCTGCCATTTGTCCGTCAGAAGCATCTTCTTCAAGTTCAGCCATTGTACGCGTTTGTTTACCTTTAACCATTTCTGCCCCGCATTTATCGCATTTCATAACTATCTCCTCATAGGAAACAAAAGGCAACAATATACTTGACGCACCTAATAGTTAACCCCCCTTTTTAAGGCGCTCCTCTTTTCATGCTATTCCTCTGGAAGGTCTAAGGGCAATTGGGGTGGTTGAGTTGGAGCAGGTCTTTGAATGGGCATTGAATAAACGTCAGCAATCGGTTGACTCAATTGGAGTAGCCCGCGGCCGCCCTCCCCATCAAAGGTATAAAGCACACTACACTCAAACCATATAGCGGTAGCAAGATGAATTGCATCCGGAGTATGCACAGTTGGTTTTTTCCCAGTCGGGTCATAATAGAAATTCCTAATTTTATGTGATATTTCTGCTATTTCCCTATGCACATCAATTAAGTGGCTGTTTTTGCGACTGAAAATTTTACGAAACCTTATATATTCCTCAGAAGGAATACTACTTTCTAGAACCTCAGTGAATGTTATTACTGAGGTTGCCAAGTCCAACTGTCCTTGATCGAATAGGGTGGCCAATTCATTCACGCCTAACATATCATTGGGGTCTTCCCTGGTTTCATCTTTCAAGTGTGCAAGAAAAATACAGGCATCCCAATAAATAAGGCTTTTACCACTCATCTCTGATCCCCCTAACAAAGTCCTCGCTTTGTTCATCCCCAGTAGCATTTGGAGCAATTCCCTTAAGGTCTGTAAGCGTGGGTAAATCTTCTTCTGATGGGTGGATGCTTAGACTTTGCACTCGCATTTCATACGGTATTCCCCCCCTCACATTGGGTTTGAATTTCTTTACCCCCATGACAGTAACATAATGTCCGATGGCAGAAATTGCCTCTTCTCGTAAGTTTTGAGAAAATACACATTTCAGTTTTGGCAAATGGGAGGTTGGATATAGGTAAAACACATTTTGATTGTGAATATTGATTGCTTCTAACATTCCCGTGTAGGAACCAATCTCAAATTCATCAGAGCCCATTATTTGCTCAATATTATTAGACAAATTTTCAAGGCGACTTGGGCTGTCCCCATTACGGGAAATAATAATCTCGGTGATTCTTTTCTTTTCTCGCAAACTTGTAATATCTTTGTATGCGGTAAAGGTTTCGTAACGGAAATTTTCTGGATATTTTCCTCTTTCTATCTCTTCAAGACTATGAAAAAACTTATCCACTACTGCTTGAGTTTGCGGTTCATCTGCTACCTTATTGGGGACAGCTTCTATTACTATAAAAGCCGGGCTTGTATGACTCAATTCCACAACCTTGAAATAGGCAAATGGTTTTTTGGAATATAGCTTTTGGGTTTCCAACAATGATTTTTTAATAATATCTAATTGTTGGATGAAGTCTTTGAATCTTACATCCCCTTGGTCTTTATCTAAACCTCTCAATAATAAAGAAACCCTCTTGTTTTCATCCATAAAATTATCTCCGACCTGCTTACATTTGGAGCGTCTTACGCGTTTACCCCGACGCTCACGAGTGAACCAGAGTTATTTTCATTTCCCTCCTTTAGGAGATTATGGTTATTTTTCTCTAGGCTTTTCTTCTTTTTCTTTATTTTGTTCATTCTCTTTCTTTGGTTTTACCTTCAACAATCCAGCTAAAGCCTCTTTGAAATTAAGCGGTGAAAGAGAAACAGGTTTTTCAGATGTGGTTTTCTTTTCTTTAGAATCACTCATAATTTTAAGTATAACAGTATTTGTATAAATTCAAGGTTTCCCAAAAATCGGAAGAAGATTGCCAATTTTCAAGATCAATATTTTCATCATAGCAAAATACATCTTCCTGAGAAAAACCGACAGGCCATAGTCCCTCCTTGATCAACAGGCTCTTAATCAGGCTCTTAAAGCTAGAATTGCAGTATGCCTTGCTCTCTCCCGGCTCGTTATATCCAACTTTACAAGAGCGCTTAGCTTACTTCCTACCCAGAAGTGCCCGACGATATCCTGCAGGGTTTTAGATACCTCCAGCGACAAAACCCTAAATAATTGGACTTAATGGGTGCAACTTTTGTCCAAATTTATTTATCAATCTTTCCATACCAGTTAATTCCCCTATGGTCCTGTTCAATAAACCAATGAGAGGTCCTGTCATTCCGCTCTGCTCCTTTCTGTGCTGATTTCTGCGTGGAGTAATAAACCCTATGGAGATCATCATCAACCTGCTGGACTTTATTTAACAAGTTTGCTAATTCCTTTCTGGATTTTCTGCTCCTACCTATCTTACACAAATTAACATCGGTTATGCTATAAACATTGGGCAACTGCTCAACTATGCAATTCCCTACAAGCCTATAACTGTCGTTCTCCTGAGATACCCTTAAGGCTCTAAGGATTTCCCTTCTTTTATCCGGGTTCTTTTCAGCAAGCATGCCAACTTTTGTGGCACTCACATAAACAGTAATTAAATCGGCTGCTTGTCGCTCATAATATCTCTGCGTACTTTCTGGTACGCCAGAGATTAAATATAAAACCTCTCTGCTGGTTGGACTATCCCGGTTTAGGCTCTCAAGGAAACATGCCCAAACGACTCCCAACCATCCTGTGGAAAATAGCCTATGTGGATCATCAAGTTTCACAGCTGTCATTACAGTCTGAGCTCTGAAGGTTACGGCTGCCCTGGGCACTCCCTTATACCTGTAAAACCTACCAGATTTATCTTCTGTAAAAATCTCTGAATCAATCGCCTGGTCAATCCATCGTTTCATGGTTTTAGGGATCACATTCATAGATTTAAGATTTTGTTTAAGAATCTCTATACTCACCCTCCCGGATCCTTCCGGTTGGTCCAGGTTCTTGGCAGCCGTCCATACTCTAAACGGTCCCCCCATCTTGTTGCGTTTTGATGCTAATCCTATCAATGACTGTATTCTCATTTTTTACTTTTCCCCCTTAGCTAGTGACTTGAATAAAACATGGTCAACTGGGCCAAACTTTTCATGGGCCCGTTGGATATCCTCTGTTGTGTGTTTGAGGTAGTGTTTTAGAGTGTCGATGGATGCATGCCCCATCAATTTCTGGAGTGTATAAAGATCGACTCCATTTCTAACCATAGAGAGGGCGAAAGCCCGTCTGAAGGAATGGAGAAGAGGAGGAATTATGCCGGCTTGGGTTGCTCGACGTTTAAACATGGAGCGCAAGCCAAAATAGGTCAGGCGAGTGGATCCTGATTGCGGTTGAATTACGAATAATGGTTCGTTCTGGTCCCGCCGGTTATTCAGATAAGTAAATATAGCATTCGCTGTAGTCTGACCAATGAAAACTATCCTGTACTTTCCCCCTTTTCCTTTCTTGATCTGAATTTGGCCAGTATTAAGATTTACATCATCATTATTTAGAGATAGTAATTCATTAGCCCTAACGCCAGTATCCGAGAGGAAGAGAATAATCGCGCGATCCCGAAGGTTTGTAAATCCGGTCTTATTGCAAGTTCCTAAAAGACTCTTGATGTCTGCAACAGTAACTGGATCGAGAGGATCTTGAACAACTTTTGGAGCTTTGACTTTAGTTATTGGGTTTTTCCACCCGTCTGGTTCATATTCATTTTCATACCAGTACAGAAAGGTGCGGATAGCTCTAAAATGTGCATGCCGGCCCCCAGGATTATGCCCAGTATCTTGGAGAAATAGTAGGTATTCCCGGAGTATGCTTGGAGTCAACTCCAATATGCTGGAGATCCACTTTTCGAGGCAAAATGAGGTGAACTTGGAGAGTTTGATCTTGTAGAAATGGATCGTGCCCGGACTTAGCCCCTGTGATCTACATCTAGTAAAGAAGGATTCTTTGAGGGATAGAAGGTCTACCTGTATATTTGATTTTTTATGTGTATAATTAAATATGGGCATACTGAACTCCATTCGCGTGAGAGGGATTTATGTCCATCCTTACCGCCCGGCCACAATCCGGGCGGTATTTTGTTTTATCTTGAAGTAATTTTATTCATTTGTCCATTTTTATAAAAACTTCTAGATTGCTTGTTCTTTCAGTTTGTTGGCACAATATATAATAGGTGTTATGTAGAATTGAGCTAAATAGAATCCTTGCTGATCCCCTCAATCTTTAGTGCCTTTGCCTTCTCTGGAGGGCTTTTTGTTGCGCCCGCCTAATGGCGACTTGCCGCTGCTGCGCTGCTCTCATTCGTTGGCTATAATCTGCCGTTGTTCACCTCTTTTTTTATAGTGTGTAAATTGTGTAATAATCCCCCACTTTAGAATAAAACACCACCTTGCGCCTTGGTGGTGAATCGAATCATTGACGCGCTCTAAGCGATTCTAAGTAATTTTATGGGGCGATCTTACCATGAGTATTGAGTGAATGATCTCTTTATTCAGAGGGGCCTGTTCTCTGCCTTAAAACCGCTATCGTGGTGGATCTTCAAACCCCGCCGCTGTCTCGTTTCCGCACAAAAGGTACTTTATAATACAGATAAGCAGATATCAGGCAAAATGGACCGAATATTGCAAATAACTAGGCATCGAAGTGATTGGTATTTGGGCTTGAGCCCGGTTCATGGGCAGAGAATTGCATACTTGGGAGTCTGCTCTGCGATTTTGGACAGTGGGTTTAAGTGGATACTTCTGATTAGCATGATGGGGTAAGTGTGACTCTAATTGGCGCAATAATTACACAGGACTTCGCAGCTCAAGTATCGGATCGCCGACTAACAAAGGTCGGAAAACCTTTCGATGAGAAGGCCAATAAGTCGGTGGTGCTTTGCAGCCATATGGCTTTCGGTTACTCAGGACTTGCAGAATTGGGCCGAGAAAGAGTTGACGATTGGCTTGTCAGAGTTCTGCTCGAAACTAGAATGGGGGCCATAAGCGAGATCTTTTTACACGTTATTGCGCAGGCAAACCAGGCAGTCTCCTCACTTACTCTTCAAGCGAGTAAGAAGCACCTTGCTATCATCGTAACAGGTTGGGTGCAAGCCAGCAAAGGTGGGTCCTACGTTCCTTTTATTGCCAACATATCAAACGGACTCGACGACAAGTGGAGATGGACGAAAAACGCAAGGGACGAATTCACATGCCAACTTCTCAAACTGGACGACGTTGACGAAGACGAGGTCGTTTTTTGGCTTGGCCAACCCGTGCCAAGAAATGTTAAAAATGACACAAAGCGGGTCTTTAGGAAGAGGCGAGATAAGGGTGCTGGTCCGCGATTGGCTGTTATGGTACTTGTAGATGCGATCAGAAAGGTGGCTGCAAACAACGAGATGGTAGGAAGCGATCTTATGGCGGTGGCTATTCCACTCAAGGCGGTCGGGAGCAATTTCATCGCAGTCTCGTTGAGGGATGTATTCCCAGAGGATCAAGTTGCATGCCAGTATTTCTTTAGCGGGAGGGATGAGGGGATTCGTTACCTGCCTCACTATCTAGGCTGTTACAAGGACAGATTCTTTTCAATTACGCATCCACTAGTAGCGACGGGTGCTGCCGCACGGAAATTGGTCAAGGTGGCGGAACTCGATCGACAAAATAAGAAATCGAAAGAATCCCAAGACGAAGAAGATGTGAAGTAAATATGAGGATTACACGAATAAAACTAGATAAAGAAAAGTTATTAGAAATACCCGAAACTGAACGGATATTCTTTATTGCTCTTGGTCATTCTATTAATGAAGTCAATGCAATAGCAAAAATGCTTTATTGGGCTGCTAATGCTCCAGAAAGCTGCGAAGTAGAAGAACATGGAAAATTTTCATTATTGCTTTTGTTTATTACAATTCTTTCCGGAAAATTGAACGAGTCTTGGGAATTATTAAAGAAGCACTTTTTTGGTACTGGGTTGTCGAAAGTTTTAGAACCACAACTGGAAGGAGAGTTCTTAGAGTCTTTAGATAAACTAAAAAAATTCTTTGGCTCGAAAAATTCGATTAACACAATACGAAATCAATTCGCTTTTCACTATTCCCCTGAAGAAATGAATAGGGAATTACCTGAAATTGATGATGATTTATTTATATATTTAGAGCCTGATCGAGCGCCCAACAATCTCTATTACTTTGCAGAGTTAATTTCCGCAAACGCACTCCTTAGTGTAATAGAAAAACTTGATCCCCATGATACATACAAAGAGTTAGTTGATGAGTTGTTTGATGTATCGGTTTGGTTTGCTATCTTAGCTGAAGGTCTAATGGTATCGATTATTGATTTATATTATGAAGATTCTCGGGAGGGTGTTTTTGAGGAAATCGAAATTGAGGATCTCCAGCATATTTCTAATATGTATATTCCTTGGTTTTCTGAAACATTAGATTTAACACATAACAATTCTGTCTCATCCTAACCCCCGCTCCGCCCGACAACCTGCGGCGCGCGAAATTTGATCTTTCCTCCTCTTTATTGGCTTCGGGTGAGCTCATCCCTTATGTGCTTTTGTAATCGTGACAAAACTCTTTCAAGGAGAACAAAATGGATACGGCGAAGGTGGTATTTCAAAAGTTAATTCAAGACTCTCAGGATTATGGGAGTGACGACCAACATATGGTTTCTCGTGCATTCTTCTCAATCGATGTGGGAGGAAATGTAACGGAAGGCGCATATGTCGATATCAAACAACCGGTAGGTTCAGATTTTGAAACAACACCATTGGAAGTTTCCCAACCTACTGGTTACAACGGCCCCTTTAATTACGAAGCTTTTCGACAATCTGCCGAAAACTACTATCGAAAACTTATTGGAAGTCAGGGTTCAGGCATTCATATACCTGGCGGCGAAAATATTCGAATGCGGAACAATACATTTGTTCAGAACTTTACTGTTGAATTTGAAGTCAGCAACGAAAGCCCGGCGTGGTAAGCACATAACAAACGCATACGGTCAGACAAAGTGCCCGTTCCGCCCACTCAGGCTTGTGCCTGGTTTAATTCTGTATGGTCGATCTAAGACTGCCGTTCCCCTGCAAGCTCGAAAGCCTTATCTTTGTCTCCCTTTGTCCTCTTTTCTTCATAATGCGCTTTATAATACAGATAAGCAGCTGGTTCTATTTAACAAAAAAGACGGAGGTGATAAATGGGTTTGAGTAATTGGGCAACGATAATCTCAGCAGTATCGGCATTAGTAGCATTTGGATTTTCTATCTTTGTTTTCTTCAGAACACAAAAACTTATTCTCCCTACAGAACGACCAATAATTGAACTTGATGAGAATAAATGTTCAGGAAATTTATCCGCTGATCAGAAATTACTTCAAATTGATATGCTTTCCATTTTTCAGAATATTGGCAAGCATCCTGCTTCAGAAATCCGTATTCAAATTGGGATGTGTTCAGTTACCGCATCTCACGAATTTCGTAACTATGTCGATGGTTCTGCTGCCAACGTTATTCGTCCAGGTACAAAATTCAATTGGAATCAGCGGGTTGGTGTTCCAGTACAAGTTGATGATAGGGAAATCATGATACCGGATCTTGAGTTAATCATATACGTTCGAATCGCATACAATGACGAGTGGGCGCCTAAACGGAAAAAATTTGTGGACGATTTCTATCTTGCCTATTCCATTGGAAATTCGGCAGCAGCTCACGCCACTGCTGTTCAGCGTGAAATGATTGAAGGTCATGTAAAACAAATATATCATTGAGGTTATTGGAAATTAGATGAGTAACCCCCGCTCCACTTGGCCGGGCTTGGCCTATTTTATTTCTGTCTGACCAATCTAAAACTGCCGTTCTCCTGCAAGCTCGAAAGCCTTATTTTTGTCTCCCTTTGTCCTCTTTTCTTCATAAGGCACTTTATAATACAGATAAACAGATGTCAGGCGGAATTGCGCAAGATCAATAGATTAGCCTACTGTTTCGGAGAGATATATTATGAGTGAAAACAACAAATCATTAACCAAGGATGTTAATAAATCCGGTTTTCCGCTTCAAATTTGGTTGGAAGATTCCATTAAAAGGTCCGGAGATAAACATGGCTGGGACGTTGTTGGTCATGAGCATTATTGGCGAAATCAAAAAACTGGCAAGGATGGATATATTGATTTGGTTTTGGAAAAGGATCTATCAAGAGCTGTTATTGAGTGTAAGAGAGTGCTAGACACAAAATGGATATTTTTACAGCCTGATATGCCATCCCTCAAAGCTCGATTACTACGTTCGCAAAGCCAAGCCGGGAAAAAGAATCTATTTACCTGGTTTGATTTTAATATGACAGAGCAAGTGGCAAAGTCATCGTTTTGCGTTGTTAGAGGACAGGCTGAAAAAGATAAGCCAATGTTAGAAAGGCTCGCAAGCATTGTTTTAGATTCTGTTGAATGTTTATCGGAGGAAGAGATCGAAATTATAAATCCTAAGCACAACAAGCCCATTATTTATGTTCCTGTAATTGTGACAACAGCAGAACTTCAAACTTGTCAGTTTTCTGCGGCTTCTGTATCTGCTGATAGGGGTGAAATTAAAGATGGAAATTTTGAACAAGTTCGTTTTGTTAATTTCAGTAAGGGTTTTTCTACAAAGCACTCTTTAGCCTTAGAAGCCTTAGACCAGGTGTTTTATAATCTAAAAGATGCTAATAAAGCCAACGAGAGATCGGTATTTGTTGTAAACACCTCTCATGTAGAAGCCTTTCTCATCGTTTTGAAAAACTTGTTTCAAGATTCAGGGATATAAGCCTGGTTTAATTCTGTCTGGTCGGTCTAAAACTGCTGTTCCCCTGCAAGTTCGAAAGCCTTGTCTTTGTCTCCCTTTGTCCTCGTTTCTGCATAAAAGGTCTTTTATCCGCTCAATATTTCCAGCTTACTTTTTTTCTTTGGGTGGCCTCTGTTTGGCTAACTTATATAGTCTTAGTAATTCATTCACACGGTCCACTCTTTTTAATACTTGATTAAATCTCCTGCGCGCTAGATCCTCCGGCAAAGTAGTCAAAAAATTGTCATTCTTGATCTTCTCTATTAGGTCATCCGTATCTTTTCTCAAATCCTCTAATGCTTCAATAAAGGCATCGGTAAAATCTAATATGCCTAACATTTTGCACTCTCCTTTTTTTGAGTTCATTAAATTATACCTGCAAGGCTGCTTCAGCACTCAGGGCATCATTTTCCTGGCAATATTCCCAAAAATTCATTGACCTACAGAACGGACTTTTCCCGCGTTTTCTACTTGATCTATACAACTAATTATAGCTGACACTTTACTATCCTTTACCATTACGGATGCCCTACCAGGCAGGGTCTAAAACTCTCTTTTCCCAGCAAGCTCGAACGCCTTATCCTTATCGCCCCGGTCGTACCTGGCCGTAGTTGAAATATCCTCATGGCCAAGCATGATCTGAGCAACCCGGATACCGTCCTGTTTTATTAAATCAGTGGCACAAGTCCTTCTTAAACTATGTGGGGAAAATTTATCAATGCCCGCCTGCCTGCACCGCTTTTCTATCATTTTAGTTATCGTGTGGGTTGATAGATACTTACCGCTTTTGATGGGGTTTCTGTACTTATCCATTTTACAGAATAATGGTCCCTTCCAATTCCCGCGTTCCTGGATCCAGTCGTTCATAAAATCCCTGGCTGAATTATGTAATTGATTCTCCCGAGTTTTTCCGCCTTTTCCATTCCTGATAATGATCTTCCCGGTTTTGCCGTTCCACTCTTTCAATGACGCGCCGCACAATTCACCAACTCTTACGCCCTGACTCCACATCCAACCCATAATAGCAAGGTCACGCTTGCCCGCCGGCGTTTGGTCCAGCTTCATGACTTCTTTCAGTTTTTTAATATCTTCAATAGGAACGTATTTCCCTACTGTGGGGTTTGCGTGTACTTTCGGGTTTGGGATCCGCTCTATTCTTTTTAGAGTATCCCCGTCTATCAATTCCATATCAAAGCAAGCCCCCATTACGCCCCTCACCGCTGTTAGGGTCTGGCTTGCCGTTGCTGCGCTCGATCTTTTTAACAGGGACGCTTTCAATGCGAGAACGTCTGCCCTGGTTATCGTATTCCAGGGGAATGAATAAACGTCCTCACTGCTGATATTCGATATAGGATTCTTGCTGGTAGACAACGCCCGCCTGAGCGCAAGAGCCATTGTCTTTTTTGCGTTCCTGCTTTGCAGGTTATTTAAGTACATTGAGACAGGATGCTCGTGAATGTTTTTCTGGATGGTGGTATTCATTTTAGGTCCTTCCCTCGTTTCTGTATAACTTACATTATATACGCTAACAATAGAAAGGGCAAGCTTTATAAAGCCGGACATGGTGCTTACCAGCTATGTATAGCTATGTTTACAGTTCTGTCGTTTGGTGAGTTTTTGCTAATTAGGATCCGCAGCCGGTGAAGAAATAGAGAAGGGCAATAAAAATTCCGAGTCCTAAGAACCGATAAAATAGGGCTTTCGGATAATTTTTGGCAAATTCTTTCCCTGCCTTTGCCGTTCTCTCTCCGAAGGTGCTATTGTCTCGGGTCAACCTTTGGCTAGCTGCTTGTTGCGTTTTCGTTTCCCGGTACCGTTCTCGTAGCGGTTCTATTTCTTCAGCCTCTTCTTGCTTCCATTTCCATATTCTCCGAATTTCCGCTGCCTCTTCCTCGGAGACTTGACCAGACACAACCAGGTCGTCCAATCTGTGGCCGTCACAAGCAGACCACTTGAATTTCAACATGGCGATAAATTCAGTTCTGTCGTCATTCATTTTGATACCTCTCCATCTTTGTTACAGCTCCGGCTTGGCGGGTTTCTGCTCCATCTTCATTATGTCAGGATTCTTACGATACCTCTTCACAAAATCCAGAACTGCGTACTGTAGTAGGGCATGCCGTGAGATCCCGTTTTCTTTGGCTAGCTGCTTAATTACGGCTTTTTCTTCTTCGGTCAGATAGATCGATACCGGATAGTTCTTTTTCTTTTCCTCTTGTGGCTCGTCAAATAACTTACTTTTCTCTATCATAAATCCTCCAATTATTCACCCTCTTCTGTTTTATTCTTTTCTGCCTCGTATCTTTCCTTTGCTTTCTTTCCCCACATGATCCAATAGAAAAAGTACGTTCCTGAACCAAAAAGAAAAGCAATTACTAGGTCAGAAACTAAATATCCCACCAACTGGCTCAGGCTGGGATGTTCCATGAAGCTATATATTGCTACACACAAAAACAGCGCATACCACGCCACAATAAACAATGCTATATTCAGGGGCTTTTTTGGTTTTTTGGGCATACTCTCTATTCGCTGTTGAACCGCTGGATCCACCCACCGGCTGCAATATCGGCAAATTATAGCCTCGTCGCTTATCGCTCTTCCGCAGTGCGGGCAGGGTTTTTTAGGCATTTTGGTACCTCCGCGCTACAACCTTTTCTTCTTTACTTCTTCCGGTTCATCAAAAAACTTACTTTGCTCTGTCATTATTCCTCCGATTCTTGATCTTTGGGCTCAGCTATTATTATTTCTTTTCTTGGAAAGAAAATTAGAGATACAAAAGTAGCTATTGGCGCATAAACTAAAAAGCCAAGAACTAGATAAATTGGCTTGACACTGGGGGTGGAGCCCTCCCTCAGCGCATTAATTACTCCCATTAGCGGTAACAAGCCGAATAATACTGCCCAGATAAAATAGCGTTGCCAACTCCATATAGGATTCGTATTCTTATTGCGTTCTGGTTTCTTGATATCGGCTGCGGTGATCTCGCCGGTTTCAGGATCAATATCAACTACCAGATAGTCCGGGTCTTCCTTGCTCATTTAATCCTCTCCAATAACTCGCTAACAAAATTCACATATTCTGCAGCCCTGGGGTTGCTAATTTATAAATCCTCCGGTTCTTGATCTTTAGTCTCAGCCATTATTATTTCTTTTCTTCTTCGCTTCTTCTCTCCTCTGCTTGGACTCTGCTATCATCTGCTGGTCGTGAGTTTTTATAGCTGCCGATGCTTCGCCTTTGTCACTATTCTTTTTCTTTTTGAACAGAGTCAAAATATATATTGGAACCGCTATAAGTGGGGTTGTAATCAAACCGCCAACTATGATGGTTTGTATCTCGTCAAAAATTCTTAATCCCACGTGGTTTCCTATGGAATAAAAAACCACACTAGTTATACCGATGAACAGGATAACAAAATAAACCCTAATAAAAATGAACCAGAATCCCTGTTTTTTCTTTTCTGCCATTATTTCAACACCTTCATCAGCTCATCCACAAATATGGCATACTCTATCGCCCTGGGGTTGCTGGGAAATTTGGTCACTACGCTACCGCCAACTGCTTCAGCAACCCGGATGCTTTGACCGATCATTGACTTGAAAATATATAAGTCTTTTTCTTTCAAGCTCTTGATTATTTCAGCCATTGATACTATTCTCGTATCATAAAAAGTAAACAAAATACCAGCCACTTTAAGAGCCTGATTAAGAGCCTGGGCTTGTTTCACCACATCAAGGAATAAATCCATTCCTGCTACATCAAGAAGTGTTGGCCTGGTCGGGATAATTACATAATCTGAAGCTACTAAACCGTTGGCTGTTAGAAAATTCAAAGACGGGGGTAAATCTAAAATAATAAAATCTGCAGCTTCCCGGGCTGGCTCTATTATCTTTCTCAATACTCCGGAACTTTTCAGCTCTACATCAGCCAAGGCAATATCTGAAGGAATAAACCAAAGATTTTCTCCAATTCCTAAAATGGCTTTTCTGATGCTCTCTCCTTTCAGAACCTCAGCCATAGTAATTTTCGGATCCACTCCTGCAGCTGTTGTTAAGCTCATCTGGGGATCCAGGTCGATCATCAACACCCTCTTTTTATAAGCTCCGGCCAAAACTTCAGCAAGTGCGTACGCTGTGGCTGTTTTCCCGGTCCCGCCTTTCTGGTTTCCTATTGCAATTATTTTACTTATGTTGCGATTGTAACACATAGCAAAAAATAGTATACCATTGATTGATATACTATATCTGTCTATACCTAGCTTTATTTAGTATGCTCTATTCTCTATAAGTCGAGATAGCCGGGACCGGTCATATCTTCGAAACGAATACTCTCTAGGAGGAACTAAGAGGTGCTCAGCCCGATTAGAGTAAACGAGAGAGAAAATGGTTAAACTTTCAAAGTATTCAACTGTAGGATTGTCAGGAGAACAGAATTAGTATTTAATTCGGACACGGAATACAAAAAGCCTATCAAAAAGTAACATTTTTGCCAGGTTTTTGATTATAGTAAATGAAGGGGAAAATAGACTTCGTCAGTAAAAATATACCAAAAACACGTAGTTTTGGGTGAAATTAGGTGCAGAAGGTTAAAAAATTTAAGGTTAATACGCTCTTTTTTAGTGCATTTTTGTTTTCCGAAGCCGATTCGTATGAGATAATGAAGGTAGATACGCCCTCGTATCACAATGGATAGTGAGCTGCTCTGACTAAGCAGTCGATGTGGGTTCAACTCCCACCGAGGGCGCTTTTTTTATTTAAAAACAAAAACCCCTCACGAAGAGGGGCTGATGTAGCTCAATAAATGAGCTGCTCTGACTGTTTGTCATTATATAGACAGAACACTTGTTTTGTCAAGATATCTGTACTAACTGTAAGGTAAAAGACCTACTGCTTATATCTAAATCTAGCTATAACGTATACAACTTATCTCAGCTATATAATTCCCGTTATGTAGAATCGAGCATTAAATGAAACACTTCTTGATCGCCCCCACTTTCGTTCCTTCGCTTATGACCTGCCCCTGTTACATATACTAGACAATAAGTACTGAAAAAGGGTAGAACAGAGATAGTGATCACCATTCACTACTCTGTGTCTACCCTTCGGTACAGAGCCTGAGATTTAGGACCATGACCTGCCTGCGCTGCGAGCGCTTTTTGGGGACCGTCCCTCAGGCTTTACCAGCA
>SDBU01003141.1_pt1 | contig 21215 bp, 14 predicted proteins | sample 2277071 | NCBI WGS metagenome assembly SDBU01 (sample SAMN10397929, study PRJNA504765) | marine sediment metagenome | isolation source: marine sediment core GS08_GC12, 126 cmbsf | place: Arctic Ocean: Gakkel Ridge, Loki's castle | collected 2008
GCCGCCGTTCGTATCGCACAGGACCAGGCAGTCGGCCCCGGCCTCCCAGGCCGCACGCGCCACCCGCAGGGCGTAGTCCGGGTCGCTCTCGTAGCCATCGAAGAAATGCTCAATGTCGAGGATTACCTCGCGGCCCGCTTTCTTGAGATAGGCGACCGAGTCCGCCACCATGCGCAGGTTCTCTTCCAGGCTGGTGCGGATCACTTCCTTCACGTGGTAGTCCCAACCCTTGGCCACGATGGTAACGACGGGCGTCTCGGTATCCAGCACCGCCTTGAGCCACTTGTCGCCTTCCGCCGTGCCGTCGGCGCGCCGTGTGCTGCCGAAGGCGGCGATCCGGGCGTTCTTCAAGCCCAGGCCACCGACCCGCTCGAAGAACTCCTGATCTTTTGGGTTCGAGAGTGGATAGCCGCCCTCGATGTAGTGGACGCCCAGCTCGTCCAGCCTCTGGGCGATATCCAGCTTGTCCTCCACCGTGAGGGCCACCCCTTCGGCCTGGCAGCCGTCGCGGAGCGTCGTGTCATAGACGTAGACTTCTTTACGTTGGTCTGTCATGTCTTGTCGGAGTCGTCCTTGTCCAGTTGGAAAGCGCGATGCACGGCTCGCAGGGCCCTCTCGCCGTTGGATGCTTCGATAACGCAGGAGATCTTGATCTCGGAGGTGCTGATCATCAAGATGTTGATCTTCTCGTCGGCCAGGGCGCGGAACATCCGCTCGGCCGCGCCGGAGTGGCTGCGCATGCCGATGCCGACAACGCTGACCTTGGCGGTGTTCTCGTCGCTTTCCACGCCGGAAGCGCCGAGCTTTTCGGCGAGTCCGCGTGCCACGTCGAGGGCCGCAAGCCGGTCTTCTTTCATCACGGTGAAGCTCACGTCGGCCAGGCCGCGTTCGCTAACGTTCTGCACGATGACGTCCACGTTGACGTTGGCCCTGGCGATCTCGCTGAAGATCGTGGCGGCGACGCCGGGCTGATCGGGGACGTGACGGATGGTGATCTTGGCCTCGTTGAGGTCCAGTGCGGCCGCCCGCACGTCAACGTATTCCATCTCCCCGCTCAAATCGGTCACCAGAGTTCCCTCCGAGTCGCTAAAGCTTGACCGGACCCTCAACGCAACTCCGAAGCGCTTGGCCAGTTCCACGGCCCGGGACTGCATTACCTTGGCGCCGAGGCTGGCCAGCTCCAACAGCTCGTCGTAGTCCATCCTGGGTATCCAGCGGGCCTCGGGCACGATGCGCGGGTCGGCCGTGTAGACGCCGTCAACGTCGGTGAATATATCGCAACGCTCGGCCCTGAGGGCCGCGGCAAGTGCCACAGCGCTCGGGTCGGAACCGCCCCGGCCTATGGTCGTAATGTTGTTGCCGCTGTCCACGCCCTGGAAACCGGCCACGATGACGATCTGGCCCTTGGCCAGCTCTTTCTGCAGGCGACTGGTATCTATCGTCTTGATCTTCGCCTTGCCGTAGAAGCTGTCGGTGCGGATGCCCGCCTGCGCCCCGGTGAGGCTGATGGCCTCGTGGGCCAACTTGTGGATGGCGATGGCCATCAAGGCGATGGACATCTGCTCGCCCACGGCCTTGAGCACGTCCAACTCCCGGGGGCTGGGTCGCTCATGGATCTGCTGGGCCAGGTTGATCAACTGGTCGGTCTGGTCGCCCTGTGCGCTGCACACCACGACGACCTGGTTGCCGGCTTCGAACTGCGCGATGGCGCGCCGTGCGGCGCTGATTACTCTCTGGGGTGTGGCCAGAGAGCTGCCGCCGAACTTCTGTACGACCAGAGCCATCTGTTGCTGCCTCTCCGCGCGTGGCACAGCCGGGCGGGGTCTGCTGTGCAGTCCGGAAGCGATGCAGAAACGTGGAACAGGGAAGGCGCACGAACTGGAAGGAACGCTCCCGTTGCCGCTCACACACCAATGCTGCAGCCGCTCGGGCATTCGTCAGGCGCCGGCGGAAACCGGTTGCAAAGGTTGCACCCTTGTTGCACGAAACCCGATGAAGTATCTTAGTGCGGCCCACCTGCGATGTCAAGGTTAACCATTCCTGTCCGCCACCTGGGCCTGGCGCGGATTGTGGTCTTGACACATGGTACCCAGAGTTCTCACCATCGCCGGCAGTGACAGCGGAGGCGGTGCCGGCATCCAGGCGGACCTCAAGACCATCACCGCCCTGGGCGGCTTCGGCATGTCGGCCATAACGGCGTTGACGGCCCAGAACACCGTGGCCGTGCATGGCATACTCGAAGTGAGCCCTCAGTTTGTCGCGGCCCAGATAGACGCCGTGGCGGAGGACATCGGGGTGGATGCCGCCAAGACCGGCATGCTGGCCAACCGGGCCATCATCGAGGTCGTCGCCGACCGCGTCCAGCACCACAGGATAACGCCTCTGGTGGTTGATCCGGTAATGGCGGCCAAGTCGGGGCATCCTTTGCTTGCGCCGGACGCCCGGGCGGCTCTGAGGGATCTGCTGCTGCCGCGGGCTACGATTGTCACGCCGAATCTGGCGGAGGCATCGGAGTTGGCGTGCATGGAGGTCGAGGACCTGGGCGCAATGAAAGAGGCCGCCGCCCGGTTGCTCGAGTTCGGTCCCCGGTGGGTGCTGGTCAAGGGCGGTCATCTTAAGGGCGAGCCCGTGGACGTGCTCTTCGACGGGAAGGAGTTCCATGAGGTGGTGCGCCCTCGGGTGCAGACCGACAACAGCCACGGGACCGGCTGCACCTACGCAGCGGCCATTGCGACGGGCCTGGCGCTGGGCAAGTCGGTGCCCGCCGCAGTGGAGTGGGCACGCGACGCCCTTCAAGCGGCCTTGCAGGGCGCTCTGCCGCTGGGGCGGGGCCGCGGCCCGCTCGACCACCGGGCCATGTTTTTGTCTTGACATGCTCTGTCCTGACGGTACCATGAAGGCGTGGTCCGCATGTGAGGGCAGATCAGGCAGGCGGCGTCCCGCACTTTTATACGCTGTCGTGGGGTGGGCGTGATGCGGAAAGCTTTCACGGTGATCGAACTGCTGGTTGTCCTGGTTCTCATCGGCATTATCGCCATTATGCTCATTCCCGCTCTGGAACACGGGCATGCAGAGGCCATCCGCGTCAAGTGCCTCTCGCGGCTGCGGCAGGTGGGCATGGCGTGTACCATGTACCAATCGGACCACTCCGGCAACTGGCCCTCGGCGCGTGTGAGCGTCTGTGCGGAGCATCCCGAATGGCCCGATCCTACCGGTGCTTTGGCGGTCCTCTATCCCGCATATGCGTCCCAGCCCTACCTTTTCCGGTGCCCGGCGACCGAAGACCTCGTGGTTCTCGCATCGGACGGGAATGACTTCATGAACTGTGCGAACTTCTACGTCTCTCCCAAGGGCAAGGCGATGCGGGAGGCGGATGAGGGCAAGGAAGCGCCGATGCCGCCCAGCTATTTCTATGACGGCGGCAGGACCGGCCGGGGCGGTATTCCGCGGCGCGCTTTCAGTTCCCGGGTCGTTTATGGCGACGAGTGCGTGCATGGTTACTTGGCCGCGGCGGCAGGAGAGGGCGAGTGGATCGGCGAGGACAACCATCCGGGCGGGGGCAACTTCCTGTTCGTGGACATGCGCGCCGAGTGGCTCCGGGTGGAGTGGACCGGCGTGCCCTGGCAGAAGGGCAAGTCGTCCCCCTACGTCCCCAATCCCCACGTACGCATGCAGTCGGGGCGGCTGGCGGAGGGCGGAGCGTCGGAGGATACGAACGTTTTCGTTGATAACGCCGATGGCAACCGGCGGGGGATCGACGCCGATCTCGCTGGCATGATGTGGGTCGGGGACAGCTGGAAGGAGTTCTAGGCCGACCGGCACGGCGCCGGGCGGGGGCTATTTGGTCTGACCTTTCTCCAGCATGGTCGTCAGGTTCTTGTCTATTCTCTTACGCTCGCGGTCGGAGAACTCGAGGATCTCCTGAAGGGCTTCGCCGATGTGGGGTATGTACTTCTGGATGTACTCGCGCTTGCGCTGTTCCTCGGCGCGTCGCCGCCTGCGGTTCAAGAAACGCCTCAGGTCTCGGGCGCATTCCTGCACGGCCAGCATGATCTCTTTCTCGATCTCGGGGTAAGGTGCGATGGCCTCCTTGCTCTCGCTGGTGAACGGCACCCAGGGGCTGGCCATGTGCACAAAGATCAAGAGCGGGCCGGAGGGCAGGCTGCCGTTGGACTGCTCGACGCCGTACTGGCGCCAGTTGACCTTGCTTATGGCGTGCGTGATCGCGCAGGCGCCGGTGTTGTAGAGCAGAGGCACCCGGTTGGCGAACCGCATCAGCTTGGCCGCCGAGCGCTCCTTCATCTTCCCGCCGTGGGCGAGGCCCGCTTCGATCATGAAGGGGATGCCGCGGTAGACGGCGGGGGCGCGGGTTACCGATATGTAGAGGTCCGCCTTGAACTGCTTTCGCATCCCTTTTTCTATCAGTTCCTGCCCGATGGGACTGATGCAGTCCATGGGCGGCTTCCTGAGCTTGATCTTGTGGACGGCCTTCAGCAGTCTGTCGGCCTCCTGCTGGGCGATGCGTTTCGGCCGAGCGTTCTCGTAGATGCCGGCTTTCTCGCAGATCTCCTTTGCTGTGCGTGAGCTGACCCGGCAGAAATCGCTGTGCAGGAAGCTGTGCAACTTGTGAGACTTCGTCTCCTGAAGCATCTTAATCAGCATGCCCAGCTCGATGCCGTAGGGGTGTGGCTTGATCTCCCTTGGCTCTTCGGGCAGCACTTCGGTGGCGCGCTTGAAGACCTGCTTCTTCCCGTCGGGCGCCTCGTAATGTATCGTGACGTGGGGGTTGGCGGTCGCGGTCTGTTCCAGGTACTCGTCAACGCTCCAGTTGCCGCGCTGGAATGTGCCTTCCAGTTCGATCTCGACCCGCGTTCCTCGCTCCAGGTCCCATTCCACGACATCTTCTTTCAGGATCTTGGGCTCGTTCTCTTTTGTGTTGATGATGACCTGGTAGTAATGAGCGTCCTCCCCCGGGCCGATCCTGGAAGTGATAGCCACGGGCTTGCCGGTTGTGAGGTGGCCGTACATCCCGGCGGCGCTGATGCCGATTCCCTGCTGGCCGCGGCTCATCTTCAGGCGGTGGAACTTGCTCCCGTAGAGCAGCTTGCCGAAGATGCGCGGGATCTGGCTCTTCACGATGCCCGGCCCGTTGTCGGTGACCTCCACCCGGAAGCGGTCCTCGCCGTTGGTTTGCTGGATACGGACCCAGACGTCCGGCAGGACGCCCGCCTCCTCGCAGGCGTCCAGCGAGTTGTCTACCGCTTCTTTGACGGTGGTCAGAAGGGCGCGCCGCGGATTGTCGAACCCCAGCAGGTGTCGGTTCTTGGTGAAGAACTCGCTGATGCTGATCTCTCGCTGCTGCAGAGCCATCTCACCTGCAGTCAGCGTTATGCGCCCTTTCTTGGCTCGTTTTTTTGCCATGAGACTGCCGCCACGTTCCAGTTTTCGCCTCTGCCGCGTGTGGCCCGCCGCCGTTTGCAGCAGCTTGCCGCCGGGTCCTTCCGGCCGGCTGCAAGTTACTGGTAGGCAAGGATATGCAGCGGCCGCGCCTGCCTGCCGGGCCGTCGCTCCAGAGGGCCAGACGATGCTCACCTCACAAGATAGCGCAAACACCGGGAGGATTTCAATCCTCTTGTCTTGATTCGTCGGGCCTGGGTGCCCTTTCATGTACGTCTGCGTGCACAGACATAGGTCCGTTCTTTCGTCACTGGATGCTGCCGGACGCTGAGACATGAGAAGAATCATCGTGCTGAACCAGAAGGGCGGCGTGGGTAAGACGACCACCGTCGCCAATCTGGGCGCCTGCCTGGCCGAGCTGGGGAAGACGGTCCTGCTGGTGGACGTGGACGCACAGGCCAACCTTTCCATCCACTTCGGCGTAGCGTTGCAGCGGGGCGATCCCTCTCTCTACACCCTGATCCGGGGCGAGCACGGACCGGAGCAAGTCATCTGCCGCACGCCCGTCAAGGGAATGGACCTGCTCCCGGCGACCATTGACCTGAGCGGGCTGTCGGTGGAGCTTGCCGACCAGCCGGACAGGCTCCTGGTCCTGCGCGAGGCCCTGATGCGGGTGCCGCAGTGGTTCGACTACGTCCTGCTGGACTCGCCCCCGTCGTTGGGCCTGCTGACCGTTAACGCGATGTGCGCTGCGGATGAGGTCTTCATTCCGCTCCAGACCGAGTTCTTCGCGCTGCAAGGGGTCAGCAAGCTCCTGCGCACCGTCCAGCTGGTCCGCAGCCACCTCAACAGGAACCTGAGGATAACGGGCGTCATCGCCAGCATGTACGACGGGCGGACCTGCCTGGCCCAGGAGATCCTGGATGACATTCAGAAACACTTCGGCGCGCGGGTGTTCGCGACCATCATCAGGAAGAATATACGGCTGGCTGAGGCGCCCGGCTTCGGGCTTCCCATAACGATGTACGACGCCCAGTGCCACGGAGCCGAAGACTACAGGGCGCTTGCCGGAGAAGTCGTAGCCATGGAAGTGGCCCAGGCGCAGAGGCTGCTGGCGGACGGACAGGCGGCCCCCGCGCCCTGGTCGAGGGCGGGCTGAGGGCGCAGGTGAGGACGATCTGCGAGGGCGCCGGCCGATCTACGGAGAGTGTAATGACGGCAGCAGAGAAAGATGACCAGAGAAACGGCGTCAAGTCGCGGCCGCGTCTGCATCGGCCGACGGACGACCTCCAGAAGTTGCCGCGCTTGAAACCCAAGCCGGTGGGCAGTCGCCCGGAGGCCGAAGTATCAACGGTGCCGGTCCGGGCGGGAACGTTGTTCGCAGTCGAGCACGGCAAGGAGGTCGCCGACTCGGCGGGCGCGGCGCGCGAGCCATCGAAGAAGGTCGTGCTGAGAAAGATCGAAGAGGGGGCCGGGCGTTCCGTCTATGCCACCCATCGGTCGGCGCCGACCGATGAACGCGCGGAGAAGAAGGAAGTGGGCGCCATCGCCGGACGGCGGCCCGAGAGGACAGTCTCCACCGGCTTTCTCCTCGGCGTGGCCCTTATCGTCGTCGTGCTGCTGGGTGGGGTGTTCATCGTTGGGCTCAGCAAGAAGGTGGGGGCTCTGGAGAAGCGCGTGAGTCATCTGGAGACGGGCGACGCGGAATCCCTGGTGGCTGGTTCGTCCCTTCCCTGAGCGCGTCCGCACCCCTGTCGTGCTTGCATTTGCGTGTCCGTAGTGTATAAAGGCGGCTCGTGCGTTTCGAGCTTTCCGCCATTCTGCAGCATCCCAAGGAGTAACGCAGTGGGGGACAGCATCATCAATCGCGGCGTGGGCGAGCTGACCCACCGGGAGCGGTTCCGGCGCGTGATGCACTTTCAGAAGGTGGACCGGATACCGCACTGGGAGTTCGGCTACCTGAGAGACACGCTGGACCGGTGGCACGGCGAGGGGCTGCCTGCTGAGCATGACGACGACGTCTCCGTGGAGGCCTATTTCGGCGTGGACCCGGTGGCTCAAGTGCCCGTCGTGCACGGTCCGGTCCCGCCTTTCGACGGCGCTTCGGAGGTGCTGGAAGAGCGGGCGAATTCGCGGATCGAGAGACTGCCCGACGGCACCGTTCAGGAGGTGCAAACCAAAGGCGTCGTCACCATTCCGCACTACATCAAGATGCCGATCGAGAGCCGGGACGACTGGCTGCGATTCAAGGAGCGACTCGACCCGGAGGACCCCAGGCGGTTCCGGACCGACTACGAAGAACTTGGCCGGCGGCTGCTGCGGTGCGACAAACCCGTCGGCATCAACATCGGTTCCTACTTCGGCACACCCCGCAACTGGATGGGTTTCGAGCGCATCTGTCTTATGGTGCACGACGACCGCCCTCTGGTCGAGGATATCGTCGAGACGCTCACGCAGATTTACTACCGGCAGATCGAGGAGGCGCTCAAGCACATCGAAGTGGATTTCGCCGCCGGGTGGGAGGACATCTGTTTCCGCACCGGCCCCATGATCAGCCCGGCTTTGTTCCGGGAGATCGTCGGGCCGCGCCTCAAGCGTGTCTGCGACCTGCTCAGGCAGCACGGCTGCACCGTCATCTGGACCGACTGCGACGGCGACGTGACGCGGTTGGTGCCGGTGTGGCTGGAAGCGGGCCTGAACTGCATGTTCCCCCTGGAGGTGCACCCTGGCTCCGACCCGGTCAAGTATCGCAAGACCTGGGGTCGCCAGATACTTCTGCGCGGCGGCATTGCCAAGTACCAACTGGCCGGCAGCAAACGGGGCATTCTGGATGAGCTGAAGCGTGTGGAGTCACTCGTTGAGGAAGGCGGTTACATACCGCACGGCGACCACCGCATCCCGGAAGACGTCTCGTACGAGAACTACAGGTACTACGTGCGGGAGAAGCTGGCGATGCTCGGCTGGCGCGACGACGAGGTGGCGCAGGTAGACGCGCTGCGCCAATTATGAATGATGAATTATGAATGATGAATTGAAAACGGGCGAGGGGATGGGAGCAATGCAGGACAGAGACATACGAGAGCGGACTTACCAGTTTTCGATCCGGATCGTGCGCCTTTGTCAGACGCTGGATGAGGACCGCATCGGGCGCGTCCTGGTGAGCCAAGTTCTGCGCGCAGGCACAGGCATTGGCGCGAACCTGGAAGAGGGTCAAGCCGCACAGAGCAAGAAGGACTTCATCTCAAAAGTGTCCATAGCGCGCAAGGAGGCCTTTGAGACCCACTACTGGCTTCGGCTTCTTCGGGGTTGCGGGCTCATCCCGGAAGATCGTATGGCTGATATCATTGACGAGTGCGGGGAGATCGCCAAGGTTCTGTCGGCCATTGTCCTGTCGGCCAAGAAGAACCCGTGACCTCCGCTTCACACCCCCTCGCCCGTTTTCAATTCATAATTCATAATTTATAATTCACAGAAGCGCGTCACCGCGCTTCTGTGAGGCCAGCATCTGCGCGAAGGCTTCCAGCCGCGTCTTCAACTGTGCGGACATCGGTCCTGGCATGTCGCCCTCGAGGGTCAGCACCGGGACGGGAACGCTCTGGCGGATTATGCGGTCTTGTATCCTTCGGTGGCAGAAGCTCTGCACGTAGTGAATCAGACCGTCCAGCCGCCGCCTCTCGCATTCGGTCCGGATGTCCTCAATGCGCGTGAACACCCCGTACGGGTACGTGTAGCGGCTGTACTGCTCCGCCAGCGACGAGGCGGGCTCCAGCATGGCGAACTGACGCTGGGTCTCGTTGTAGACGACGAGGGCCCCGAGGGACTCGACGAATTCGTAGAGTTCCGGGACGATGGGGGGTATGCCGCAGAGGCCCAGCCGCAGGCGATGCTCGATGGGGGGCCTCGCAGCGGCCGCACTGACGAATGCCTCGGCTTCCGTCCTGTAGCGCTCCGGGTCGGCGCAGAAGTCGCTGGCGCTCACCAGCCAGAGGTGGTTTTCCTTGCCGGCGACCTTCGCTTCCTGCCAGCTCAGCCGGTCTATCTCAGCGGCCAGCTTCCGCGCAGGGGCGAGCCGCTCGCGCCAGCCCTCCGCCTCCGCAAGTTCGCAATGGAAGGCCCGCGCAAGCTCCTGGATCACGCCGTCCATCTCGGCGGGGTCCGGCCGGTGCGGGTAATCGAACGTAAGGCAGTGGGCGCCCTCGTGTTCCAGCACTTCGAGGAGCGCTTCGGTATTGCTACAGTCGCCGCGCGTCACGCCAATGATGGTGCCGATGCCGAAGCGGTGTATTGCGCCGTAGATGCCCTTGATCCAGCAGCAGCAGGTGCGTGGGAAGCCGGCCCTCTCGGCCTGCTCGGCGAGTTCCAGGGGTTCCTCGTGGCTGATGAAAAGGTTGTTCAGATCAACGGGGACCCGCCCCGCCGCGTGGATGACCTCTATGGGCACGGTGGTGGTTATCCCCACGACCTTCTCGCGGGGCAAGTCTTCAGGCAGAGCTGGCGGGAGTATCGGTTGGTCCATGTGGTCGCTCTCGTGCCATTCTAAATGCTGGCCGCCGCCTGTCAAACAGGCGGCACGGCGCGGTGGCCTCTCCGGGACGCACTGGAGCACGGGGTGGGACTAGGGTGGGGCCTGTGGAAGGCTCCTGGCAGCGTGAGGCCGGATGGCTTATACTTCGGCACGCGGAAAGAGCTGCGAGAAGCCGTGCCCAGTTCAAGCACAAGACGCTGCCACGGGCCGGGCGTGCAAAGGCAGTTGCCCCATCCGTCTAGGCCGAACCCGGGGTTCCCTCCCACGCCGCACGATTGCTACTCTGGATGAGGACGTAGAGCCCATGAAGCCATTCTGTCGGGCAGGGATGCCTTTGGTATTGCTGGTAGGCGCACTTTGCATCCTGCCTGCGGCGTCCGCAAGTGGAAAAGTCTTTGAAACAGGAACGGAGCCTGCGACCGTGGAGCGACTGGAGCGCACTGTCAGCTACGTGATGTCGTTGTCGGAGGAGGACATGCTGTCCCTTGTGCCGGCGCAGTCGGGCATCTACTTCACTGCTTGCCCCAATTGCGATAAGAATACGCAGGACCACGGCAACTTCACGTGGTCGCCCGAACGGCCGACGGAGATCGTATGCAGGCACTGCGGAGCGAAGTATCCCGGCAACGCGCAGTATCCGGATGACAAGGTCCTGGAAGTGGCCGGACCGACGGGCCCGCACAAGTATCCCTATTACGAGCGGCCCGGCGACAACTACCGGATATTCTTTCGCGCCCGCGCCGACTACATGGCCCGCGACTACATGGTCAGGCGGTGCCGGTCCCTGGCGGAACTCTACTGGGCGACCCGCGATGAAACCTATGCACGGCGCAGCGCCCTCATCCTTATCCGGTTCGCCGAGGTCTATCCCGGATACGCCTATCATTTCGACTACGCGTTTCGGCAGAAGAAATTCGCTCCGTGGACGCAGAACCGGATCGAGCGCGCGGGGTCGTATCGGACGGCGAGGTGGAGCTGGTGGGCCTACATGGACCTCTCGTTGGACCTGCTCAAGGCCTATGACTGCCTTCGCCTGTGGCCGGGGCTTGCCCAGACGGCGGGTGGCCGCGGCGTTGAGATGATCGAGAAAGACCTGCTGGGGGCCATGGCCGAATTCGTGCTGGGCTTCGAGGAGACTTTTGGCAACATGGCTCCGTGGATGTGGCGCGACATCGTCTGCGCGGGCCGGGTGCTCAACAGGCCCGAGTGGGTGCACGAAGTCGTCCGGCGGCTGGAGCAGTTCATCGGAGAACGGTTTCTCTACGATGGCCATTGGAGGGAGACTTCTCCCAGCTATTGCGCCCAGGTCCTACACAACCTCAAGTCCGTTACGGACGCGCTGGAGGGATATGAAGACCCCGAGGGATATAGCGACCCGGTGGATGGCCGCCGCTTCGACGGCTCCGTCATGGCCCAGGTCCGGGCCACGCGCAGCGATCTCCGATACACAGTGGATGCGCCCATGTTTCCGAACGGTCGGCTCCTTCCTGTCAATGACACGTGGGCGAGGAGGGGAAGGGGGGACTCGCGGTCGAGAATGGAACCGGTGCTGATGCCCGGTATGGGCGTGGCCGTCATGGGTGGGGGACTGGGCCAGAGTCAACTCCACGCTTACCTGAACTTCACCTCTGGCAGGGGCCACAAGCACACCGACGCGCTGAGCATGGGGCTCTTCGCATTCGGCAAGGAACTGCTTCCCGACATCGGTTACACGCACACCAAGTACCGGGCGTGGACCCAGTGCACCATGTCCCACAACAGTGTGGTGGTGAACGGCCGGGAGTCCCGCTTCGACCGCCGTCACGAGGGCAACCGGTTGAGGGCTTTCGTGACCGATGGCCGCGGGTTCCACCTCGCAGAGGCGGAAAGCTTGAGCGCCTATCCCGACGTGGTCACGCGGTTCCGGCGGACGCTGATCGTGATCGGCGCGGATTCCGGCGATGCCTACCTCCTCGACATTTTTCAGGTCTTTGGCGGCAGGCAACACGACTACCTCCTGCACGGCAGCGCGGATGATGATTCAACGGCAGTCATAACGGGTGCTGAGATGGGGACTTACGACGGTTCCCTGATGAATCCCGGCGTCGCCTTTGTCCCGCCGAAGGGGGAAGGGGATCGGGGCAGGCCGGAAGCGGCCTACGGGTTCGTGCATGGCCTGACGAGCGGCCGCCCGGACGGCCCGGTTGTGCTGGAGATGCGACTCACCGGGTCTGCCAAGATCGGCACGCGCACGCTGCTGTTTCCCGAGGCGGACACCACTCTCTACCTGGGCCAGGCGCCCAGCATCCGGCGCGCGGGCCAGTCGGACGCCGCACTGGACAATTACCAGGCTCCCTTCTTCTGCGCACGGCGAGAAGGCGAAGGACTGAGCAGCGTGTTCGCCGCCCTGCACGAGCCCCTCAACGGCGACCCGAAGATTGTCAAAGCCTCAGTGACCCGTTTGGCCGATGCCGTTGTCTTCGTCGTGGATCGGGGCCCGCTGGGCGAGGACCATGTGGCCGTGGGCCTGGACGGCGCCGCCAGCGTGCGCCAGGGACAGTTCGCATCGGATGGCCGATATGCCTTCGCCCGAATCCGGGGCGGGCGCGTCCGTGAAGCTCATCTCATCGGCGGCACCCGGCTGAGTTACGGAGACTTTGAGCTGAAAGGAACCGCGGCATGGCGTGGCGCTGTCCGGCAGATCGTTCGACAGCGCGGTCCGGGGACAGGGGGAGCGTTCGAGGTCGGGGAGGAGGTCCCTGCGGACCTTGCGCCTTGCACGCTTCTGGTCCATCACGGTGACGGCACCGTCCACGGCTACAACATTGTCCGCGTTGAGCCCATAGCGGGCGGATCGCGCTTGTTTGTGCGCGAGGATCCAGGGCTGGAGATCGCCCCTGACGGTCAGACCCGATTTGTGCGCTACCCCCAGCGGACGATCCCGGGCCATGAGAACACTTACGAAATCCTGAACGCCCTGCACGTGACGGCAATTATGAATTCAGAATTATGAATTATGAATTGGAGTTCAGGGCGCTTCGCTGCGCAGCACGAGCGTTGCCGTTCTTCGCGCTCACGGTGGTAGACTAACGTTGTAGTGCTACTCACTGCTCTCAAGCACCACCAGCTCGCCGTGCATCTCGTTGTGTCCTGTGCCGCAATAAACCGAGCAATGGAAGTGATGCCTGCCTGGCGTGTCCGCCTGGAACTCGATCACTTTCGTCTCGCCTGGCGGCAGGTTCACATTGATCTCGTATCCCTCGATGCCGATGCCGTGGGCCACATCCTCGCTCGTCACCTCCAGGCGGACCTTCTCGCCCTCTCGCACGACGATGGTCGCGGGCTCGAACTCATACTGCCGGGCGACGATCCCCACTACCCGCACACCTTCCACCAGCTGTCCCGAGAGCACCAGCCCCGCGGTCTCCTCCGCCGCAGTTTCATGCTCGTGCTCTTCCACAGTTTCATGCTCGTGTTCTTCCTCATGGTTGCCACCGTCTCCTGTGCGTAACACTGCAAAAGCGACCAGAGCCACAACCAGAACCCCGGCGACCGCAGCAATGGCCACATTAGTTCTTCGCTGTCGCATGATTTCCTCGTTCCACTGCTAAATGGCAAATCGCTCATAGTGAATTCTTTTGTCCGGAATGCCAAGGCTTCGCAGTGAAGAAATGACCATGTGCATCATGGGGGGAGGCCCGCACAGATAGACGTCTGCCTCTGCCAGCACTTCCTTGGCCTGTTCCCCCATCATCTCCTGTGTGATGTGGCCCTTGAGGCCGTTCCACCCTTCGTGGGGAGCCGACAAGACGTGCACGACCTTGACGTTTTCCGGCAGATTCTCCAGCTCTTCACGGCAGATGATATCCTCCTCCGTCTTGTTACCGTATATCAGCACCGCCGGCCTTTCGTCTTTCGTATCCTTCAGGCATCTCAGCATGCTCAATATGGGCGTGATGCCGACCCCACCGGCAATGAACAGGAACTTGCTCGGCGCATGGTGCAGGAAAGAGAACCTGCCATAAGGGGCCTCGACCTCAGCCGTGTCTCCTGGCTGGGTCTGGCCAATTGTGTCGGTGAAGTCGCCGGACTGCTTAATCGTGGCAGTCATCGGCGGCTCGCGCGTGGGCGATGAGGAGATGGTGAAGGGGTGCTCCTCCGAAGGCCGGCCGGGACGCTTAAGCTTCAGCCACATGAACTGACCGGGTCGGTGCGGGATCGGGCCCCCGGCGACCGGGTCCAGTTCGAGTGTGAACGTATCATGAGTTTCCTGCTGCACGCCTGTGACCCGAAAGCGCCGGCGGCCCCAACGAGGCATGAACACGTTGCGGAACACGAACAAGCCAACCGACATTGCGAGCAGCAGCCACCAATAGACCTGCATCCCCAGGGGACGCAAGTCCGGGCCGACGGCCAGCGCATGGATGAATCCGACGATTACGACGAGGACGGCCCCCTTGTGGAAGAGGCGCCAAGTCTGATACTTCAGGCCCACTTTCTTGAACAGCAAGGCACATAAGATGCCAATCACCAGCAGCAACGAACCGATCTTACCCAAGTTAAGTTGCCACGGTGTGTCGAAACGGAATATATACCAGCGGCCCTCCCCAAGCGAAAGTAGTACGGGATGAGACAGAATCAGTAGGCCTGCCAGGATCGCCATGCCTTTGTGGAACTGCATCACCACGTCCAGCCCGAACGGCGCGTCCAGCAACCGGAGCCGAGAACCCAAGGCGACCTGAAGCGCGAGCAGGGCGAAACCAAGCAGGCCGGCTCCCTTGCCCAGCTCTTCAAGAAAGGGATCGTCCGAAGACGGTTTCAAGGCAAACGCCAGGATCAGCGGCAGTGCGGCCAGGAGAAGGTAGGCTACCAACAGGACAGCACCCCACGCCGGCCTCTCCTGCCAGGAATGTTCCGACTCGTAAGCAGACTCGCCGTCCATCATGCGCCCCCCCTCAGTGGCTCGCCGCCGCCCCCCAAACCGCCACCCGAGTTCCTTGATCGCACAGTAGAGCACCCGCACGACGGGCAATGCTCAGTCCGCTTCTCCTCCCGCCGTGGCAGGTGGCATAGTGAATGCACGCTGGCCCAGTTCGCGATCGAGCGCGAGCAGCCCGTCCGGGGCACCGGCCACCAGCTTGAGCTTCTGGAGCACTTCGTCGGCAGACGCTTCCTCTTCCACTTGCTCAGCAACGAACCACTGCAGGAAAGTGCTCGTCGCGTCGTCGCCTTCTGTTGCCGCCAGGTTAACCAGGTCGTTGATCAGCCCCGTAACCGTCTGCTCGTGCCGGTATGTGTGCTCGAACGCCGCCAGCGGCGAATCCCATTCCGAGGGCGGCTCCTCAATCTGCCGCAGGACCGCTCTGCCTCCCCCCTGGTTGACGTAATCGAAGATCTTGATCGCATGCGCTACCTCTTCCTGAGCCTGCGCCCGCATCCAGTTCGCAAAACCTGACAGGTTGAGCTGCTCAAGAGAGGCAGACATCGAAAGGTAGAGGTAAGACGACCACAGCTCTGCATTGATCTGCCCGTTCAGGGCTTCTAGCATCTTGTCGGTGGGCACCGGTCTAGCTCCTTCGACAGTGCTTGGGAATTGATTCTCAACTGCCCTCTTCAGAGGCCCTCCGGCCGCCAAACCTCCATCCGAGTTCCTTGATTGCACAGTATAGCACAGGGACGACGAAAACGGAAACCAGAACAACCAGCATCCCCCCGAAAGAGGGAATGGCCATGGGCACCATCACGTCAGCACCCCGTCCTGTTGACGTCAGGATGGGAATAAGCGCAAGGATAGTTGTGGCTGAAGTCATCAAGCACGGCCGGATCCGCCGCACCGCCCCCGCCACGGTGGCCTCCCTTATGTCCTGCACGGAGGCGATGCTGCGCTCCGCGAAGCTCTGGTCCAGGTAGGTTGCGATGACCACGCCGTTGTCGGAGGCGATGCCGAACAGGGCCAGGAAACCCACCCATACCGCGATGCTCAAGTTGATCGTGTGGATCTGGAACAGGTCGCGCATGTCCACGCCGAAGACCGAGAAGTCCATGAACCAGGGCTGTCCGTAGGCCCAGATGAGTAGGAATCCCCCGGCCCACGCGACGATGATGCCGCTGAACACCAGGAACGTGGTGCTGACCGACTTGAACTGGAAGTAAAGGATCATGAAGATCACGAACAGCGCGACGGGCAGGACGATGGACATGGTCTTGCGCGCGCGGATCTGGTTCTCGTAGTTGCCCGCAAACGTGTAGCTGACGCCGGCCGGCAGGGAGAACTCGCCCGCGTCGATCTTCTCCTGCAAGTAGCGTTGACAGTCCTCCACAACGTCCACTTCCGCGTGGCCGGGCTTCATGTCGAAGAGCACATACCCGACCAGAAACGTGTCCTCGCTCTTGATTGCCTGAGGCCCGCGGACGTAGGTGATCTTTGACAGCTGTTCTAACGGGATTTGCGTGCCATCCGGCGCAGGGACCAGCACTCTACCCAGAGTCTCGATCTGATCGCGCAGTTCGCGCAGGTAGCGTACCCGGACTGGATATCGCTCTCGACCCTCGACGGTGGTCGTTATGCGCCGCCCACCGACTGCGACTTCGATGACGTTCTGGATTCGGCGGATGGAAATGCCGTAGCGGGCGATCGCTTTCCGATCGATTTCGATCTCCAGGTAGGGCTTTCCCACAATGCGATCGGCAAACACCGCCGCGGGCTCAACGCTTGGCACTTCTTTCAGCAAGCGCTCTATATCCATACCCACGGCCTCAATCGTTTCCAGGTCAGGGCCCTTGACCTTGACGCCCATCGGGGCGCGCATGCCGCTCTGAAGCATGACGATGCGGGCGGCGATGGGCTGAAGCTTTGGCGCGGAAGTGGTGCCGGGTATCCGGGCAGCCTCGAGTATCTCACCCCAGATATCATCAGGACTCTGGATGTGGTCGCGCCACTGCCGATGCGGCCGACCGTCGGGGTCGGGGATGAGCTGCCCGTTCTCGTCCCTGACGAACTCGGCTCGCCCCTCGTCGTAGCGGAACTTCAGGCGATGCCCATCCCTGTCCGTGGCATATTCGGGCACGTAGTTGATAACGGTCTCAATCATGGAGATCGGGGCCGGATCCAGGGGGCTCTCCACTCGGCCGATCTTCCCCACGACTGTCTCGATCTCTGGAATGGCTCGCAGTGCCATGTCCTGCTTCTGGAGAACATCCAGCGCTTCGCCGATGGACGCGTGGGGCATGGTGGTGGGCATGTAAAGGAAGGAGCCTTCATCCAGCGGCGGCATGAATTCCTTGCCTCTGCCGTCCCAATCGCGCGCGAGCGTCCACCTTGCCTTTGCGGCAAGGCCCATCTGGGAAATGCCCATCTCCGCCGGCTTCTTCGGGTACGACCATTCCAGCGTCGCAAGTTCCTCCAGCGGTTGAGTTGTCAGCCACGTATGAACGGCCTGAGTCAGGTCTCCGACTTCAGCGCGCACCGCTGCCTCTGTGAAACGACGGATCGTCATGCCTTTGCCAGACCAAACGAGCCGACCGGGCGTTGTTTCGGAATCGACGATGAGTTTCGCATCCCGCAATCTGGCGAAATCGTCCGGTGAGGCGAAATCTGCCTGCTCCACGAAGCCCTCCGGCTCGGGCGGCCCAAAGACAGTGGCCGGGCCCAGCCACACGTACCAGATCCCAAAGCCCACCAGCGCGGTTGGGACCAGCAAGGGCAAAGTCTTGTGCGCCAGGCACCACCGGAGGAGCGGCTCATACAGGCGGCGAAAGACATAGAAGAACCCCAGCAATCCCCCAATGATGCCTGCCACGAACACCAGGTTCCGCGTCAGGCCTAGCTCGGGCCCCAAAGGCTCCCAGTGCCGCGTAAGCAGAAGCGTGACAGCGGCCACGGCAACTGCACTTGCCAGCAACGGACCGATCTTGCGAAGCAAGGGGGGCAAATGCTCAGCAACGATGTGGTAGAGGCCGACCAGGGTCAGAACCGAACCAGCGATCCACCAGTGAACCCACAGCATGAGAGCCAGCCCTGCCGCAATCACGCCACCGAAGAACAACCGCATCAGATTCCGGGACCTTATGTTCCTGGCGAACAGGAGATAGGCGCCAGGCGGGACAATCGTGAGGGCCACGATCACCGAGGCGATCAGGGCGAACGTCTTGGTGAAAGCCAGGGGCTTGAAGAGCTTCCCCTCCGCGCCCGTCATCGCGAACACCGGCAGGAAACTGACCACCGTCGTAGCGACGGCCGTCAAGACCGCGCCGCCCACCTCGCGAGTGGCCTGGTAAATAACCTCCAGACGTGGGATGTCCGGGTCGGCCCGTTCCAGATGTCTGAGCGTGTTCTCGCAGACGATGATGCTCATGTCCACAATCGTGCCGATGGCGATGGCTATGCCCGACAGCGCCACGATGTTGGCGTCCACCCCGAAAAGCCTCATGCCAATGAAACACATCAGCACGGCGAGGGGGAGGGCACCGCTTATGAGCAGCGAGCTTCGCAGGTGCAGCACAGACACGACGACGACGATAATGGTCACAAGGATCTCTTCGGTCAGGGCGGAGCTGAGCGTCCCCAGCGTCTCGTAGATCAAGCCGGAGCGGTCGTAGAATGGCACAATGGTAACGTGGCTCGTTGTCACCCAGTCGGGCCACTCGGGGCGCGGTGCCTGACGCAGCCATGCCAGCCAGGCGTCCTGGTTGATATCGGGGCCGTCGAAGGCGGCAACCCCCTTTGCCTCGGCAAATGCCTCGACCTCGGATCGTGAGATATTCCGGAAGTCTATGACGGCTTTGGTCGGGAGGCCGGGCTCGATCTCCGCTATCTTCTCCTTGACGTTCTTGATGGCCTCAAGTGGGTTGAAGCCGTAGCGTACGACGATAACGCCACCGACCGCTTCCGCACCGTCCTTGTCCAGCGCACCACGCCGAAGTGCCGGCCCCAGAGACACATTCGCGATGTCCTTGATATAGATGGGCACGTTCTCCGTAACCTTGACCACGGTGTCTTCCACGTCGGTCAGATTCCGGATGAAACCGAGTCCGCGGATCACATACTCCACCTTGTTGATCTCTATTGTCCGGGCGCCGACGTCGACGTTGGAGGCCCGAACCGCGTTGAATATGTGATCAAGCGTGACTCCATGCACTCGCATGGCGTCCGGGTCCACGTCAATCTGATACTCGCGTACATAGCCGCCTACCGACGCCGCCTCGCTGATGCCCTCAGCGGAGAGCAGCGTGTAGCGTACGTACCAGTCCTGGATCGTGCGCAATTCATCCAGGTCCCAGCCGCCAACGGGATTGCCGTCGGGGTCGCGCCCTTCGAGGGTGTACCAGTAGATTTGCCCCAGTGCCGTAGAATCGGGCCCCAGGGCAGCCCGGACACCTTGTGGCAACGTGCCGGAAGGCAGGCTGTTGAGCTTCTCCAGGACGCGGCTGCGCGACCAGTAGAAGTCAATGTTCTCCTTGAAGATGATGTAGATGCTGGAGAAGCCGAACATGGAGTTGCTGCGGATCGTCTTCACGCCGGGCACGCCCAGCAGGGAACACGTGAGGGGATAGGTGATCTGGTCCTCGACGTCCTGGGGCGAGCGGCCCATCCACTTGGTGAAGACTATCTGCTGGTTCTCGCCGATGTCGGGAATGGCGTCCGTCGGCACGGGGCTTCGTGGGAGACCCGCCAGGTCCCAGTCGAAGGGGGCGACTGCAATCCCCGCGCAGACGAAGAACAGGACCGTCAACCCGACGACTAGCCTGTTCTCCAGGCAGAAGCGAATGAGCTTATCGAGAAGGGACATTCTGTCTGATAGCGCGGCCGCGGTGTCCGAACTGTTATTCATGCTCGTGCGTGCCCCCCGCCGGTCCAGGCTCGGGCAGGATCGTCTCAGTCACGTCCCCGCACTTCAGCATTGCAGCGCCGTAGTATGGGTTGCGCGTTTCCCGGTCCTCCTGAAGCCATACGGCGCCCCTACCCCCGAACGCCATGGGGCACCGCAGTTTGTAGACCGGACCTGCCGGTTCCGCGCCGAACCGCTGCAGGGCCTCCGACAACGCCACTGAAAGGCGCTCAAAGACCGGGCGCGCGCCGTCCAGGTCGCCGGCCGCACGCAGGTCGCGCAGCGCCCCCTCCAAGTCCCCTTGGATGGGCATCCAGGCCATGTGGCTTTCGGGGTCAAGGACAGCCATGTCCACAGCGGCCAGGGCGTCTGCCGTTTCCCCGGCGGCATGCCGGGCCCCCTCTGCGTCGTCACCGGCCAGTGCCGCATGGACCTTCTGGTAAGCCTTCCATACCGAGCCGAGCTGCTCGCGGAACGCCGTCGGTGTCTCGGCAGCCGGCGCCAGCGACACCTCCGCAGGGGGCGGCGCAGCGGGCTCTGCAGCCACGGGCATCTCCCCTCCATGACGATGCCCCGCGCCACCGCCGCCTCCTTCTGGTGCCATCATGCTCGGCTTTGCCTGGATCTGGAGGGCGCTGTCAATCTTGAAGTTGCCGCGTGTGACCACCAGCTCACCCTCCTCAAGCCCGTGGCGAACTATGTAGTAGCCTCCGGCGCGAGGGCCCAGCACTACCTCCCGACCATCGAAGGTCGGCTTGTCGGCCTCCGGGACCTTCACATAGACGACGGCGCGAGTGCCCGTAACCAGCGCCGCGGTGGCGGGGATGACGAGGGGCTTGGCGCTCTCCTCGGCGGCAACGGGCAGGTAACCCAGCGATTCGGTGGTGACCAGATCCATCCCGCAGACATCGCATGCCCCGAAGTCCACCTTGACGATCTCAGGATGCATGGGGCATATGTATTTGCCGGCGAACTCCGGCTCCATGACCCGACCGCCCCTGGCAACCTGGGCGCGCACGAGGCCCCGCACGAACATCTCCGGCTTGAGCTTGAACTGCGGGTTCGGAACATTCACGCGGACCTTCACGGTGCGCGTTTTCGGGCTGACCACGGGATCGATGAAGGCGATCCGGCCGAGGAAGGCGTCGCTCGGGTAAGCCTCTGTAGTGAACGTCACTTCCTGTCCGTAGCGCAGCCATTCAAGATCGGACTCGTATGCATCCATCAGCACCCAAACCCGACTGAGGTCGCTGATGGTGTAGATTCGAGTTCCCGTCTTGACGTACATGCCCTCCTGAGCGTGCTTGTGGATCACCGTGCCGCCGATGGGAGCGTAGATCGTGATGTGGTCGGTGGGCGTCCCTTGCTCTTCGATCTCTCGAACCTGCTCGGGCTTCAACCCCCAAAGACGCAGCCTGTCGCGTGCCGCCTCCACGGTTGCGCGTGCAGTCTCCTTGATGATAGTCACGTTGCTGCCGCTCAGTTCC
>SDBU01003142.1_pt1 | contig 21215 bp, 23 predicted proteins | sample 2277071 | NCBI WGS metagenome assembly SDBU01 (sample SAMN10397929, study PRJNA504765) | marine sediment metagenome | isolation source: marine sediment core GS08_GC12, 126 cmbsf | place: Arctic Ocean: Gakkel Ridge, Loki's castle | collected 2008
CTCCCGGCTCGCGCCTTTCAGATCGGCGATGTCGAGATCGTCCGGCACGGTGTTGTTCACGTCGAGCAGCGTGGCCGGGTGCAGGGACGCCAACTGGAGCATGTACTCTGAGAGGGCGCCGTAGACGTCTACCTCGCAGGCGACTGGAATGCCGCGCGTGGCGAGACGGCTGTTGACGAAGCAGGGCGCGAAGCCGAAGGCCGGTTCAAACGAAGGCCAACACTTGTTCGCGAAGATGCCGAACTGCCTGGAGGCCAGGTTCTTGTGCATGAAATCGGTCAACGTCAGCTCGAACTGGGCCAGTTGGGGGAGTTTCTCTGGGTGTCTGTTGCCCGCGCCCAGCTCAGCGGCCATATCTTTTGCGATGGCGTTGATTTCGTCTTTTCGGCCGGCCGCGGACTGATAGGCCAGATAAAGGTCAAGCTCCGAATTCTCCATGATTTCGATTCCGAGGTCGTACAGCGGCTGTATCGGCGCGTGGCACGTGTAGAAATCCTGCGGTCGCGGACCGAAGGAGAATATCTTCAGGTTCCTCAAGCCGACGAGGACACGAGAGACGCGGACGAAGTGCTCCACCATTTTCGCAATCGCGCGGGGCAGGCCGACCGGCCTGTGGGGGATGTATGGCTTGAGACGCCGGAGAGCGCAGTTGTAGGAGTGGCTGAGCATGCCGCAGAACGCGTCGCCGCGGCCATCGACGAGACGGTCTTTGGTCTCCTCCGCGGCCGCGCACAGCATGAACTGGCTTCCGAATTTCTCGGCGAAGATGGTGGTCGGTCCCTCGGGGCCGAAATTGGCGAGATAGACGGTGACGGCGTTGGCGCCCTTCCCGGCCATTTCGTCAACGACCTTGAGCGCGTCCTTTTCGGTTTCGATGATCGTGTCGGCCGGGATGACGTTGAGGTTAAGGTTTCGGCATTCCTCGACGACCCTGGCCAGTCGACCGCGGGCGAGTTCGATGGGGAAGCAATCGCGGCTCACTGCGACGATCCCCATTTTGATATTCGGCGTGTTGTTCACGGGTTTTGCCACCGTCCTGCGCTTATGCTTCCAGGCGGATCATGGAGACTGTAGAATTGGGAAATCGGAACACGCCCACACTGCTGGCGGAGTCGGCCCAGGCCAGCTAGTGCTAGTACCAAAAGCGGACGAGTTTTTCAACCAGCGGACTCGCCGGGAAACCACGTTTCCTTATGGCTTTGCGAGGTCGGCCGATTGCCCCGCATAGGTGCTTCTGATAGAGTGGCGCCGTTTGCCGGGGATGTCATTACTCGAATACCGGGGCTGACGATGGATAACCCGATCAGCGCGTGTATTGACCGCAACCCTTTCTCGAGCGTGGACGAGCTGGTGGCCGCAGTGAGCGACGCCGGCATGGCGGCCGTGGAGTGGTTCGAGGCCGGGGCCGACAGGCCCTGGTCGAAACCTCACGCAGCGGACCATTTGCGGATTCTGGTCCGTCGCTACGGACTGACAGCGCAGTACCATGCTCCTTACGAACCGCCCTATGATCTGGCCTGCGAGGGGGGAACGCCGCGGCATCCCGGCGATGTGGCCGGACTGATCCACGGGTTCCTCGACCGGGCAGAGCGCCTGGGCGCGCGCATGATCACGCTTCATCTGGGGACGAATCCTAAGGATATGGATCGGTCCGAGGCGCTCCGCCGTGTTATGGAAGGGATCCTGCTGGCGCTGCCGCAAGTGGAGCGCCGGCACATGCGCCTCGCCCTCGAGAACCACACGGGGGCCATCATAGAATCTCCCCTCGGCGACAGGCCGGAGGATTTTGACTGGCTGATGGAGAACGTTCAGTCGGAATGGGTGGGACGCACCCTGGACCTCGGGCACGCTCACATCAACGGCCATTTGGATGAGTTCCTGGCGCGCCCTTTTGACCGGATTTTCAATGTTCACTTGCACGACAACAACGGGCGCCAGGACGATCACCTGCCAATGGGACGGGGCACGGTACCGTGGGAAAGCGTGCTCGGCCGGGTCTCCAAGGAGTGCTATCGGGGCCCGCTGACGCTGGAGTTTTTCGGCCAGGCGGAAGATTACGCCAAGGCGATCGAGATCATCCGCCGGTGTAACTGACAGCGCCGCAATATGTTACGGTCGGAGCGAGGGGTGGCGCCCCGTTCCCTAAGAGATTATTGGTGTTGCCTTGATGGAAAGCGCTCTGGTAGAATGCTGCGCGACTTCGTTCAGGCATCGGCAGACTGAAGGTCTTCAGCGAGCAGGGCTTGGAATAAGCTCCTGGGAACAGGCGAGGTGATCAACCCATGAAGAAGGGCATCAGCTACTGGGCATTTCCGGGGGGGTTGGAAGGCAAGAAGGATCTCACCGAATGCTTCAAGGAGGCCAGTGCGGCGGGCTTCCAGGCGGTGGAGCTTTGCTGCGCCGACACTGGAAAGCTGAACCTCAGGACCACGGAGAGACAATGCACCCAGATACGCACCAACGCGGAAAGGGCCGGGGTGGCGATCGCGTCGCTGGCGTCGGGGGTATATTGGAGTTACAGTATCGGATCCAACAAGGTTTCCGATCGAAACCAGGCGGAGCAGGCCACCAAGAAGATGCTTCAGATCGCCCAGTGGCTTGGCACGGACGCGCTGCTGTTCATTCCGGGCGCGGTGGATGTGTTCTTCGACCCTCAGGCGGAAATCATATCGTATGACATCCTTTTTGCGCGGGCGCGGCAAGGCATGAAGCGCCTCCTCAAAACCGCCGAGCAGTGTAAGGTCGCCCTGTGCATCGAGAACGTCTGGAACAAGTTCCTGCTCAGCCCGCTTGAGATGAGGGACTTCATAGACGACTTCGACAACGAGTACGTTGGCGCCTATTTTGATGTGGGCAATGCCCTGGCCTTTGCGTATCCGGAGCACTGGATACGGATACTTGGCAAGCGCATCCGGCGCGTTCACTTGAAGGACTATAAGATCGGGGTCGGCACGGCGGACGGGTTCTGCGACCTCCTGGAGGGAGACGTGAACTGGCCCGAGGTCATGCGGGCGCTAAAGGCCGTGGGCTACAACGGCTACTGCACGGCAGAGATGATCCCGCTCTACCGGCACAACCCGTCCGTGCGCATCAAGAACACATCCAACGCCATGGACGCGATTTTCGGAGCGTAGGAGGCCCCGACATGCTGAAGGTGGGAATCTGCGGCGCCGGCTTTACGGGAACTATGCACGCGGCCTGCTACGCCTTGATTCGGGGGGTTAAAGTTGCGGCCGTTGGAGACACGCGTCGTGAGTTCGCCCAGAAGCTCGCGGACAAGTACGACGCGGTTCCGTTCCCGGACGGAAAGCAGCTCATTGCCAAGGCGAACGTAGACATAGTGGATATCTGTCTGCCCACGTTCATGCACTGCAGCCACGTGATGCTTGCTGCAAGGCGCGGCCTTCATTGCCTTTGCGAAAAGCCCATCTCCCGGACGCTCGCCGAGGCGAGCCGCATCGTCAAGGCGGTTCGATCCTCGAAGATCAAGTTCATGGTCGCGCACGTTATACGCTTCTGGCCGGAATACCAGGTGCTCAAAGACTACCTGGACAAGAAGCGGCTCGGCCGTCTTTGCGCCCTTTCTCTATGGCGCGTCGGCCCGAGACCGGATTTGGCCTGGAAGAACTGGTACATGAAACCTCTTCTGAGCGGGGGGGCGATGCTCGATTTTCACATCCACGACGCGGATTTCGTTCGCTATCTCCTCGGCGAGCCGCAGTCCCTGGAGAGCGAGGGCTTCTGCAGGAAAGGCCTGTGGGAGTACGTCTTCACCAATTACCGTTACCCGGATGCGGCCGTGAGCGCCTATGCGGGGTGGGGCGCCAACGATCCGTTCGAGATGGCGTTCCGCGCCGTGTTCGAACGAGGAACGCTTAACTTCACCTCACGGCATGAACCGCTTACGCTGTATCAGAAGGGCAAACGCGCGATCAAGGTTAAGGTGCCTCAACCCAAGGTGGGAAACGTTGACGCGGGAGGCAACATCAGCGCCGTCGGCGGCTATTACAATGAGTTGAAATACTTCGTGGATTGCCTGAAGAAAGGCCGCGAGCCGGATAGGGTAACCGCCGAGGATGCGCGCGCCTCGCTGGCGCTCATCTTTAGAGAGCTCGCCTCGGCGAAGAAGAAGCCTAAGAAGTGACCTTCCGTGTCCGGCCGTCCGAACATCCGCATAACACAGGTTGACTTTCGTTTTGCCACGGCGGCTTCGTCCCATCAGGCGGCGGGCTTCCCTGCAGGTTTTCCCTCGGCTTAGGCTACTCGGCCGCGCGTGCGCCTACGGACCCAGAAGAGTGCCGCGTTCGCGGCGGCTGTCGTGACGGCGGAGAGTACAGCTTGAATTCCCAGTTGAAATCGACGAATGGACGCCGCGTACTGGTCACTGGGATCGGCCTTCTCAGCCCGGCCGGCAATGACCTGGAAAGCTATTGGCGCGGAATCACTTGCGGCAGGTCAGCAATTGGCGAGATCACACTTTTCGACACCGGCGGCATGCCGATTCACATCGGCGGAGAGGTGGGGCAAGACGCCTTGCGGTCGGCGGTGCCGGAGAGCACGCTCAAGCGTACGGATCGGACCGTCCTGCTGGGGCAGATCGCAGCGGGTAGGGCCTTGGAGGACGCCGCCATTGCCAGAGACGAGCAGGGCCGCCTGCCGATGGCGGTCTTGGTGGGGTCGGGACTGGGACCATGCTTTCACGCCGAAGAGGTCTACGCCGCCTTTGTCCGCCGGGGCTGGCAGGGCGTCAGGCCAGCCGCCATCCCCCGTGTCATGTTCAACGTCGTTGCCAGTCAGATATCCATGAAGTACAAGCTCGTCGGCGGGCACCACGTGGTCGTCGCCGCGTGCGCCAGCAGCTCCCTGGCCATGGCCGAGGCATTTGCGGCGGTGCGCTCCGGCCGGGAGGATATGGTGCTGACCGGGGGGTGCGATTCGCCCTTTACCCCCGCAATGTTCGCGGCCTGGGTGCAGCTCAAGGCGTTATCGAAGAATCCGGATCCGGCGCGCGCGTGCCGGCCCTTTGACAAGGACAGGGACGGGCTGGTCCTCTCGGAGGGCGCAGCCATGTTGGTGTTCGAGGAGGCGACGCACGCGCTCGAGAGGGGTGCCCGTGTGTACGCCGAGGTCATCGGCGTAGGCACCTCCAGTGACGCATGCCACGTCACCCAGCCGGACGCAGAGGGACAGGCCGTCGCCATCTCACGCGCCTTGGCCGCGGCCGGGCTGAATCCCTCCGACGTGGACTATATAAACGCCCACGGCACGAGTACGCTCTTGAACGATGTCGCTGAAACGCGAGCCGTCAAGCAGGCCCTGTCCGAACACGCGCGGCGCGTCCCGCTCAGTTCGACGAAGTCGGTCATCGGGCACTCGCTGGGCGCCAGCGGCGCGCTGGAGATGGTGGCCGCCATTCTGGCCATCAGACATCAAGCCGTGCCTCCCACCGTCAACCTCGACGAGCCGGACCCCGAATGCGACCTTGACTACGTGCCGCGCACGCCCAGGCCGGCGCCGGTCCGCGTGGTTCTGAACAATTCTTTCGCCTTCGGCGGCTCGAACTGTGTCCTTGTTTTGCGGAAGTTTGAGGACCTGTCCGATGGATAGAGAGGAAATGCGCGACCAGCTCAGGGAGATCTTCGTCACTATCAACGAGGACCTAACCTCCTCCGAAAACGTCACGGAGGAAACCTTCATTCAGGACGGGTTGGGGCTGGACTCCCTTCAGATTGCTGAGCTCCTCTTTGAGATCGAGGAGAAATTCGGCGTGAAGATCTCGGACGAGCAGGCGCGACAGCTCGCCACTGTGGGCCAGCTGATAGACACTATCCAGGAGGGCCGGAAAAGGGATCAGGAGCGGTTAAGATAAGCCTTCCTTTTGGCGCACCCGGACCCGGCCCTGCTCTCCCTGGATGCCATCGATCTCTATCCGGGCGTCAAGGAACCGCCGCATGACCTCCGCATTCGTGAGCAGGTGATTCGTGACGCAAGCGGTCGTGTAGACCGACTCGGCGGGAACAAGGGCAAGCGGAAGCAGAATCTGGTCCGCGAGGTATTCGTCGAACGCTGAATCACTGCGCACGTACTTCGCCAGTGCCCGTGCCGCTTCCCGGCCTACCTTTTCGGCCGGTTTGCCGCGCGCACCCACAGCGGAGTAACAGCCAGACCCGCCTTCACCCTCGGTCTGGAGCACTATGAAGGTCCCTTTGCCGTGGGCGGGCACAGCGCTTGTCTTGATGTCCAATTGGAGCCCCATGTTGCTGAGACGCTCTCGCGCGGATTGCGCCTGGCGTTCGGCAATGTGGCCCGGGAGATTGCATGCGACGGACAGCCCGACCACTCTCTCCACCCTTCCTCGGGAGATGCAGCTCAATCCCTTGAGCGCCTCGGCCGGCTGAATCGTAGCCTGCATCTCGCCGCCGCCTTCCGGATAGAAGCCGGCGCGTTTCAGCGTGAGACTGACGCGAATGCCCAGCCGCGCGAGCCAAGGCGTCCATTGACGCTCCAGGTAGTGGTAACACGGGCTCCAGGGCACGTGCGTGCCGCCGCGTATCTCCACACGGGATTCGGCCTCGGCAAGCGCGAGCGGCAGGTAAACCGTTTGCAGCACCAGACATGCCGAGCCGGCGGTTCGAATCTCGAAACGGTATCGCCCGGGCTTGATAGGTCCGGGCTCGAAACGAAGTCGGGACGAGTTCTCGACGGCGCCCTCGACTGCCGCTGAGCAAATTCTTGCGCATGCCCGCACAGCTTCGAGATGCTGCGGCCTCAGTCCGGGCTTCGGTCGCCCGCTGCGAATGTTGATCACTTCGAATGCCCGGCCGCTGACCATCGAAAGGGTCAGGGCAGTGCGGACAATCTGGCCTCCGCCCTCGCCCATGGACCCGTCCAGTCGTATCAACGGGTCGTCTCCGTCGAGCCCTCATCTTCGCAGATGCGGCGAATGTGGCGCGTCATCTTCTCCACGTGAGCTCTTTCTGCCGCGGCGATGTTCTTGAACACGCGTCTCACTGGCGGCAGCGGCGATCGGGCCGCCAGCAACTCGTAGAACGTCACGGCCGCCTCTTCCCGCTTCAGAAACTCCCGGAGCTTCGCACGGGTGTCGCCACACGGCAGGCCGGTCCCAGGGGACCCCGGCATCTCCTCTTTCAGTTCGGTCGTCGTCAGCTCGTGGCCGGCCAGCTCGTCCAGCTCGCGCAGGTGTCCCTGTTCTTCAGAGAGGATTTCATCCAGCGCCTTGCGCATCAGGTCGTCGGTGCACGTGGCGCGAAGTTCCTGCAGCATGCGCGTCTCGCCAATCTCGAAGCGTCGGGCATCCTGAACCACCAGCCTCATTATCAGTCCGTGGGTCATCTCCAGTTCCTATTTTCGGAGGCCCAGCAGCATCCAGGCGCCTATCGCGATGAACAGAATCCCCGCTGTGCTTTTTACAAGCCAGTCCGGAAGCCGGCCCATCGCTCCGCCCGCGAGCACGCCCAACGCCGTGCTCAGCACAAGCGCAGAAGCCGCTCCGACGAGTACGGAAAGCGGCGCGCCCGTTTCCGCCGACCGGGCGAACACGAGGAGCTGCGTCTTGTCGCCCAGCTCAGCCACGAATACGAGGAGAAACGTGGCCCACACGATATTGAACTTCATGGTTACCTCCCGGCGCAAGCAATGACAAACGCTGCTCATAGGACTCCGGATATTCTTCGGCAGAATAGTCGCGGGCAAGGGGCCTGTCAACACGGCTCTGTTCGCCATTCCTGTTGGCCGCCGCGGTAGGGGCGCACGGCCGTGCGCCCTTACATCTTGAGTGGGTTCGGGGACGTGATGCGATCCCTTCGGGCTTCTGCATCACGTCCCCGGAAACCGAATCTTGAAATTGCACGCCGTGGCTGCGAGAATAGTCAGCGTGCCAGCGTCCGCTGTGTCTCGCAGCTGCACAAGGCATCGGATACAACCCGGGAGGCTCGCATGCAGGGCGTTCGCCTTGGTCGAGAAGAGCTGATTCGCACCTACGGCATCAGTCGGCGTCTGGCGGTGAGAATAGGCGCGTTTCTGGGCAAGGGCCTGGCGACCACATCGACTATCCTGGAGATCAGCGGCCCGGGCTCGGCGATGGAAAAGCTGCTCCTTGACCCGAAGCTGCTCGCCCAGGCCGAACATCTGGACACGGAGCTTGTCCGGCAGTTGGCTGCAGAAACGGGCGCGAATCGCGAGGGGGAACTCGCTGTTGTAGACTCCCCGCAGGGCCCGGTGCTGGCTCTTGCGGAGGAACTCCTCGCGGAGGAAGGCTGGACCCAGGCCAGTGAAGGCGAACCCGCCGCTCTGGCCAGGACGGAGTCGAGCCTGATGCCGACCGCGCTGGACATGCGAGAGACACAAAAACTCTTCAGCGCGGAAGACATCGCGCGGCTGAAGCTGGAAGCCCTTGCCGGGCGCGACGCGGAAGCGCGCATATCCGCCCTGAAAAAGCTGTTGTTCGCGCCCATCGGCGCGAGGGAAAAGGGGGGCATCTGCCTGCGAGCCCTGCTGGACCGCGACGGCAAAGTCCGCAGTGAAGCCATACGATCGCTTGAGTCGCTTGGCTTCAACCGCGACGTTGCGGACGCGATCCAGGCTGTTTTCGACGGCGACACCCGCCTCAGAAGGGCTGCGCTCAGACGGATCGCGAGTCTCCTCGACAGGCTGCGTGCCACGGAGAGACAGATCGTCCTCGCCGTAATCCTCGAGGTTTTCCGAGACGCGGGGCTGGCTTTTCCGGAAGACCCGCTCCTCGACCTCCTGCACGAAGCCGCTCCTATGGTTGCGGCTCATCCGGAAACCGCTTCGGAACTCACGCGCCTCTGCATCCAGAAGATCCTCATGGATCCGCTCAAGCTCGGCGAACCCATGCGGGACCTGCTGCTCAAGCTGGCCGAGCTCGCGAACCAACCAGTAGTGGAAAGACTCTGGGACGAACTCGCCACAGTGCGCGAGCCGAATCCGCGGGCCTTGCTCCTGGGCCTTCTGATCGAGTCGGATCAGGACGAGACCCGCCGGGACAAACTCTGTGAAACCGTAGTGACGGATCTGTTGTACGAGGGGCGCGACGAGCTGTCCCGTCAGAAGCTAGGCCACAATTTGGTCGGACTGGGGAAGGCCGCGGCGAAGGCGCTCCTTCAAGGGTTCAACACGGCATCCGTGTCAGAACGTGCCGCGCTCGTTCCGTTCCTCGACATCCTGTGCGTGGATAAGGATCTGCCTGAAGCGGAGAGGGCGCGCGTGGCCGGCGTTTTGTTGGAGGCGCTGAAGGTCGGAGACCGACGCCTTCGAACGGAGATCCTGAGGACGCGTATATGGCATCTACCGGATCTCGCGCCCAAAGTGCGCAGAGAGTTGGCGCGCGAGCTGTTGCCGTTGCTGCGATCGACGGAGAGCCCTGACATGACGGACCGCGCCATATCCCTCCTTGAGTCTCTGGGGCCGGCTGCGGCGCGGGGCTTGTTCGATATGATCAGGCGCCGTCCCGCCGTGGCCGAGGCGGACAGGGCCGTCCGCCTCCTGGGAGATATCCTCTCCCAGAAGGAGGCCCGGTCCGAGTTGGACGCGCAATTCGTCAAGAACGTGTTCCAATTCCTGTGCGGCCGAGTGGCGCAGCGTTCAAACCGGCTCGGGGGGTACGCGGACGCTCTTGGCAAGTTGTCCGCGACCCCCGCGGTGAAACCCGCCGAGGCGAAGAAGGCCTTCGACCTTCTGGCCGAGCGCTTCGGCCGCGTTCCGTATCACGGCGACCTGGTTGCCGCCCTGGGCCGACTCGGCGCCACGGGCGTCGTCTCGCAGAGACAGCGCGTTAACGCCGCACATTTGTTGATCGGCCTTGTGGACAGACCGGTCGACGAAGAGGAAACGCACTTGCGCGTGGTGAGCACGGACAAAGGGCCTGTTTATCATCTGGCGGGCCGAGTGGAATTTGACACCGAGACCCTGCCGGCGGCCCTGGAGGGCCTGGAGGTAATCGGGGTCTCCCGACACACGAGCGGGGACCTCAGAAGCCGCATCGCGTACACCCTGCTGAGGGTGTGGGGCGAAGTGGCCGGCTGGAAGCGCGTCTGGGGGCCGCGCAGCGCCCAGGCCATGGCGAGGGCGCTCGGCAAGATTGCCGCAGACGACCTTACGGAGGACAGTGTCCGGGCTCGCATTATAAAGGCGTTCGGTTCGGGCTTGGAGCGGATTTCGGTTGTGCGCGCGCTTCGAGATATTTTCAGCCATCCTTCGGACTCGACCGATGTGAACCGGCTCGCCGTGGAGACGGCCCTCGCAATGCTGGACCAGTGGATTGAGCCGGAGATCGCGCCTGAAGAGCTTGCCGCAGTGGTCACTGTCGCCGCCCTGGCGGTGGGTCGCCCGGGGCTTCCGGCGCGTTCTGTGCGCGTGCGCAAGCTGCGGGAAAGGACGATCGAACTTCTGTATGAAGCGCTTCGGGCCGGAGAGCCGTGGTGTCGCGATCCGTTGGAGAAGCTGCGCGACTCTCCCTCCGTACCCAAGCGGCTTCGCACGGAGATTGCCGGTCGGCTCAAGAAAGCGTTCACGCTCGTGAAGCCATGACCGAGTCTGCGCATCCAACATTCAGCAGTGCGTTACTGAGCGCCGGAGTGATCCTATTCGATGGCGGCATGGGGGCTCAACTCGCGGTTCGCGGCGTGGAGCCCGCGCCTTCCTCCAACTGCAACGCCCCTGAAATCGTCCATGCCATCCACCGCAGCTATCGGGAGGCCGGCGCCGACGTGCTCATCACCAACACATTCGGCGCGAATCCCCTGGCCCTGGCGAGGGGCGGCGAGGCGCAGAGGCTCTCCGAGTATGTGAAAGGGGCCTGCAAGCTCGCCCGTGACGTCCTGGGCAGCGGCGGATTCCTTGCCGGGGACATCGGACCGTCAGGCGTCTTTCTCGAACCGTACGGGCCGGCCACGCCCGACAAGATGCGGCAGGCCTTCGAAGAGATCGCTGACGCTCTGAGAGCAGGCGGCGTGGACTTCTTCTTAATCGAGACGATGTCGGACGTTAGCGAAATGGCCCTCGCCGTGGAAGCGTGCAGAGCCGTGGCCGAAGAGTTGCCGGTCGTCGTCTCCATGTCCTTTGAACCGGCAAAGGACGGCTTCCGGACCAACATGGGCGTCACAGTGGAGGACGCCACTCATGCCATGGCGCAGAGCGGCGCGGACGCCGTCGGGACCAATTGCGGAGCACTATCGCCCAGACAAATCAACGACGTTGTACGGATCATCGCGAAGAACACAGACAAGCCGATCCTCGCTCAGCCCAACGCAGGACTGCCCATAGTCGAGGGCGAACGGGTGGTGTACCGCCTGTCCCCTGTCGATTTTGCGCGCGCGGCAATGGAGATCGTGGACACAGGCGCTCGCCTGGTTGGAGGCTGCTGCGGGACGGGACCGGAACACATCAAGACGTTGAACGAGTCTCTCGACCGCGGGCGTGTTTGACAGCCCTGACGCGCCAAAGTTACTCTGATGGCCTCACGGCTCGCGCGCCATCCGTCACACAGGCCGTCGTCCTGGCGCAGGACGACTGCGATGCGTCCGTGGTGGTGGGCGTCTCTGCCTGACGTGACGGGCCTCACGTGCGCGAAATGCGGCGTGGGATGACGGAGGGCTGAGGGCGGGACTGCGTGGCGGCCTTGCTCCGAGGGGCGAGCGCCGGAGCGATATGGAGCGGCGAGTGGACAACGTTTTGCGAGGTCGCTGGAAGCCAGGCTTGGACGAGAAGCGCCGTCTCGTGTACGTGACAGACGACGGCACCACTATCCTGGCGCGGGAGCCGATCGCAGAGAAGGCCTGGCCGGAAGTCGTGGAACAGGTGGTCGAGGCCAACCGCCCTTACTCCGACAGGGTCCGTCCGCGGGATGTGAAAGGTGAGCCGGGCGGGCTGATCTTCATCAGGGAAGGCCGGCGCGCCATTGTGGTCGGCGATCTTCATGGCCGGTTCAGCAACCTGGAGCACATCCTGAAGGACAAGAATAATCTCCAGGACATCCTGTCCGGAAACGCTCACCTTATTTTCACCGGCGACGCGCTGCACCCGAGCGCGTCCGTCGTCGCCAGACGGGAGGCCTACGAACACTCTATTCGCGTCATGATACTGGTCATGACCTTGAAGGCGGTGAATCCCGTCAATGTCCATTACCTGATAGGGAACCACGACAACGCTCACGTAGGGGGCCGGCAGGCCGGAGGTGGGGAGGCGCAGCGAGACGGGCTTTTCGAGCGCTTTGTTATTGAAGAATACGGTGAAGCCGTCTTTGAACACTACCGGCAATTCGTCCTGGCCTCGCCGGTCGCCGCAAAGGTCAAGGCGCCTGGCGGGTACACCCTGCTTGTCCACGCAGGCCTCACGCCGCGTGTGCTCAGCGAACAAGGCCTGGTCAACATCTTCGTTAGAGGTAGAGGCGGCCGGGAGCTCCAGGAACTGCTGTGGAGCAGGAATTATGACAAAGACATCCTGGAGAGATGCCTGCGCAACGTAGGGGCCCGATTTGTCGTCACAGGGCACACCTCTCCCACAAGGTCGCGAGCGGCACGCTACGGCCTGGACATGCTTGGCGAAGGCGTCTGCGCCCACGTTCATGGGCTCCAGGTCATACTCAGTGCGCAGAGGAATACGTTCGGCTACCTGGATCTGGACATGACGCGGCCCCTTCCGGAAAAGATCAGTGACCTGCGGGCCGCGGATGGGCGGCCCGCTTTTCGTGTGCTGCGACCGAGAATCGCCGCGCGCAATCCCTGACCGGCCTGTCGGCTTGAGCGTGGTATCTGAACGGCGGTTGACACAATTCCGCATGCGGACCTATACTGCCCCGCATCGCCATTTCTTCACCCCGGATGGACGACGACCATGGCCGAGAAGAGAACATATGATGTCGTTGGCGTGGGCTGCTGTGCGGTTGATACCCTCGCCATTTACGAAGGTCCCATCCGCGAGGACGAGAAGATGCGCGTCTACCAGACCACCCGCCAGGGCGGCGGCCTCGTGGCGACCGGGTTGGCGGCTGTAGCGCGGCTGGGCGGGACCGCCAGTTACGTGGGCAAGGTGGGCGACGACGACAACGGCCGATTTATCGTCGCGGATTTCGAGCGCGAGGGTGTGGACACCAGCTGCATACGCATTGTGCCCGGCGCCTCGGCGATACGCACGATCGGAGTGATAAATCCGTCCAAGGCTCATCGAACACTGTTCTACTGCCTGGACGATGCCCCCGAGCTCGATCCCTCTGAAATGAACCGCGAGGAGATCCTGGCTGGAAAGATCATCTTCGTGGATGGGTTCCAATTGAAAGCCGCGATCCAGGCCGCTCGCTGGGGCCGCGAGGCCGGCCGGACCGTCCTGATGGACGCCGAGCTGACCGAGCCGGAAAACGACACCCTGACCGATCTGTCCACGCATGTAGTGGCCAGCCTCGGGTTCGCCCAGAGCCGGGTCGGTCAGTGCGATTTTCAGGAAGCTGCCCGCCGCCTCTATCGCAGGCTCGCAGAGAAGGATAGGGAAAAGGTGGTGGGCGTGACAGCGGGACCCAAGGGAAGTCACTTCGTGTCGAGCGAGGGCGAATTTCATCAGCCGAGCTTCGACGTGCCGGTGGTCGACACCACAGGATGCGGCGACGTATTCCACGGGGCGATCGCGTTCGGGCTTTCCCGGGATTGGGACCTGCGCAGGATCGGCGAGTTCGCCGCGGCCGTGGCGGCGCTCAAGTGTCGCAAGCTGGGCGGCCGTGCAGGAATTCCTTCATTCGCCGAGACAGAGGAATTCTTGGCCCACAGGGGGTAATGGCATTGCCCTCTCGAATTGAGTGGCGATTGGACGACGGCCAGATCGAAGTCCTGGATGACGCCATGGCCGAACTGTTGCGTCGCAAGACGCCGGCTGAGCGGGTGGCCATGATCTCGGCCCTGCACCACACCATGCGCGTTGTCATTCAGAGCACCCTTCGCAGCCGCCATCCTGACTGGGATGACGCGGCCATATCGCAAGAAGTGGCTCGGAGAATGACGCGTGGAACAGATTGACTTGTTGCGGCGGCTTATCGAGCTGCTTGAAGGCCTGGACATCACTTACATGGTGGTAGGCTCTCTTGCGAGCGGCGCCTACGGAGAACCCAGACTCACGCAGAGCATTGACGTCGTTGTCGACCTCCTCCCCGGACAGGTCGCGCGACTGTGCGCGGCATTCCCCGAAAGCCGGTATTACGTCAATCCTGTTGCCGCAATGGAGGCGGTGCGGCGCAGCGGGCAGTTCAATGTCATTCACCCGGCTTCAGGGATCAAGATTGATTTCATAATTGCTCGAAGGGACCCATGGAGTCGCGCCCAGATCTCGCGAAGACAGCGGGTAGGCGTGCTGCCTGATCGCGATGGATTCCTGGCAAGCCCCGAGGACATCATTATCAGCAAGATGCAGTATTACCGGCAAGGCGGCTCAGAGAAGCACTTACGCGACATAGCCGGCATCATGAGGGTAAGCGGCGAAGACTTGGAGACCGACTATGTGGAGAGATGGGCCGAGGAACTCGGACTGATGGAGATATGGCAGGCCATTCTTCGCCGACTCAAACTGGCCCGATGTTGACCCCGGCCGCGATTTCAGGGGATTTCTGAACTTACGACAGAATGAGTTTCCTGATATCTTGTCTCCGCAATACTGCGGGATTCTCTTCCATCCTCGTTCAGCTGACTCACGACCGCATTCGCCGTCGCGTGGCGCGCTGCATCTCTCGCGCTGCCTCGCGGTTCTTGATCACATGTCGCTTATCGATGCGTTTGCGGCCGCGCACGACCGCGAGCCGGACTTTGGCTATCCCATGTTTCCAATAGAGTGAGAGGGGCACGAGCGTAAGGCCGCGTTCCGAAACCCGGCCGATGATCTTGTTGATCTCCCGCCGATGCATCAGGAGCTTGCGAGGCCGGAGAGGTTCGTGGTTCTGGATGTTGGCCTGAGCATACGGCTTGATGTGCATCCCCACCAACCAAATCTCGTTGCCCCGCGGCCGGGCGAACGCCTCGGTTATGCTCACATCGCGATTGCGGAGCGACTTGACCTCGGAGCCGCAGAGTGCAATCCCGGCCTCATACTCTTCCAGCCGCTCGAAATCGAACCTGGCCCGCCTGTTTCTGGCAACAAGGTTCTCCTCGGCCAGGCCGGACCGTTTCTTTGGGCGTCCTTTAGCGATCATACTGTGGGATGGTAGCATGCGCAGGTACTGCGGGCAAGGTGTGGTCTCACCGCTCATTGAAGAAACGCAGAGCTCACCAGCGAGGGGCAAGTTCCGCGGCCTTGCCCCGGGAACCACTGGCGGCTCTCCGCAACCGTCGTGACCCGCTCACAGATCACCAATAGCGGATTAGCATCTCCTAAACAGAAGTTTACTTCGACTCCTGACCCCTTGTCAACCGGCCGCCCGCGCCAGGCAGACTCAGCAGATGCGCGGCAGTTGCTCGCCGTAAGGCATTGAAATAACGCGTGTTCCACCAATGCCGGTTCGCATCACCACCCTTCCCGGCGAGCCGCTCAGCACGCGTCCAATGCAAGTGGCCGCCTGCCCCTGCAGATCGCCATGCTGTGCGTGCCGCAGACCTCCATGAGACGGACCGGCCGGTTGAGCCGGCTGGCCGTCGCACGAATTCTGGAGACCAGGAGGTCGGCGAAATCGGAATCCTGACGATCGTCAGCGGGCCCCATCGAGAACCTCCCGCCATAGCTGCAGCGTCCGCTGCGCCTCCTCGGCGTCGTACTTGGAGATAGCGAAACCCCCGCGCAGCATGACGTAGTCGCCCACATTGGCCTCCGGCAGCAGGGCCAAGCTCGCCTCGCCTACATTGCCCCCCACCTCAACGCGCGCGAAGAGGCCGTTCTTTTCTACCATTCTTGCGGGAATTGCCAGGCACATCTTGCAGATTCTCATTCAAGTTTCGGCTCATACCACGATTATAGCATAGAACCGCCAGCCGTTCCCGCGGTGAACGGCTGGGTCCGGGACGGAAGGGAAGAGGAGCCGCGGGAGAAGCCGATAAAGTGGCCCTCGATTGGAACTTGAAACACCGGTCCTGGCATCGGCGCCGTCCCGTAGTGTAACGGGCCAATTTGTGAACGATCTGTTGCGAAATGGGCAGAATGTTCCACAGCGCGACGCGCCGGTTACGACTAACGCGCTGACAAGTTGTGTCGTGCCAAGTGGTTAGCAGAAGGCAAAACAGTCCAAGAGGATCGGCACGACCTTTGCAAACCAGCAGTGTGCCGGGCACAAGAGTCCGGCGGGAACAGACGGTCCCGAAGCAGAGTTTAGAAAGATCGGAAAGGAGCGAGCAAGAATTGAAATGATCATGGCACGTGGTCCCTAAACGGGACGGAAGGGGCTCTCGGGAAAGAGACGGGGCAAAGGGAAGTCGCATTTCTTGATAGGACATGGTTCTTGGAAAGAGGAGTTGGACGATGAAGATTGAGAGACTCATGCGGAGAATGCGTCGGAAAAGCGCATTCACGCTGATCGAGCTCATGATCGTGGTCGTCATCGTGGCCATCCTGGCCATGGTGGCGGTGCCGATGTATCGAGCTAACGTTCTGGCCGCCCAGATGAGCGAGGGCATCGCCGGTTGCGGAACCATTCGCACGGCGCTGCGGGTGTACGCTGCGCAGCATGACGGCGACTATCCCGTGCTGGCCGCTGTTGACGGGACCGGCCTGGACGCTACGCTCAATATGGCGGCGGCCGACCTTAATGGGAAGTACTTCCAGGCGACCGCCTACACAGTTACTTCCGCCGCTGCGGCCTACACGATTACGGGTACCCACTCCGGTGGCGACACGTACATCATCAACCAGGCCGGTACCGAGAGCGGGACGTTCAGGACCGAGTAAGACAGCACCGGGGACATCGCAAGCACGGGTTGGGGGAGCTGACGCTCCCCCAACCCTCCGTGTGATGTAAAGAGGAATGCCTGGATTATGGCTGGACCGTTGTTGACATGGCGAAGGCCGTCGGACCACGGATTCACGCTCGTCGAGCTGATGATCGTGGTCGTCATTGTGGCCATTCTGGCCCTCGCGGCAACGCCGATGTACCAAGCCCAGACCAAGGTGGGGAAGATGAGCGAGGGAATCACGGCCGTGGGAATGGTTCGTTCAGCTCTACGCTCCTATGCAACGGGCCACGGGGGGAACTACCCCGTGCTGAACAACGCTCAGGGCGATGCCCTGACCCTGATCAACGTTGCCGGACAGGACCTAGACGGCAAGTACTTCGCCGCGCAGGATTATGTGGTCAACTCCAGCGTGGCCGCGTACACGGTTCGAGCCACGCTGCCCACGGACAGCAACTGCTGGTACGAACTGGACCAGGACGGAAACGAGACGAAGAGTTCATTCTGAACCGCCGAGCCGAAGAAGATAGGCAATGACGCGACGGCTTCATACATACGCAGGACTCGGCCACAGGGCGATGACCCTGGTCGAAGTCCTCGTGGCGGCCCTCATATTCACGGTAGTGATCGTGGGATCGGTCGCCTTCTCCGTGAACGGCCGCGTTGAAGTGGAGCGCGCAGGCAAGCTTCGCACAGCGTGCCAGATCGCGGCCGAACGCCTGGAGCGAGCCAGACACGCCGGCTATGCCTCCCTTGTTGACGGAGATGGAGACGGCCTGGTGGAAAAAGGCAGCATTGTCGTTGATGGGACGTCCTTTAACTGGACACTGACGGCTGTAGCGGCGCTCGCCGATGCGGCCGATAACCAGAGTGCATACAAACATGTGGAGGTCACCGTGGACTGGCCCACTTCTCAGCGTGGAGCGGTGGTGCTCCGGTCAGCAGTGGCCCCCTGAAGGAGAGCATAGAATGCCTTGCGTTCGGACGAGTGCGAGGGCCTTGACCTTGGTCGAGATGCTCCTGGCCACGGCCATCGCGGCGGTGCTCTCCATCGTGGGCTGGGCCACGTGGGAGATGGGCCGCAGCGACACGAGTACCGCGATGAGCCGGGGAGAGCAATCGCGTCATTCCTTTTCCGTGCTGCAGATTATCGAGCAGGAGGTGATGCGCGCCTCGACCATCGAGGTCCCCGACCCCGACCACGCCGACGTCGATTCGATTCAATTGCACGTGCCCACCGCCACCGACGTGGTGCGCCGCGCGTTCAGGCTTGAGAATGGCGATCTGGTGATAGAGATGAAAGACGAGGGAGCACGTCCGTTTGTGGCCTTCCCTGGGCTTGTCGACCTCAGCTTTACGGTTTTGGACCCGCCGGTCAACTCACTGGTCCGGATCTCCTGCACCTCTGGCGACGGGGAGCAGGCGGTGATCATGCAAACAGTCGCCAAGAGACGGAACTAGACGATGAGAAATAGATTGCAACCACACAGGCGCTCGCAGCCGAAGAGACGGGGACAGGCCGCACTTGCCCTGCCCCTGGCCATGATCGTCACGTTCCTGGTGACGCTATGCGGGCTGGCGTTGCTGGAACTGAGCCGCCTGGAATCAGTGCGGGCCGTTCACGACATGCGCGATCTCCAGGCCCTCGCCGCCGCGGAGTTCGGCGTGGACCGCGCGCGCGCAATGACCCTCAGTCAAAACCGATCCTGGACCGCCATGACTTGCGGCGGCTCGCAGTTGGTTTTCCACACCAGCTCCGACCCGCTATACGCCGGACACCGGGTATCTCAACTGTTCGCCGAGGAGTCCGTGGGAGGCGCGGTCACCGCACACTACAGTGTGGTTATCGAGGAGCTGGATCCCGAAATTCAAGGCGACCACTGGTTCCGCGTCCATTCATTCGGCGCGGCTGGTGAGCGCACGCACCATATCACACTCGACTACATACCGGTCACCTTCGGCTCATACGCCTGGTTCACTAACGACGAAAACGGCAAGTACTTCTACAGCGGCGACAAAGTGGACGGTCTGATGCACTCCAACGACCAGCTCAATTTCTGGGGCTCGCCCGTCTTCACAGGAAAGGTGACGAGCTCCGCCTCCTCCGTTAGCTACGCGAATGGAGGGCCGCCCGCAGACAACCCGGTCTTTGAAAAGGGCCTTCATCTTAACGCCCCCGAGGTCTCCCTGGACTCCGCGGTCGTGGACGGACATTTCGCCACGCTTCGCAACGCAGCCCAGCAGGCCGACGGTCTCTGGCTGGGTCCCAATGACGGAAGGCCCTACAGGCTGCGGTTCAACCAGAACGGCAATGTGCAGATTTCTCGGCAAAAGGAAGGAGATGCGTGGGAGCTCATCAAGACAGTAAATCTGTCCGACCTCAACGGCGCGATCTATGTCGAAGAACACGTCTACCTTGACGGCGTGGTCAACGGGCAGGTGACCCTGGGCACTTCCGAGGGCAAGGACATCATGATCGCCGACAGTGTCACGTACGCGTACCCGATGGACGTGAAAGACGTGTTCGAGGACGGCTTCGATTACAACGACCCTCTGTTCAACGACAAGCTGGGATTACTCTCGGGACGAGACGTCCTCATCAATAAGGCGTGGAACAACAACTGGGGCGATCTGTACCTCATGGCAAGCATCATCGCCGTGCGCGGCAGCTTCACGAACACCGAATACGAGCGGTCCAATCAGAAGACGCTGCACGTATACGGCGGCGTCGCCCAGGACCTGCGCGGGGACATCGGCACGAAGGCGGGAACCGGTTTCTTGAGGGACTACAAGTACGACCCGCGGCTCATTTTTGATCCGCCTCCCTACTACGCTCCGATCGGATATATGTCGTCCACGTGGAACCTGAAATCCTGAGCAGGATGAAATAGGAGAGAACGGATAATGTTTTGGCAGAATAAGACAACGTTAGGAGTTGACTTCGGCGCCACCGGCGTCCGGGTGGTGGAGGTCTCGCGCCAGGGAGGTCGGCCCAACGTACAGCGATGGGGCGCCGTTGATTTCGAGGAGGAAGTGGAGGACTGGAGCCGGGTCAATGCCGTGCAAATTGCCCGAAGCATCCGAGACGTGGTCAAAGGGAAAGGCATGGGCGGTCCATGGGTGGCCCATTCGGTCGGCGGACAAGCCGTGGCGCCCCAGTATTTCAACTTTCCCAAGATCACAACCGAGGACTTGGACGAGGCCGTTCGCATAGAAATCGAGGCCGGCCTGCCGTTCCGCCTGGATGAGGCGCTTGTAGGGCATATTCTTTTCCCCGAACAAGAATCCGGCGACGGCAAGCCCCGCACTCATGGGGTAGCCTTTGCCGCCGACGGGGCGTTCGTGGAAAGCCGGCTCAACGTCATTCGGAAGGCGGAGTTGGAGCCGTTCTGCGTGGAGCCGGACGCCACCGCCTGCGCCAACGCCCTCCTGGCCACCACGGACCTGTCCGCGGAGGCCGGCTCCATGGCCATCCTCAACGTGGGCCACCGCTACAGCAGCCTGGCGCTCTTCAACGGCGACGGCACGCTCCTGGTTCGCGACGTGCCGTGGGGGGGGGTGCACGTTACGCGCTCGATCGCCGAACACCTGGATGTGGAGCCGGAGGAGGCCGAGAGGCTGAAACGCGTGCACTGGCAGGAAGGTCCGGAAGCCGCCGGGAAATTGACGGCCTCCATGCCGGAAGTGCTTCAGTCGCGGGCTCATGAACTGGTGGACCGTGTGCGTGACACCCTTCGTTACTGGTCAGGCGAACGGCTCGTCGCCGAATTGGACCGGCTCTTTATTACGGGAGGCGGGTCCCAGGTCAGGGGCCTGCCGGAGTTGCTTTCCGATGGGCTCAATGTGCCTGTCAAGCGTTGGGCGCCGCCTATGGAGAATGGGAATAAGCCTGCCGAGGACTGGCCTTCCCAGCAGTACCGAATGACGGTGGCCTTTGGCGCGGCCCTGCGCAGCTTTTCGAGGTGCAAGTGATGAAGACCAAGACCCAGCCTCAAGACGCGAATTCGAATCCGCTGTTCGAGATAAACCTCATTGGGGACCAGGTTCGTCGCCTCCAGCGGCGCGTCCTGTTCCAGCGGTGCGCCACCATTGCCGTGGTCATCATGCTCGCGGTGACGGCTCTGCAGGGGACGAACCTGTTGGCCCATCTCACGCGCGCGGTGCGCCTCGGGTTCGGCTTGGAGAGGCTGGCGGGGGAGTTGGCCCAGGAGGAACGGGTCCTGCAGCAGTTGGACGAGCGGCGACTGGCCGTCGTGAAGTCAGTGGACCGGGTCTCCTCCATGGTGCCTATCGCGAAGGTGCGGATTGCCTGGGCCCCGAAACTCA